>Ga0182030_10018284_pt1 | contig 13454 bp, 7 predicted proteins | sample 812S3MmetaG_FD_121299 | JGI IMG/M metagenome (GOLD analysis project Ga0182030, IMG submission 121299) | Permafrost microbial communities from Stordalen Mire, Sweden - 812S3M metaG (Illumina Assembly) | ecosystem: Environmental > Terrestrial > Soil > Wetlands > Permafrost | place: Sweden... | reverse complement strand
TATTCCGCCGTCGATTTCTACGCCGTCGAGCCGCGATTCGGCACCATGCAGGACTTCCGCGACTTGGTAGATGCGGCCCATCGCATGGGACTGAAAGTGGTCCAGGATCAAGTGGCCAACCACAGCGGTCCACGCCATCCTTTCGCGGCCGATCCGCCCACACCGACATGGTGGCACGGTCTGGCGCGCACTCCGAAACTCCGCAACAACTTCGATATCGCGGCGCTCTCCGACCCTTACGCGCGGCCCAAGCGGCGGGAGATTCCCCTGGACGGATGGTTCGCCGGCAGCCTTCCGGATTTCAATCAGTCCGATCCCCTGGTGAGCGATTACCTGATCCAAAACGCGCTGTGGTGGATTGGAATGAGCGGAATCGACGCCGTCCGCCAGGACACATATCCTTATGTGGACCGGCCGTTCTGGGAGAAGTGGCAGAGCGCCATCGACCTGCAATATCCCGATTTCGTGGTGACCGGCGAGATCACCGCGCAGACGCCCGCGGTGCTGTCGTTCTTCCAGGGTGGCGTGCGGAGATATGGGGCCGACACCAAGCTGAAATCCATCCTGGACTTTCCCCTGGAGTCCGCTCTCAAGAACGTCTTCGGGCAAGGCGCGCCCATGACGGCGCTGACCGCCATCCTGGCGCAGGATTCGCTCTATCAACGGCCGGAGGAGTTGGTGGTCTTCGCCGGCAATCATGACCAGCCGCGATTTCTGACCGTGGCTGGAGGCGACATATCGAAACTCCTGATGGCCGAAACATTTGTGCTGACTACCCGGCGCGTTCCCCATTTGTATTACGGCGACGAGATCGCCATGGGCGCCGGGACCGACCGGACGGATCGCACCATTCGGGCGGACTTCCCCGGCGGTTTCCCCGGAGACCCGGTGAATGCGTTCCTTCCGGAAGGGCGGACCGGTGACGCTGCCACCGTGTTCAACCGAATGCGCGACTTACTGCATTTCCGGCTCGATCATCCGGCCCTCCGCCGCGGGAACCTGGTCGAGTTGAACGTCGGCAAAGACCAGTACATCTATCTAAGAAGCTCGCCCGAGGAGCAAGTGCTCGTGATCCTCAATCGCGCCGGGGCTGCCAAGCCGATTGAGATTGAAGTGGATGATTTGCACCTGGCCGAGGGTCTCCGATTCCAGTCATTTTTCCAGGGACAGCCGGATCTCGCCGTGACCCAGGGGAAGTTAGTCATCGAGGACCCGAAGGACATCGGCATTTACTGGGCGCGGCCGCCCCATGAACGCTAACGGTAGGAAATGTGTATGAAACTCTTGGCACTCATCGCAACAGCCGCCACGCTGGCAGCCCAGCAGGCAGGGACGCCGCCTAAGCCCGCCGAAGCCGGCGACGGCGTACACGGGTACACCGACACTCCGCGACTGCCGGGACAGAAATGGCGGGTCCACGACCCCGACCGGCCGCACCCCAGGAAGGTGACGCCAGGACCCGTGGTAAGCGCGCCGGCGCCGTCCGACGCCATCGTCCTGTTCGACGGCAAAGACCTGTCGCAGTGGGTCACCGCCGGACGCGGCGGCCAGATCCAGGAGCCCAAATGGAAGGTTGAAAACGGTTACATGGAAACCGTGCCCCGGTCCGGGCGCCTGGTCACCAAGGAGAAATTCGGCGACTGTCAACTGCACATCGAATGGATGATTCCGGCCGGCTCGCCGGGAGTGGGTCAGGACCGGGGAAATAGCGGCGTGGAACTCATGATGCGCTATGAGATTCAGGTGCTCGAATCGTTCGAGAATCCGACTTACGCGGACGGGCAGGCTGCCGCGATCTACGGACAGTGGCCTCCGCTGGTAAACGCTTCCCGGCCCGAGGGCCAGTGGAACGTGTACGACATCCTGTTCGAGGCTCCCCGCTTCGACAAGGAGAAGCTGGTCAAGCCGGGCTATGTGACGGTGGTTCACAACGGCATTTTGGTCCACAATCACCAGGAAATCCTGGGCGCAACGGTGTGGAGGAAAGTGGCTGTGTACTCTCACCATGGCGAGGAGGAACCGCTCAGCCTGCAGGATCACAACAGCCCTGTCCGTTTTAGAAATATCTGGATTCGGAAGCTCGGTCATTACGACCAGGACTAAAAGAGACTTGATTCTTAGGGATTCACTTACTTCAACGATAAGGAGAACAAGATGAATATTGGAAGGCTTCAAGCAGTAACGTGGAGCGGCAGCATGAGACGCGTGCTCCGCATATTGCCCTTGATTGCGGCAACGTGTATTCTCTTTGCGCAGACCGGCCGCGGCAACATTTCAGGGACCGTCAGGGACCCGAATGGAGCCAACGTTCCGGCCGCTAAAGTTCAGGTAATCAATATCGAGACAAACAGTAAACTCGATTTCACCACCAACGACTTAGGATACTACCTGGCACCCAATTTGCCGGTGGGCTCTTACCGGGTGACTGTTCAGAAGGATGGCTTCCGCACTACCGTTCGGGAGCCAATTCTCATTTCGGCGGAGAGCGACCTGGCCGTGGACGTCGCGCTGCAACTAGGTGCGGTTACCGATACCGTTACCGTCACGGGGGAGGCGCCGCTCCTGGATATCTCGGCCACCTCCAACCCAAGCAGTCTTCCGGCCAAGTTCATCGACGATCTGCCGCTGCTGAACTTCGCCGAGAAGGGCAACATCACGGACAATCTGCGATTCCTGCCAGGCAATACTTCGAGTAATGGGGCCTTGGGCAGCGGGGAGCCGGCTGAGTCCTGGTCGGGCCGCGTCAACTCGGCGATTCAAGGGTCCACGGAGGTCTTCGTCGACGGCGCGCCATCGAGCGAGTTCGGGGCACGGCGCGGCGCCATTCTGGAGAATGGCCCGACAGTGGAAGCCGTGGCCGAGTATACCGTGGTAGCCAACGGCTTCAACGCCGAGTACGGCGGTTTTGGAAGTTGGTTCACTACCGTTACCATGAAATCCGGCACGAATCAGGTCCATGGGCAGGTGAACGACTATTTCGGCAATGACGACCTGAACGCCCGCAATTTCTTCCAAGGCCCCGTGCAAACCAAGCTACGGTTCAACGAAGGCGGCTTCCAGTTTGGCCTTCCGATATATATCCCCAAGGTCTACGATGGCCGCAACAGGACTTTCCTGTTCTTTAGCCAAGGCATCTTCGAATCTCGCACCGGTGGTACGGGAGGCCTTCAGACCATTCCGGCGGCGGCTTTCAGGACGGGCAATTTCAGCACTCTCTTGAGTGCATCGGGCGTGCAGATTCCGATCTTCGACCCCGGCACTACGCAACCGGACGGCAATGGCAGTTTTGTTCGTACCCCGTTTCCCGGCAACATCATCCCCACCTCGCAGATCAGCCCGGTTTCGGCCAAGATCGCGGCGTTGCTGCCGACCCCGAACCTGCCGAGCGAAACCAACAATTGGTACAACCACACCGGGGCCTTTCCTTACTTCAACAGTTTCACTTCTTTGGCCAAACTCGACCACAGCATCTCCACCAAGCAAAAGTTATCCCTCACCTACCAAAACGAGTGGCGCCCGCGGCTGATTAACAATAGCGGTTGGGGCGACACCGCCAACACGGTGCAAGGCCTTCCCAATGAGCCTGACGTACTGGAAGGCTTTCAACTCCAGACTGTTACCAGTCAAACCTGGCGCCTGAACCATGACTACACTGCCAGCGCTACCCTGCTCAACCACCTCACCTTGGGCGTTGACCGGTACGTCAATCCGTACAGCAACACCAGCGTCGGTAAGGGTTGGGACAAGGCCCTCGGAATCACCGGAATGCCCAATGACCTGGGAGCATTTCCGCAGCTCAGTTTTTCCGGCGGCACCGGCTCGTCCATCAGCATGGGCCTCACCAGCAACGGTGTGGGAGCGGAGACGCGCTACTCCATCAGCGACAGTCTGACGTGGATTCGCGGACACCACACTCTTAAATTCGGGGGCTCCCACTGGCGGTTCGATAACAACAGCATTAACGAGTCCTCCACGGCCGGCTCCTTTTCATTCAGTAACCAGATGACCAGCCAGCCGGACTCTCCAAGCCTGACAAGCTGGGGCAGTTCCTTCGCGAGTTTCCTGCTGGGAGATTTGTCGAACGCTAACACGACGCTGCCGAACGCCACGGGCTACCGGTTCGGCCACTATTCCTTGTTCGCGCAGGATGACTTCCGAGTGACTTCCAAGCTCACTCTGTCTTACGGCCTCCGTTGGGATGTCGGGACCGCACCCTACGAGGTCAACGGCCAGGTAAGTTCCTTTAGTCCTACCGTCATGAATCCGGTCGGCGTCCTGGGTGCGCTGGTTTTTGGCGGCAGCGGGACGGGCCGCACCGGGAACCAATTCGAAAAGACATGGATGAAAGGTTTCGGTCCGCGCATGGGCTTGGCCTACGCGCTGTCGCCTAAGACCATCATCCGGGCTTCGGGAGGGATCTATTACTCCGACTCGCCGGACAGCGGCGGGTATACCGCGGGCTTCAGTTCATCTCCCAGCTTCAGTTCGCCGGACGGTTACACGCCTGTCTACAACTGGGGAACTGCAAGCTTCCCGTCTAACTACGCCCTGCCCCCACAAATATCGCCGAGTTTCCAGAACGGCCAAAGCATCACGTGGCTGCTTTCGGAAGGTACCCGCCTGCCTCAGATTTTGAGTTGGACGGTCGCCGTGCAACGTGAATTGATGAACAACATGTCGCTCGACGTTTCTTACATCGGGAGTCATTCGACACACCTGGCGGCGGGCACCAATTTCAATTTCGTGAATGACAGCTACCTTTCACTCGGAAGTCTGCTGTTGCAACCGGCCGGGTCAGCCGCGGCTGCCGCCGCCAATGTCCCGGTTCCATTTGCTACCTTCCCCAGCCAGAGTGTGCACACCGTGGCTCAGGCGCTCATGCCTTACCCGCAGTACACCTCGGTCGGCACGGGATCGGAGAACGATCCGGTAGGCAGCGCGCGTTACAACTCCTTGCAGGTCAAGTTGAATAAACGCTATTCAAACGGCCTCACGCTGCTCACCTTCGTTACCTGGATGAAGAACATGAGCACCCTCGAAACCGACCAGTACACGCCTGTCCGTCCCATCGTCTACAGTGGCGATTCTCCGCCCTTCACCCTTGTGGTCAACGCCAGCTACGAGTTGCCATTTGGACCGAACAAGAAATTTCTCAGGTCTAACAACCCGCTCTTGAAGTTTGTGGCTAGCGGCTGGAACCTCGCCGGTTACGCGCGCTACAGTTCCGGCGACGCCATGAGCTTTACCGTATCGAACAATCTTTCGGTGCTGGGATACGGCGGCAAATTCGCCGATTACGTGCCTGGCGTGCCCATATTCGGCGTGACCGATCCACGCGACTTCAACCCGGCTGTCAACCGGTATTTCGCTCCGGCAGGCGCTTTTGTGGTTCCCCCCACTTACCAGTTCGGCAATATAGCTCCCGTTCTGGACTGGGTGCGCGGGTTCTGGCAGAAAGCCGAGTCGGTTTCCCTGGGCAAGTCGTTCCCCATCAAAGAGAGGCTCCACGCACAGTTCCGAATGGATGTGAACAATCCGTTCAACTTCGTGCGTTGGGGCGATCCCAATACCAGCATCACCAGCGCCAACTACGGCGCGGTGACGTCGGCGGCGGACGGGAGGAAGATACAACTCTACCTCGCCGTTCAATTCTAATAGCGGAACGATGGAGGCGCGATCCTTTTTCGAGGATCGCGCCTCCTCACTATCGTGAGGAATAAACATCATGCACAAAATAACGCGATCTTGTATCCTGGTATTGGTCTTGAGTTTTGTGTCGCTGGGTCAAAACGCGCCGGTGACCGCGCAGCATGCGCGCACCGCTCCGGACTTCTTGAGCCGTTCCATCATCTATCAGATCTGGCTGCGCTCCTTCACGCCGGAAGGGACTCTGTATGCGACGACGGCCCATTTGCCTTATATTGCCGATCTGGGCGCCACCATCGTCTATGTGAGCCCGCCCAATGTCCACGGCTACCCTTCCGTGTTCGGGCCTTCCACTCCTTATGAAATCAAGGACTACGACAGAATCGACCCCGAGTATGGCTCCGAGGCCGACCTCAAGGCGCTGGTATCCGAGGCCCACAGGTTAGGGCTGAAAGTAATTATGGATATCGTCTTCGCACATAGCGCCAACGACAACGTCCTGCTAAACAAACCAGGATTTTACCAGCGTACGCCGGACGGCGCCCTCATCATGTCGCGGTGGCGGACTCCCCAGCCGGACTTCAAGAATCCCCAGGTGCACGAGTACTTCCGCAATAACATGCTGCACTGGATCAAGGATGTCGGCCTGGACGGATTCCGCGCCGACGTGGCAGGCGGCGTCCCTACCGACTTCTGGGACGAAGCACGCGAGGCCATGGATAAAGTCAATCCCAACGTGATCATGCTGGCCGAGGCGGACGTGCCGGAGCAGCAACTCAAGGCCTTCGACATCAGCTACAACTTCCCCTACTATGCGGCGCTGACTGCGGTAGTGGTGAATGGCGAATCGGCGGAACGAATCCGGCAACAATGGGAGAAGGCCAAGGCTACCTTTCCGCAAGGCGCGCGCTTTCTGCATTTGAACGACAATCACGACCGGAATCGGGCGGACGTGGTGTTCGGAGAAAAGGCGGCGCTGGCCACGTCCGTGCTGGATTTCACGCTGGACGGAATTCCGTTCCTGTACAACGGGGAAGAGGTCGGCGACACGACCGCTCCTCAGCAACAGTCCCATGTGGCCATCCGCTGGGACATCTGGAAGCCCGAGACGCAGCGGCGCACCAGTATCGCCGGGCAGCAGAATGCCAAACTCCGCATCTATAAGCAGCTTATTCAGATGCGCAAGGACGAGGCCGCGCTCACCGCGGGCGATCTGACGTGGGTCAACAACAGCAACCTGGATGGCGTGGTCAGCTTCATCCGCAAGAAGGGCAACGACGAGATTCTGGTGTTGATCAATCTTACCAACCGCATTACCAAGGTTCAGGTGGACGTGCCGGCCGCAAGTTACGCGCAAGCCCACGATCTGCTGAAGAATCGAACGGTGCCGGCTTCACTCACTCCCGACAAGTTCAGTTGTCAGTTGGGGGCCTTCGATTACCTGGTGGCTGCACGGGGAAGACAATAATGCGGTCCATAACGAGTGTTCTCGTCTTCGGGCTATTCCTGTGGCCGGCGGGCAATGGCGTGGCGCAGCCGGCCGCCCAGTTCAACGTCAAGAGCTTTGGCGCGGTTGGTGACGGCCAGCGAACCGATAGCGACGCTATCAACAAAGCCATTCAGGCGGCCAGCGACGCCGGAGGCGGCACCGTTCTGGTCCCCGCGGGGACTTACGTGTCGGGCACCATCCGGCTGCAGAATAACGTGACTCTATGGATCGACGCGGGGGCCACGATCCTGGGCACTAAGAACCTGGCCGACTATCGCTGGCCCGAAGGCGGACGTGAGTGGGACGGCTCGATCATTTTGGCCAACGGCGTTCATAACGCCGCCCTCATGGGCCGCGGGACGATCAGCGGACAGAACCTCAACAATCCCCAGGGCGAAGAGCATATCCGCGGCCCCCACGCCGTCCTCTTCAACAACAGCAAAGACATCGTCGTCCGCGACATCACCATCAGAGACTCCGGCAATTACTCGCTCATCTTTCGTTCCTGCGAGCGGGTGACCATCGATAACTTCACGGCGTACAACGGCTACGACGGCATCAACATGCACGACGTGCGGCAGGCAACCATTTCGAACTCGAAACTCTACACCGGCGACGACAGCCTGGCAGGGGCGTACTGGGAGAACGTGACCGTCACCAACTGCATCCTGAACAGCTCTTGTAATGCCATCCGCGTCGGTGGCCGCAACGTGCTGATCAACAACTGTCTGATCTACGGTCCCGGAGAGTACGCCCACCGGCTGGGATTCCGCACGAATACGGAATCGGGCTTTCAGATTCTGCCCCAGAGCGGCGGCCGCGGGGGTTCCAGTTCACGGCTGGTCACGCCCGGTCCGGTGGATAACATGGTCCTGTCCAATATCACCATGATCAACGTCCGCTCGCCGGTGTATGTAGCATTCGGCGCCGACGCTCCATACAGCGGCAACAATCTGGGCGTGGGCCGTATCGTGATCGAGAATCTGACTGCCATTAATTGCGGCAGAACGCCGTTTTATGTGGCTGGACCGAAAGAGAAGCCGGCGAAGTCGATCATCCTGAGGAATGCACGGATGACGTTCGCCGGCGGCGTGAAGGATGAGGAGTCGAACGGTCAGGGTTTCAGTCCCTACTCGATGATCCAGGCCTACGGAGTGTACTGCCGCAATGTCGAGAACCTGGAACTGCATGACGTCCGCGTGGACTATGTCGACAAGGACCGCCGCCCGGCCCTCTTCGGCGAGAATATCGGCACGCTGGACTTGGACCGTTTCGTGGCGCAGCGCGAGCCGGATGGCGCTCCTTCACTGCTCTTCGACGGCATTCGCAAGCTTATCCTGAACGGCGCCGAGGCCACGTCCGCCAAAGTGCTTCTGAAGGCCCTCGATCCGCTATTCGGAGTACTGGTTTCCGGCGATCGGTTCTTCGCGTCCGCGACCGTTCAAAACACCGGTCATGAAGGCCTCGCCGACGTCGAATTGCGAGTAGGCAATGAGTCGATCAAGCGGACCGCGTGGCTGGGCGCGAATGAAACGGCGCGCGTGGGCTTCGCCAATCTGCAATCCAAAGAAAGCGGCGAAATACCGCTACGGCTCGGAGACGTGACGAAGAACGTCACGGTGCAGCCGAAGCCCGCCGGTCACCCGGTGGCTGCGCCCTATCTGGCATTTCAGAATCTCGATGGGCAAGTGCAGCAGTTGGACGGCGGATTCTACATTCGCGAAAACGGCGACTACGCCGTGCTGGACCACGGCGACCAATACGGGTCGGCCTATCTGCCACACGCGCTGGGAGGCTCCGATTCGGCGATTGTGAAACTTGAGAATCCGGACGGAAGAACCAATTGGGTTGGCCGTGCGGGAATCATGGTGCGCAAGGATATCTCGAAGCCGGGGCAATCGCCCGGATACCTGGTGCTGGGGGCTTCACCGGCTAACGGTTTTGCATTAGAGTGGGATTCCAACGGCGACGGACGCATCGACAAACGGACGGTCCTGGATGGCTATACCAATTGGCCATGCTGGCTCAAGCTACAGCGCCAGGGTTCTAAGTTCATCGGGTATTCCAGCAAAGACGGCGTCAATTGGAGTAAGATCGGCGAAGCGGACGTAGCAGGGGCGGAAGGTCCTCTCGATGTCGGGGTCTTCGCCCATCGGAGCAGTGCCCGGTTTATGGATTTCAAGGTAGTGAAAGTGCCGTGATACGGATCTTCGGAGCCGCGCTCGCCATACTGGGGTGCGTGCCGGGGATGGTGGCGGCCCAGGATCCTCGGGACAGTTTGCTGGCGCAGGCCAACGCCGCTTACGGCTCGGGCCGCGCCAGCGAAGCTGTCGGTCTCTATCGTCAATACCTGGCTCAGTACCCCGACCGCGCCGATGTCCGCGTGTTTCTGGGCGGCGCGCTCTTGAACCTGGACCAGTTGCAGGCCGCATCCGGCGAAGCCGACCGCGCCATCGCGCTCGACGGCCGCTACGCGAGAGGGTACATACTGGCAGGCAGGGTCTGCGCCGCGCGGCAACAATGGGACCGCGCGCAAGGCTTCTTCGAGACGGCCCAACGCCTGGACAAACGGGACATTGAAGCCTGGTACTTCTCCGGGCGCGCTGCTTACGACGCCAACCGCTTCGAGCAAGCCATCGCGGCCTTCGAGCAGGCCCTGCGGGTGGGCGCGGAGCAATCCCGCGTCTATGAGAACCTCGGTTTGGCCCAGGATGCCCTGGGGCAGTTCGACGCCGCGGAGAAGTCCTTCCGCAAGGCGGTAGATCTGGCCGGCTCGGCCTGGAGGCCCTATCTCGCGTATGGCGCGTTTCTGTTTCGACAGGGCCGCCCGACCGAGAGCCTGCGCGCGTTGCGGCAGGCCCTGGCACTGGCGCCGGCTGCCATCGACGTCCGCTTCGAGCTGGCGCGCGCGCTCTATCACGAAAACAGCCTGGAGGAAGCCGCACAAGTACTCCAGCCCGCGCGGCCGTCGGGCGAGTGCCGCGTTCACAATCTGCTGGCCCGTATCTACTCCGCCAGCGGCAAGGGCGGGGCGGCCGACGCCGAGATCAAGGCACTCGAAAACTGCAAAGCGGCGCCGGAAGGTCTATGAAGGCCGCCATCCTGGGCGCCGTCGCCATGCTGACCGGCGCCGCCCTGCTGGCCCCCTCCGCCGCGCCCGCTCCCACTTACTTCGAGGACCGCAGCGCGCATTCCGGCATCGCCTTCGTACTGAACAACGCCGCTTCGCCCGAGAGGCACCAGATCGAAACCATGGCCGGCGGCGTGGCAGTGTTCGACTACGATAATGACGGCTATCCCGACATCTATTTCACCAATGGGGCGGAACAGCCATCGCTCGAAAAGACCGGTCCGCAGTACCGCAACCGGCTCTATCGCAACAAGCACGACTGGACTTTCGAAGACGTGACGGACAAGGCCGGCGTGGGCGGCGCCGGCTACAACATCGGCGTCGCCGCGGGAGACTACGACAACGATGGAAACGCCGACCTGTTCGTCACCGGCGTCAAGGGCAATACCCTGTTCCACAATCGCGGCGATGGCACCTTCGAGGACGTGACAAGAGCTGCCGGGCTGGAGAGCCACGATTGGGCGGTGGCGGCGGCCTGGGTGGACTACGACAACGACGGCCGCCTGGATCTGTTCGTAGTCAACTACGTGAAGTGGGATCCGGCCACCGAGCTGTTCTGCGGCGACGCCGGGCGCGGCATTCGCACCTATTGCCATCCGCGCTATTACCAGGCCTTGCCCAACCGCCTGTACCACAACAACGGCGACGGCACATTTACCGATGTCTCCGCCGTTTCCGGAATCGCCGCGCATCCCGGCAAAGGTATGGGCATCGCCATCGCCGATTACGACCACGACGGCTGGATGGACGTATTCGTCGCCAACGACACCGTCCCGAACTTCCTGTTCCATAACGAGCGCAACGGCACGTTCCGCGAGGTTGCGCTCCAGGCAGGCGTGGGCTACAACGACGACGGCAAGGCGCTTTCCTCCATGGGCGTGGATTTCCGCGATCTGGATAACGACGGCTGGGAAGATCTGGTTGTCACGGCGCTCAGCAATCAAACCTTCCCGGTGTTCCGCAATCTGGGCCACGGTCTGTTCAGCGACGTAACTTATCAGAGCCATGCGGGCAGCATCAGCATGCCGCTGAGCGGCTGGAGCATGGGGATTTTCGATTTCGACAACGACGGCTGGAAGGACGTCTTCGTGGCGGCCGGCGATGTGCAGGACAACACCGAGATGCTCTCCAGCGGCAAGTCCCGGCAGCAGAATCTGCTGATGCTCAACGACGCCCACGGAGCATTTCGCGCCGCGCTCGCCGGTCCCGCCGCCCTGAACCGCGGAGTTGCATTCGGGGATTTCGATCGCGATGGGCGCGTGGACGCCGTGGTCACCCGCCTCAACGAGCCGCCGGTGCTGCTCCGGAACATCATGGGTGAGGGCAATCATTGGCTGGCGCTCCGGTTGGCCGGCGCCAGGAGCAATCGCGACGGCATTGGAGCGCGCGTGATCGTGCGGAGCGGAGGCACAACCCAGGTGAATCACGTCACTACATCGACCGGCTATGCCTGCTCGAGCGAACTGGCCGTGCATTTCGGACTGGGCCGGAGTACGCGCGCGGACAGCATTGAAATCGAGTGGCCCTCCGGTGCGCGACAGACGCTTACGAACGTTCCCGCCGACTCTTTCCTGACAGTGCGCGAACGCCCGGCGCCGTAGACGGTTTGGCCAGGACCGCTTGCCGTCATTTCGCGCGCTTGGCCACGATCTCTTCGGTGACCATGTCGGCGACGTTGCGCGTGAATTTGATCTCGTCACCGGAAATCTTGCCTTTGTACTCGATCTTCAATGCATTCCCCTCGTAGTTCAAGCTTTCCACGAAGGAGATTTCATCGCCCTTCACGGTACCTTCCGTAATTTCCGTTTTGCCGAACTGCGACTCCGCGGTACCGGTGAGTTTGGCGCCATCCACCTTGAAGGTGTACGTGTAGTTTTGCACGCCGATCTGCGTGTCGAAGGAAGCGGTCCACTTTCCGGCGATATCGGCCGCGCGGGCCGGAATCGACAGCGCCAGCAGGAGCGCCAGAAGCAAGAAGCTCTTTCGGCTCATGAAATCCTCCTTTGAAAAGGATACCTCCATTGGACCATCCCGTGGCCGGCCATCTGGCCCGCGGGTGCCTACCGATCTGGGGATTTCGTGGCTCAGGCGCGGAATACGCTCCCTGACGGGGTGCCCTCTGGGCCCGGCTCTGTACCTAATTGCAAACACGCGAGCACTCGTTGCAGAGCCGCGACCGTGAGGGAGCGTATTCCGGTGATGGACCTTCAGAACTCCTGATGTCGCCCCGCAATTTCTGCCTGGCGGGGAAAATGGGCTAAGCCATTCCTTTCGATGCGAGAGCTTCGCGCTGAATTAGGCCCGCTGCTCGAATAGGGCCGAGCGAAGGCGAGCACCGCCTGCCCCACCTGTGGGCTCACTGCAAATTCCACGACATCAGGAGTTCTGAAATTGAGTCTCGATCGATGCCCGTTTTCCCCATCCTGCTAAAATAGTGGCAGGAATGGGTTCCCCGGCTCCGACTTCTCCGCTGCGCCAGATGCTGGAAGGACAACTCTCCCAGTTGTCCACCGAAGTCGAGCGTCTGTTCGACGAGGCCCGCGGACGCGCCCGCCGCGAATTGGCCGATCAGTTGAACCAGTCGGTGCGCCGCATCCGCCACGCCGCATCGCTCGATGAACTGGCCGCCACCCTGCTGGATGCCGCCGTGGCCTTCGCGGCCGGCGCAGCCATTTTCCGTGTCGCCGGAACCCTCGTCAAAGGCGTGAAGATTCGCGGCGTCGCGCCGGAGGCCGGGGCAGCCTTCCCTTCCCTCGAAATCCCGCTCTCCGCCGCGCCTGCCCTGGCCGGCGCCGTGGAGAGCCGCGACCCGGTGATCGCCGTCACTACCGCCGCCGAAGTATCGGCCAGCCTGATCTCCCTGGCGTCCCATCCTGCCGATGGCCGCGCCTTCATCTACCCGCTGGTGGTGAAGGATCGCGTCCCGGTGCTGCTCTATTGCTGGGGCGCGGTGCAAGGCGCGGCGCTCGAAATGCTGGCGCAAGTGGCCGCCGCCGTGTGGGACTCGCTGGTAGTGCCCGAGCCGCCGCCGCGGTTGGTGGCCATCGCGCTGGCGCCCGCGCCCTTGTCCGCGTGGGACGCGCTCCCGGCCGAAGATCAGGCCATGCATCTGCGTGCGCAACGGTTCGCCCGCGTGCAGGTGGCGGAAATGCGGCTGCATGAAGCTGCCGCGGTGCAATCCGGCCGCAC
>Ga0182030_10018281_pt1 | contig 13455 bp, 20 predicted proteins | sample 812S3MmetaG_FD_121299 | JGI IMG/M metagenome (GOLD analysis project Ga0182030, IMG submission 121299) | Permafrost microbial communities from Stordalen Mire, Sweden - 812S3M metaG (Illumina Assembly) | ecosystem: Environmental > Terrestrial > Soil > Wetlands > Permafrost | place: Sweden... | reverse complement strand
GATCGCATGGGAGTAAGTTTTGAGAAACAGGACAGTTGATAGGGAATAAGTCAGCTAATATACTAAAGGAACGGAGCAGAGAGGTGTTGTCGCCACAGTCTATCTAGACCCCGAGAATCCTCAAGGATCTACTTACGATACTCTATCTGCTCTGGAATGGGAAGGCGGTGCTATCCTACGCTGAACCCAAGCCATTCGTACTTCGACCCGCACTCCACAACTTTGATACCTGCCCCTGTGGGCATCTCCTTGATGCCAACAAATATACGTTTTCTCGATTCATATCTCGGATTCAGTATATCTTCCAGCTTACCTACCTTTTCTCCGCTCCCACGATCTGATCCACTATTATCCACTCCAGTATTCTCCAATGACTTAGGATATTTCAATCTTCCCTCAGCAAAACACGATGTCGGCGCTTTCTTCCACTTTTTTCCCCCAGCTTCAACGAACCTCAATGTTCAAAACTCATGACCTTAATACCGCACACAAAACAACGAACTTTCAGCTTCATTCTCATTTTTTGTTTTTACTACCTAGCAAGAAAACAAGCTTATGTTACGATGTTTTATGCTAGGAGTGGAGTTCGGATCTCTTTTTTCTGGGGGCCTAGCGCGGGTTTACGACGTTCTACCTATCTATCCTCATTCGTAAGGATCATGTTGATTTAATAATCGGCTGGTAAAGCAAGTCCGATTGATTTTTGGAATTATGATTGGTGATTTTTTGGTTAGTTTGCGAGGGAATTCGAGCGCGCAAGTTTTATGATGATATAATTCATTTGGGAATTATTGAGCGAGTTAATTAGGGGTTTGGATTTGAAACTGAGAGTTTGATTCGATCTGAGATTCTGGTTTGTGTCTTATCTGAGTGATGTATATGTACAAATGACACGTGTAATGGACGAATTGCGATTCGGGAATCAACTGCCTCGTTTCTGTCACGGAGACCTCCTCCGTCCTTCGCTACCAGCTCGTCCTCATCCTCATCCTCAATTAATTAAACTACAACGAAACAAACAAGATACTCAGCATTCCCACAACTCCAACCGCCAAAATCAACTCGAACCAAACCCCAATTTACCTGTAACATTGTTTCGTTTACCACGAGGCGCGGCTCGCGCTACCCGTTGCTTCCGTTCGCAGCTATACAACCATGTCTCACCAGCCATCATTCACGCGTTAACCTTTTTCCCTGTCATACACTTCCCGCTCAATTCGATGGGCTGTATGATGCGCACCAGATATATATTTGGTGCGCGTCGGAGATTTTTTAAGCTTGAAGATCGTACCAACCGCGCTATGGTTCGCGCTTCCATCGCGAGGAATGCGAACCGCCAGCCAGCCAGCATCAGGAATGCGTTCGTATCGTGGCAGGAAATTCTACCTCTCGTGACATGACGGGCGATTGTTCTTTCCATCATGACATTACCTATCCATTTCCGTCGTTCTTCGATAATTCTTCTTCCCAGCCTCTGAGAGGTGGGTGTTTCGTTTCGACTCTGTCTTTCTCGTTTTTAATTCTCTAGCTGCTGGCATTTTACTACTGAACGATAAAATCTTAGCTCATCAAATTCAACCAGAGTGGATTTCTGTTCTACATTTGTCAATTTCTTGCAAACAGTATATTCGCCCTGGTGGTGATATACCCCTCTTTACCCCCCGAACCATCCACGTCTCAAATTGAGTCTCGCAGTATAAACAGAACAAACACCACCTCGACGTCACATCACCTTTCCCTCCCAGAAAAATCCCCTCATATTTGGAAGAAATCTGGAACTTGGGGAACTCATGTTAATCGTGTAAGGAGCGATGAGTGCGTATCCGGACCTGCGCCCGGCGTTGCCGACGAACTTTGTGAATAAGAGTAGGACGGCCAAATGCTTGACACCAGGAATAGTGTTTGGTGCTGTAGGGATACTAGGTGTGATAGGTGTGGTAGGAATTGCGATTGCCGGGTCGGTGTTCGCTGCGCATGGGGTGAGTATGGCGGGTGTAAATGCAGCGCAGGTTTTTGTTGTCATGGCTGTGAGTTTGCCTTCACGTTTTGGGAAGAGGGTTGGCTGATGCGAATAGTCTTTACTCTCGATTGTCTATGTTGGGTTTCACCTCGTGGCCGCGGTGGGCAATGAACCGGTGGGCGTCATACGACCACCTTTGTTGAGGGTACACGCAATTTGTTTCATTATTGCACGGTTGGCGGTCCTTTTGTGGTTGATCGCAATGGTCATATCCATCATCAATGTCTCGAACCCTTCGATATGTTTGCGCGGAAGTCGAAGCTGTAAGCTTCAGGTAGTAGGGGCAGTAGGATCGAGTTTGGCATTGTGAGAAACCCAACTCTCTAAGAAAACCGAAATACTGATGATATTCAGTGTCACACTTGGAATGATCTTGACTGCATTGGAGTCATGCCATTATCCTTTTCAAGCGCCGGAATTCCTCGACGTACATCTGATCAATGTCAGGATCAGCGCTTTCGGATCAGACATCGACGCACTTGATCGAAGTATCTCGCAGATGTCTCTTTATCCTGATGAGAATGTATATGCGAGAGAGAAGCCGAGAGAATTGAACCATAAATCAAGCGTGAAGAGGAAAACGGTGCCCCCGAAGAAGACAACAAGTATACCAGGAGAATGGCCTCAAGAAAATCCTGAACGACGAATCACACCTCTACTTCCAATGGTAATGCCTGCCGTCCATAGGTCGAGGTCTCGAGGGTGGGGTGAAGAGTGGATAATACCGATGAATGATTTAAGCACAAGGAAGAAAATCATGAAGCGTTCGGACTCAGCAATCTCCATGTCAAATAGTTCCTCGGGCGATGGGCGAAGTTCTTCCGGATATGCTAGAAGTTCATCTGGTTACGCGAGAAGCTCCTCTGGGTACTTGAGCACTTCTGACTCAGATTCGAACTCGAGAATCAGCAAGGGAAAACGGCCAGTGAATCGTCGAACGGTAACCCCAAGCAGCAGCATCAGCAACCTCAACAGGCGATCGCCGTTATCTACAATGCGGTAGGTAATTCTAGAACTGAAGATTGACTCATGCTAATCTACTTAGATCTGCTGAGTTTCCAGAGGTAGCTGTTCGTCCTGATCTGAGATATTCCCCTCCAATTATTCCACCGCCGCATGAATGGAGACTCTCAAGGACTGCATCATTGTCGCAACTGCTCCCAGTCGCCGACATCTACACTCTCCAACGACGATCTTCAAACACTCCAGCGCCATTGAGACTATCAGGGCTAGGCAAAGCACTCCCATCAATACCAGGATCGCCTACAATCAGGCGAAAGAGCGTGGCATTGAGAATCCCAGGAGCCTATGTTGACACATTCCATGAGCGGGCACTAGATGACCACCTAAGGAAGATTGAGGTAGACATCCATCGAAGACAAAGCCAGCAAGGAAGAAAGCCCTTGGGTCCAGTGAAGGAGCCGAAGGACAAGCGTCCTCGGTCAGGAAATTCGCGTAGGTATCGAGAAAAGCCTGCGTTACGCGAAAGCATCAGTGCTCCAACATTCCGTCCTGACTCAACACTGGTGATGGAAGCAGTGAAGGTAGAATATATCAAGGGTGCTCCACGAAGACGTCTGAGTTTAGGGGATATCTCGAGTGAGTTTGGTAAGATGTGGGAGAATTAGAAGAGGTTAGAATGGAATAGAGCTATAACCTGGGGTATGTAACTCGTAACTTAATATCACGACAATCACCATTCAGCTGAATGCAGATCACTGGCGTGTCCGTGACCAAGTATCCCACTCATTGACAGAATGATAGATGTGCCATCAACGCAACGGCGATTAGGTCCGCTCCAATACAATGCATACCTTGATGATGATCTCATTCGGCCAACATGAAGCTATTCACGGGCGAAAAGATCAACCAATGACGGGAATATGATTGAAGGAAGGGAAGAAGCTTTTCCTGCAGGATGACGCGAAAAACAACGCAACCGACGCGGGCCCTAACGTGGGGTAAGTGAGAGAAGAACTTCAAGTATAGGTAGCATAAATGACAACTTCAATTGAAGTATTGAAGTATTGGGAATAACCTCATGAATCTATCATTCTTGGATGAAGGGATAATCATCTATCGTGATATACATTACGAGACTCTTTTTCAGGTATGGAGTAAGTGACTATTCAGATGACATCAGCTGAGACCCAACCTCCCTTTCAGATTTTCGATCCCCTGTCTCTTGCACGTGAACACCACTCGCAGGTCATTCACCTGCATCTCCAGCTGCGACAACGCAAGACACGTTGTCACACGAACAATCACCCCAGCCAGCCACTAGATATTAGAGACCTCTGCTTCTTCCACGTTGGCAATCGTACCTTCTTGAGCATTGGCAGTCGACACGTACAGCATCCGAAACCCAAATCCAAAAGATTCTCCACTTCGCCAACAACCGATAGAAACAGACCGAGACACATATCAATCGGGCCTTGCGAACTTCAACCAACACCTCTACAAGCCACCAAGATCATCCTGGATGAGCATCAAAATGGCCGCTGAAGGTCCAACACAAATTCATTCCCCTCCTTCTCCTACCACCAAACGACCCAAAGGTAATTCCTCCAAATCACCCCACTCCCCACCCCAGCTCACGCAAACCAGGTATCCTGAAGAACTCCTACCACCGCTCGCCACCCCAACAACCACCCATCACAACCCAATCCCCACCACCTATCTCCCCCGTCCACCTCGAACGCCCAGACATCACCAGCGAACTCTCGGATAAAGACATCACCCTCCAAAACACATTGCAGAATGCCGGGCATCGGCGCTCATCATCTGCTGCACGGCCAGCCGGCTCACGTCGCCAGTCTAGTCATTCGTTTGGGGCTGGAAGCGCGGAGGAGCAGAACATGCGGCTGAAATGGGATGAGGCGAATTTATATCTTACGGAGCAGGAGAAATCATCTACGATGAAGATTGATGAGCCGAAGACACCGTATGCGAAACATTATGATCCGACGGAGGACGAAGATGAGGTGCATGCGTTGGACGCGGATGAGATAATGGTTGATGAGTTAGAGATGTCTAAGGCGCGGCAGGGACGGAGTCCTGGGAAGAGTGCGAAGGCTAAGGAGGAGGAAATACCAGGGCTGAGTTTGGGGGAGCCGGAGGAAGCGGTTCCAGAACAAGAGTTTGGGGAGGGGGAGAGGAAGGTTCATGTTACGGGGGAGGAACATGTGGGGTTGAGTGCTGAGGAGAGGGAGAAGCACCGGAAATTTGAGGAGATGAGGAAGAGGCATTATGAGATGAAGAATGTGGCGAGTCTGCTGGGGCATCCAGAGGAATTGGAGGCGCTGGATGAGGATGGGGACGAGGAGATGAATGGCGGTGCTCGATAACCTGTCTCCTTTCCTGACACCCTTTTACGATGGTTTTTGGCATGATGGGATGGACTTCAGTGACAGATTACGATATGTTTTGCGAGTTGGTTTCTGCATAATGATTCTTCACACAAGAAGATCATTCATTTGTATTAGCTTCTTTTTTCTTCATGGTTGGTACAGATCACGTCGCAGGACAATATGGGCACAGTCGCTTTCATCAGATTGAGATTGTTGAAGCTTTCATAGTCATAGTAGCTAGAGTCAATACCATTTCATTTCCATGAGGCTGTGAGAAGTCTTATAGTGTGATACTATTACAAATCTTCAAATCAGGGCATCCAACCCTTGGTATTTGCCTACTCTCAAATCTGTAATGTACTTTCGTTGCGTATCTGTCTAGATAGGTTTGTGGAAGTAAATCCAGAGTTTGTATTTAAATCTTCGATTCACTCATATTTGAGGAGATCTGAATAGTTTCGTTGTGCGTCTGAACAGGTGCAGTTTGTGGAGGTAAATAATGCGTTGCAATCAAATTCGCTGATTTACTGCATCCTTGCTTGATTTGCTATAATTTCATTACCTATTCGCAGCAAAATTCACCCTAAGCTTGAATACACTTCATATTCACATCCCAGATTCTATCAACGTATTTTGGTGATGTATCACATATTAAAGTGAATATTCTCCTCATTATATTTTCTTTTTCCTAACACTCGTCAAAATTCACAACCTCAACCTTGATCTTAATCTCGCACATCACCAACCAAACCCTATCTCCCACAAATAACTTCATGCTGCGCCATTCAAGTACCACAAAAAGCCAAAGAGCGTCGCCCAAGATGGCGATAACAACACCTACCAAGTTAGGAGACAAACTTGATGCGTTCACGAAAGTTGTTGAGAGTGGTTCTGTGAAGAGGAAAAAGAAGAAGGGTAGAAAGAAGGGGGGTGAATTAAAATCGCAGATCGAGTCACAGATTGTGAGTGAAATGAAGGAGGCTGTCGATAGAGACGAGGGTGGTGATATAGATTTAAAAGCTACAGGCGATGGAGATGTGGGCGCGAAGAAGTCAAGGAAGAGGAAGCGCGGATCTGGCGGTACGGAAGAATTAAAGATTTGGGGCGGAGAAGACAGCAAGGCTGAGGAGACGGAGGGTAAACAGAGGAAGAAGAAGAATAAAAAAAGAAAGAGGGAATCTATCAAGAACGGTTTTGGAGCGGCGGAGGAAAATGGAGCAGAGTCAGTTATCGTAAAAGTCGAAGGTGAAGAGGGTACAATTGCGAAGAGCGATGGTGGACAGCAGTCTGTGGTCGGGAAGGAGTCGCAAGATACCATGGACATCATCATGGCTCACAATGGTACTAACAATGAGCTTGAAGCCAAGCTTTCAAAGAGGGAGAAAAAGAAAGCCAAGCAAGCCGAAAAAGCTGCTAAGAAGGAAAAGGAGAAGGCGGAGGCTGCGGAGGAAGCATTGGTCAACGAGACAATATCGTCATTTATGGAGGACACAGGCGACGAAGCAGGTGACGAACTTGATACAGAAGCTCCCAAATCTCCCGAGAGGGAGGTTGTCCAACATAAATCCAGCAAGAAGACCAAGGAGAAATCAGAGGAGGGAGCAAAGCAAACACCTACAGTCATCAAAGAAACCCGTATCCTGCCACCGAGCAGCGCAAAATCAGCACCTGCTGCTACGCCCACCAGCAATACAAAAACAGCGCGGATTCTCCCACCAGGAGTCAAACAACCCACTTCAAGTACGAAGATCGTTCCATCCACCAGCAGAAACACGCCCGCATCAGCATCAAAATCAACAAAACCCAACCTCCAAGTCGCCATCCCCGCCCCCACATCGGTGTCCAAATCTACCCGCAAGATAGCTCCTCCAAGTCCCAACACTCTATCCAGAGAAATCACTCGCCGGCTCGAAGCTGTTAATGAGTCTGAGTCCGGGTCAGAAACTAACCCCGTCCCACCCATCGCATCCAAAAACAAGGGGCAAAAAAAGGACCCATCAAATACAGAATCAAAGGCCATCCATAAAACCAAGCCGAAAGTGGGTTCAGTTACACCGAAGGAGGGAGACGAGCAAGAAAAATCATTCTCACAAGTCATTGAAGCAGTTAAGAACTTGACGTCAAAGGTTTGGCCTGTGAATGATCTCAAAGAGAAGAAGCAGCGGCCTATTCTCCCGCCTTCAAAGTCTGGCAGGGATGCTTCAGGTTCAAACTCAACCTCCGCTTCTAGCTTTGATTCGGATGTGTTTACTTCAAGCGCCAATAAACAGAGAGGATTGAGTGTTACGAATAAAGGATCACCTGTCAAGGGGGGTCCGGCACCGAAGATGGGTGATTTGGGCACCAAGGCCAAGAGCGGTAAAAGCAAGGGAAAGGACGAGAAAAAGGATGAGAAAAAGGGAAAGGATTGGGGACATTTATGGCAGCGAGAATTTTCAACTGGTCGGATCCGGGGTCCTGCTGTTGTTGAAAGGGAAGGGAATGAGGATGCTGAGGGGGAGGTTATTGAGAGTACGTTCCTTGTCCCCTATCCTATTCCCATGTTCTCTATTTGATGATCGGGGAATGGAAACTGATTTGGGTTCAACAGATATCGCGTTCTCTCGGCATTATCTCAAGACCCGCGAGGAGGGGGTAACGATTGGTGGTCTCAACACTCAAAATATCGTCATCCCTCCCGATCACACGCACACTTTTCAACCTTCAGATTTGATTAATGATCAGGATTATGAGATTAGGCTGTGTGTCGTTCAGCGAGGGGTGTTGGAAGTCACTGTGGGTGAGGGGGAGGATGAGACGAAGTTTGGGATTGGAGAGGGAGGATGGTGGAGGATTAGACGTGGGGAGAGGTGTGTGGTGTGGAATAAGCACGGGCTTGTTGGAGCGGAGGAGGTACGGGTTGGTGTTGTGGGGTTGGTTGAGAGAGACTAGGGAGGTAGGTGGCGATTGTCTGGATTGTATGGTTTCGTGTGACGAGATACGGCGGGGTTAATTATGGTGATATTGCTTGCTTCACTACCACAGACATAGACCGAGAGCTTATTAGCTTACTACTTGATACCATACAAGCTCCTGAAGCTTCAATACAAAATCCCTTTTCTTTTTCCCACTGCCTGTAGCTCTCAGAGCATGTGGCCCACCCCTCCAAATGGCCCCCAACAAACTCAAGTTACACAACACCTGCCAAGCATCGTGGCGTGATAGGGCTGAACTTCAAACACTTCTAACCCTTACCATTAGTGCTTCAACAGGTAACTACCTGCGACCTGCACATTGTCAGATTTTAGACAAGGCCGCAGAATGAGTCAAATATCAGTATCTGCCCCTATTTATCTTTCCTCTCTCTTCCTCCCGATATCATAATCTCTCCTTTCAAATCTTCTATCCCTTTACATACACCAGCATTTCATTCTAAACAACACATTTCCCAAAAATGACGACCCAACCAACCCCAGCGGAGAGGTTGACGGCCATCGCAAACAAAGGCTCAGACCTCGCAACCTCCCTCCTAAAATTCACATCCCAATTCCGCTCTCAAAACTATCTCTTGACACAGCTGAATGAGCTCTATCTCACCATATCCTACACCTCATCTCTCCTCACAGACCTCATACCCAACCTCACCGCCTACGAAAAAGAGGCCAGGATTGATGATGCGGTTTTGGAGGCGCTGGGTGAAGAGATAGGATGGTTGTTGGGGAGAGTGGAGATGGCGGTTGAGAAAGCTAAGGAACTGGTTCGGGAGGAGAAGGGAAGGATTCCTCTGGGAGGGCAGGGGGAATTCTTGATCTTGTGAGTTGTTACGTTTTTGATCAGATGGGTGGGGGAGACTAATGAGTGATAGGGAATTGGTTGGGCCGAATGCAGGGGATGAGATCCGTGAGGGGTTGGGCATGGCGGAGCGGGGTGTTCGGGTAAGTGGCTGCTCTTCGATCATGATGATTGTGCCAAGAGGGTTCATAAATTGACATTTGGTAGAGCCTCGCGACAGTCACGAGATTCCTTGCATTGAGGAAATTGGACAAAGAGTAAGTCATCACTTGTATCAGGGTATGAGGACGATTTATTTATAAAATCTAGGGGCAAACTTGGTCCAGATGAAAAGAGGGAGCTAGAAGGAACTGGCAAGGGAGAAGGAGGACATGCAATGCTCGTAGAACAGTTCACCCGGGCGAAGGAATGGATCGCAGAACTTGCGGCTAAGAAAAAGACTGCTGAGACGCAGGTGGGCGGGACTGGGGATCAGCGACTCGAGATTATTCGCAGGGAGCCACGAATCGACGACGATGCTCGCAGCATTGCTTCGTTTGACTCCTTTGCCTCGGAGTAAGCGATCTTTCTATTGATATCTTACGCAAGCTAACCAAGAGACATAGTCAATTCATTGATGCCAAGGAATTGTGCGAAGGCTGGAAGATTCGCCATAACGAGGGCCATAATGACGAAGATTCACGAAGAAGTTGGAGCTTTCTTGGATTAAGGGTCAAAGAACATTTCAATAACTCGGGATGGTTCAGCGAACCCCTGATAAAGACCGAAGAGGAATTAAAAGCGGAAAGTGAGGCCGCTTCAACGGGCATTCTGACACCAGAGGCGAAGGATTACAATGACAAATTCGTGGCAACGTTGCCAGGTCAGGTCAGACAAGAGATATTGTTTCTCCTCCAGGATCGAGAACGCATTTCGACAAACGCTCGTTTTGCTTCAAAATGGCAGCTCATTGACATTAAAGCTGTGCCTTCTTCTGCTCCAACTGGAACTTGGACGTTCTGGTGGAGAGCACCGGAAGTCAAAGAATGGAACCTGATTATCAAGGGCGACAGGATCAATCTGAAGGAAGTCAAAGTACCCGTTTGGAATGTTGATCCCTTTCTGAAGTCAGGGAAGTTTCATGTCCACGTCGATAGAATAGGCCCCAGACACCCTGTATACCCAGTATCGCAACAACCATTGGTACGTACTATTTTACCCTTCATATCACAATAGTTTGGGAGCCAAGCTCTTAAAACATGCTTCAATAGCCCGTTGGCTCCTCGTCTTCTCTAAAATTTGTCATAAACCCATACTGATTTACCTGTAGGACAGATTCTCGAGGCGGGATGATCAATCATACTATAGATATCCGGAAACGGTGGTGGGACGACGACCACATCCAGCTTTCAAAGCTCTGACGCCAGAGGAGGCCGAGAAAAAGCTAGAAGAGCTTCTAGCTGAGCTTAGGAGCTCTAATGATGATAAGTCTAGCGAGGTTGTCTTTGTCTGAGTGAATACACCAACGAATTGTTTGAGAATGAGTGTCTATCATGTAGCAGTGAGGATGGAATCTGTAGTTGCCTATTATGCAGTGGGCTGAACCAGAATTTGAGGCTCTAGACGCTATTTTACGGGTATTCCACCGTGTCTCGAGTGATGATAATCAAGTTATAATCGGCGCCTAATATTTATCTTCACGATTAGGTTCGTAATCTGAATACCCTTGCCGTAGGCGTTCTGAGGTTTCCAATTGCTGAACAAAGCATCAACAACTCAAGCTGACCAGACGAATCTTCTTCCATGATGAAAGTCCAAGACCGCAGTCATTCCACACCATACTGGAATTTGAGGGACCTGCAAAGGCTTGGCACGTCTCCTTTTGCCTTGCTCGTTTCTCCACAAAAAAATATTATTAATGCTTTTCTTGAAGTATTTCCCCTTACGAACCCTCGCTAATTTTCGTACCGAATTCTTCTTGCATTTGTTTTGTCTCGTTTTAACTAAGGCCGTCGTTTCCGAGGGTAGCAATGTTATAGCAAGTTCACCGGTTTCTTGCTGCAAAGAATTACAGGTTGTCACAGGGCGCGTAGAGCCCCTATTTGCATAAAACGGTATACTGTAAGGATGAAGTTGCTCTATATTTTTAATCTATATATGGTTGCCTAGCGCACCTTTGACAAGTATCAATCCAGAGGTGATCCTAAGTGCTTTGCAGGTAGTTGATTGGCGAGTGATAAAGCGTTGCCTATCTATATTCGCTGAAATCAATTACATGTTTCTCGATATTTAATTGGAGAGAGCCAATCCGGGGAAAATAGTCCTGACTAACACCGATTAATATCAGGCTTCTTCTGACTTAGGTTTGCTCTATACCTTTAGGTGCTTCAGATTATGGAAAGGATCAATCTTCACCTCGGCATCCCCCGCCAAATGCTATACAAATTTCTTGCTAAACATCCGAGAAGGGTCCAGAAACCCGAGCTCGTATTTGCGGCTTAGGTATGTGGGAAGGCTGCGTGTCTACAAATCATAAGAAGCCACGCTCACTGTTACACAATTTATCCTTGCTTTCCTGGTCTGCCACCCCAGCCTTGCGAAAGATCTGCGAGCTTGGACTTTTCTCCCCAGGATTTTTCCTCTAATATATAACTTCTTCATCGTGATTAATGAGATTTGTCAATGACGATCTCTTAATCCGTGTAATTTGTCGATATATCCATCAAGAGAATACCGATATTTACAGTTCATCTCGTGTTACGCTATCTTAAAAACGAAGGCCGAGGCTCTAGCTCGAGAGACGTTCGCAGAGATTCTCCGCTGAGATATTTGTCTTCGAAGATGTTTGGCTTGATTCGCTCCTATACGTCTCCCTTACTTTTGGGCATTACTTTGCAGGTGAGTTTTACATTGTTTACGGCATTTCTGATTGCCACGGCTGAACAAGAGATATTATAGCCTCGAGATGGGAAAATGATACCAAATACCTGCGTTTCGCCCCATTTCTCCAGTGCGTTGCTTGAAGGAAGCGCTTTTCATGAAGAAACGCGTCCTGCGGCTTTGGTGGGCTGGTGGCAATGCGTTAGTACTCAATACGCAGCCTTCGAGTTTCCTCAGACTGACTATTATGAAGTGTGCCTGCGATCGCCAGGTTGATTCGAATATGTGGGGCTCCTCATGTCCTGATTGTTGCCATTCTCAATGCTCCTATTGTGGGAAAGTGTAGGTTGGCTATAAAGTGCGATTACTGTTTCAGTCAATCGCCTTCTTGTCTCGGAAAGTAATGCTTGTGGGTTTGATGATCGATGTTCCTGGTTGCAGCGCAAGTTTATACTTTGCAATGTGAATAAGAACACTTAATCTACGAATATCTCACACATATCTGAATCTTGCCTTGCCAGGAGTAAAGTCAAGTTCATATCCCAGAACTTCCGTGACTTGTCGCCTTTCCACGCAACTGTCAATACCGACCATCTTCTTATACTTCGTTGCTTGGATAAGAGCCCAGGTTCTAGTTCCTCGAGCAACTATGGAGATTTCTTAGCCTGTACGAACATTGATCTAGGGCCGTGAGGCTGGTACGCAACTCGTGGTGGTGAGGTCTGGCATTGTCTGCACCTTGACCAATCTCTTTCACTATCTGAGAAATAACGTTCAAATCTTGATGCGTCCTAAGCGCTTCTTGGATGAAATCATAGAAATCGCGAAGCTTTTTGACACCATCTGCCATCTGGAGGGCCAAGGAAAAGACCGCGAAAGCACTGAAAGCACCCGATAAGCCGTCCATGATCCTGAACTCTGTGATTTGAGTAGAAATTCGATATTCTGTGTGAACAAAACTGTGTCTCAACTTGTGTAGTTTGATTTATAATTAGTACATTCTAGAAACATCTATATGCTACTATAGCTTAGTAATAGACTAGATAGAATCCTTTAGTTGATTTCTAAGCAGCAAAGTCACATAACTTTGCCACTACTATAAAAGCTTTTAGATATATTATAATTAGTATATATAGAGGACTTTTATTCTTTTCTAGATAGTCTTTAAGTTTTTTAATATATTATATTCTACTATAGCTTATTTAACTATAGACCTATTGACTAAGAGGCTTTGACTATATTATCTGACTAGTCTCTCTTTTCAACTATATAGTAGTAATACTATATCGAATATAAGCAATAATTCAAAGTACTTTCAAATCCTATTAATAAAAGGAATATATAATACTTATATAGTACTATATTCTTTTTATATAGCTATATATAAACTCTATATATAGCTATAAATTAAAATTAGTATTGTTTCTTTTATTATACTATTAACTAATAGCTATT
>Ga0182030_10018280_pt1 | contig 13455 bp, 10 predicted proteins | sample 812S3MmetaG_FD_121299 | JGI IMG/M metagenome (GOLD analysis project Ga0182030, IMG submission 121299) | Permafrost microbial communities from Stordalen Mire, Sweden - 812S3M metaG (Illumina Assembly) | ecosystem: Environmental > Terrestrial > Soil > Wetlands > Permafrost | place: Sweden... | reverse complement strand
CCGTTTATCCCGGCTCGGAAATCACGCCGGCGCAGCAGAACCTGTTCGCCGCCGCGCGGCAGTCGCTGATTTATCGCGGCGACGAGGCGACGGGCTGGAGCATGGGCTGGAAAATCAATCTGTGGGCGCGCTTCCTCGACGGCGACCACGCAAACCTGATGCTGAAGCTGCTGCTCCGGCCGGTGACGGATCGCGGCACGATGGGCGGCGGCGGGATGTATCCGAATTTGTTCGACGCGCATCCGCCGTTCCAGATTGACGGCAACTTCGGCGCGGCTTCGGGCATCGCCGAAATGCTGCTGCAAAGCCACACCGGCGAAATTGTGCTTCTGCCCGCGCTGCCGAAAGACTGGCCGGACGGCAAAGTCACCGGCCTGCGGGCGCGCGGCGGCTTCGAGGTGGACCTGGAATGGAAGCAGGGGAAACTTGTTTCCGCGACGTTACATTCGCTGCTCGGCAATCCGGCGCAAGTGCGTTATGGTAGCGAAACGCGCGGCGTCAGCGTCAAGTCAGGCGACGTTTTCCACTGGAACTAGAAGCGGCAGGACATTTCTGCGCTAACCGGCTTGGACATTCTCACACTTTAACCAATGAAAAAAATATTTTGCAACGGCCTGCTGGCCTGCGCGCTGATGCTTTCGGTCAGCGCGGTTCAGGCGCAAACCACCAATCCCAATTCCGCCGCCCATTCGTGGCCGCCGCCTGATCCGGCCGCCGTGGCGCACTGGCAGTCGCTGCGGTTCGGGATGTTCATTCACTGGGGACCGGTGAGTTTGACCGGCCACGAAATCGGCTGGTCGCGCGGCGCGCAGACGCCGGTTGCGGTTTATGACAATCTTTATCACCAGTTTAATCCGACAAATTTCAACGCCGACGAATGGGTGAGCATCGCCAAGGCTGCGGGCATGAAATACATCGTGCTGACGACGAAGCACCACGATGGTTTCTGCCTCTGGGACACGAAGCTGACGGATTACAACATCATGAATTCGCCGTTCCACCGCGACGTGGTGAAGGAACTCGCCGCCGCGTGCAAAAAGCAAGGCATCGAATTCGGCGCGTATTATTCCGTGACCGACTGGTATAACACCAACTGGCCGGTGACCAGTCCCGCCGGCAAAGTCAAACGCGACCAGTCGGATTTGGACGCCTACGAAAAATATCTGCAAGGCCAGATCACCGAGCTGATCAAAAATTACGGGCCGCTCCTCACGATTTGGAACGACGTGTCGGCGATGTATGGCCAGCGCGGCGCGGAAACCATCAAGCTGGTCCGCCAGCTTCAGCCGGATATTCTCATCAACAACCGCACCGGCGACGGCGGCGATTACGACACGCCGGAGCAGAAGATCGGCAAGTTTCAAATGGATCGTCCGTGGGAATCTTGCATGACGGTTTCCGCGCACAACGCCTGGGCTTGGGGCGGCGCGAACGACGGCGTGAAGCCGCTGTCCGCGTGTCTGGAAATGCTCATCCGCAGTGCCGGCGGTGACGGAAATATTTTGCTCAACGTCGGCCCGCGCCCTGACGGCGTGATTGATCCAGCACAGGCAAATTTGTTGAAAGAAGTCGGCGCGTGGCTCGCGAAAAATGGCGAGAGCATTTACGGCACGCGCGGCGGTCCGTGGAAACCGACGAAGTCCCTCACCAGCACGCGCAAGGGCAACACCGTTTATCTCCACGTCATCAAATCGGAAGACGGCCGCGTGGAACTGCCCGCGTTGCCGGCGCAAATCAAATCCACCGCGCTGCTGAATGGCGGCAAAGTGGAGTGCAGTCAGAATGACGGGAAACTTTCCATCACCATTCCACCGTCCGCGCTGGAACCAATGGACACCATTGTAAAAATCGAAGTGGACCGTCCGGCAATGGAAATTCCGGTGCTGACGCCCGCCTCCGATATCAAAGCCACCGCGTCCAATGTGTTTCAAGGCCAAAACGAAGAATACGGTCCGCAGCAAGCCTTCGACAACGACCCGCAAACGCGCTGGGCGACGGACAGCGGCACGAAGCAATGCTGGATCGCGGCGGATTTGGGCAAGGCCGCGACGATCCAAAGTATCCGCATTTCAGAAGCCGCGAGCTATGCTGACCGCGTCGCGAAATTTGAGTTTCAATATCGCGCCGGCGGCGAGTGGAAGACGATTTTCAGCGGCACGAAAATCGGCGCGAAGTTCCAAAAGAAATTTGAGCCGGTGACCGCGCGGGAATTTCGGTTGAACATCCTCGACGCCACCGAAGGCCCGACCATCGCGGAAATTGAGCTGGGCGAAAAATAGCATGAACAAAACTTTGCTGGCCGCCCTGGCCCTCATTGCCGCTGGCACTCTGGCGGCGGAAACCAATTAACGTCGGCCCGATGTTCGGCGGTTGCATCGGGCGCGACAGGTCGAAGCCTTGAAACAAGTTGGCGAGTGGTTGAAGTGAACGGTGAAAGCAATTATTGATTTCATTCGCATCTGCCACGCGGGCATAAATCTCGAATAATTCGCCGTCTTTACCAATTTCAAACCGTGTGTCCAGTGCGCATGCTGCGTTGCCATTTTTGAAAATTTGTGTGCTCCTCATTTTGCGGGCATGATGTCCAGTTCGGCCAGCGACGCGAAAGATTTTGACGGATCAAAGCTGCTCTTCGCCATCAATTTCAAATAACGCGTCTCCATCGGCTGCGCAAATTTCACCGGCTGCAAGTTATCGTTGCGGGCGAAGGAACCGGCGGCAATCGGAGCGCCCCAATCCTTGCCATCGTTGCTGGCGAACACCGCGTAATCTTTGATCCAGCCGTTTTGATTTCCGTCCTGGCGCGGCAGACAGGTGATGCCGGTCAGTTTCACGGGCCGGATCAAATCCAAAACCAGTTCGTGCGGAAAATTTGGCGCGGGTTCATCCCAGGGCGTGTGCCACATCGTTTGCGGATCGCCGTCAATGGCCTGCTCCGCGCCATAATCAGGCTCCTGGCAGTCGGCGTGAATCTTGGCGCCGAGTGCTTGAAGTTGATTGGCGGACTTGTGCGCAAAAAGATTTTCCAGGAAACCGGCGTCGAGCTGCGTGGCTGGCTTGAACTTCTTCGAGCCGACGTAGGCGAAGAGACTCGCCAACAATTGTTGCGCCGCCGGCTCGTTTTTCAAGTGTGGCAGATCAAAGCCGCACACGAGCAGCCGGCCATTGCCCACGCGCCCCTCGAACATCACGCCAAGTTTGTGGTTGCGGGCGAAGTTGTCAATCACCTTCACCAGCGGACCGTAATCCGCCGGCGTGCTGTCGAGGATGAAGAGCCGCGAATGTTGCATCAACTCAAACCATTGCCAGTCGCTGTAAAACTCCGTCGGGAACTGCGCGAACAGCGGATGCTGCGGATCGCACAACAATCCCATCGTGTTCGGTTTCTGGCTGGGAAACCAAACCGGACTCCAGAACACCGGCAGGAATCTGCCGGACAAAGTTTGTTCCGCGTTCGCAGCGGTCGGGAACAAGACCACTTTTTTTCCTTCTGCCAGCGCGGCCTGCGCTTCATTCCATTTTTCACAAACCACCACGTCTGCCGGCGGCTGCGGCGCGACGCTCGTCGGATAAACCCAAATATCCCAGTCGTTGGCAATGGCCGTGCCCGGCAGTGAAACTGTCACCGTGAGTTTGCCGGGTGCGTGGACGCCGGCGAGCGACGCCTTAATTGCGCCGAGCGGCGTCAATTTGCCCGTCGGCACCGTCAACGCCGGCAGCTTGCCCGCCGCCACTTCGCGTCCGTGTTCGTCCTTGATTGACCAGACCGGCTGCGCGTTCGGTAAATCCGCCGCGCCGTAATGCGCGATGTCCGCCGTCGCTTCAAAAGTTTCATCGCTGGTGAAGGTGCGCTTCGGCATCCGCAGCAACGGCACCGTGGCCGAACAATACCGGCGGAAATTTTCCGGCGTGATGAAACCTTTCGAGTTCCAAAACGCATCCAGCGGCCCGACCAGCGCCGTGCCTTGCGTCGGATAATCATGCAGGTCCAGCAGCGAGAATCCGCCATAGCCCGGCGTGCGCAGGAGGACTTCGATTTCTTCCTTGTATAAAAGCGTGGCGAATTTGCCGCTGGCTTCCACAAACTGCGGTTCCTGATCGAGCAGGTGTTTCTGTGCCAGGTCGTCGCGGATCATCTCAAAATTCTTCAACGCCATCACGCCGGACCATTTTTTGATTTCCTTGGAATCTGGCCAATACATCCATTGGCCGATCTCGTGGCCGATCATCGGGCGACCGTCGCTGGCGACGGCGTCCCGCAAATCACGCTCCGTGCCCGCGCCCTTGATGCCGCGACCGCGACCGGATTCCGTCCACTGGCGGTTGGTGGTGGTCTGCGCGGACGAGGCCGACGAATAAAGATGGCGCGGGTCGCGCTGAATCAAATCGTCCACCCAATGCGTGAGCAGTTCGCTCTTGCCGCCGTATTCATTGCCGAGCGTCATCAGGCAGAACGACGGATGATTGCCGTAGGTGTCCACCATGCGCCGGAATTCCGCCGCGATGAACTTATCGCGCTTCGAGTCCGATCCGGCATTGACGTTGGCCATCGGGCCTTCGGCTTGAACTATAATGCCTTCAATGTCCGCCGCCACGAACGCCGCTTCCGGCGGACACCATGAATGAAACCGGATGAAATTCAGGCCGTAGGATTTTTCGATCTTGAAAATCCGCCGCCATGACGCCACGTCCGTCGGCGGATAACCGGTCAGCGGAAAAATCGAGCATTCCAGTGTCCCGCGCAGAAACAGCGTTCGGTCATTCATCGTGAACTGCGTGCCGCGCGCCGCAAATTTGCGCATCCCAAAATGAACTGTGCGCTCGTCGTCGCCAAGTTTCACCGTCACCTCGCTCAAGTTCGGCGAGAACTCGTCCCACAACTTAGCGCCGCTCATGTCCACATTCATCTCAGCGCGACCGCTGTTTTCATCCCACGTCGCGTCCACGTTTTGCTTTCCGACAATCAACTTGCCATGACCGGCCTGGCTAGTGGCGTTGCCGATTTTCACTGCCACCCGCGCCAGTTTTTTTTCCACGTCGGGATAAACCTGCACCTCCTCAATCCACACCGGCGGCGTGGCGGCGAGTTCGATGCGGCCGATAATGCCGTTCATGTTGCCCCAAGTGCCGCCGAACAAGGCCGACACGAATCGGCCGAGATCAATCTTCACCGTGTTATCCACGCAGATGGTCAGCCGGTGTTTGCCTGGCGTAACGCCGGTGCCAAAATCATAAACGTGCGGCGCGATCAGGCTGTCCTGCGAACCAATCCGCTGGTCATCCAGCCAGACGGTGGTGGTCCACCGGCAGCGTTCGAGAAAAAGCGTCACTCGTTTGCCCTGCCACGTGACGGGAATGTCAACGTCGCGCTGATACCACGCTGGGCCGGCGTAATCATGCAGCCGGTAAGGGCCTTCGAGCGTCGGCGGCTTGGTGTTCTGCGGGCCAAGCCCCGCGTCGTCCATCGTGCCGGGCAGATGGATCTTTCCGGCCAGCGCCGGCGGACAAGTTTCCGTGTTGGTCCCGGCGATTTCAAACCGCCACTCGCCGGCCAGCGGAATCATTTCCGCCGCCCGCATTGCGCTGAATGGAATTAACAGCAGGCTTCCGGCAAACAATATCTTTGGGATGAGTCGGTTCATATTTAATGCGCTGAGATGTTCACGGCTAGTTTTGCCGGTTTTCGGGCACGGTTTTGGTTTTTCCAAACCAAACCGGAAGGCCCGGCGGAAATTATTCCGGCAGCGCCTGAAGCTGTTCGCCGCTCAACGGCTGCGGACTCCTGCCCATTTCCGCGCGGATTTTCTGGACGTCGGCGGCGGTGACTTCGCCGGCCTTGTTGCCCCACGAACTGCGGATGTAGGTCAGCACGGCGGCGAGATTTTCATCCGGCAACGCCGCGCCCATCGCGGCCATCGCCAGGTTCCAATCCTTGCCGCCCACCTTGATCGGCCCGCTCACGCCGGCCAGCGGAATGTGCGCGAGGCGGTTGAAATTTTTCGCCGTCACCCATTCGGAACCGGCGAGCGTCGGTGCCTGCCCGGGTTTGCCGAGTCCGTCCGCGCCGTGGCAGATGCCGCAGACGGCGTCGTAGCTGGCCTTGCCGCGCGACAGCGCCGCCGCCGCGCCGGATTTGGGCTGGAAAGCTTCGAGCTGCTCGGTGGAGGTGAACGGCGCGTAAAGTTTCGGCTCGCCCCAGCCGCCGTGGCTGTCGAGATACAGCCCGCCGAAAAACAGCAGCGCGAGCGTCACGACGATAATCCACATCGGTGCCACCGAGCGGGTCACGATCGGTTCAGCGTCGTGGTTCGGACCGCAGCAATTTTTTGAATCTTCACTCATGGCTTGGCAACGACGGGCGTGAATGGCGCTTCGTAAAGCGGCACATTGGCGCGGAGGCTCACCAGATAAGCGGCCAGTTCCTTCGCCTCGATGGTGGGAATAATTTCAAAGCCGGCGGCGGGCGCAAACTCGCCTTTCAAATTCAACGCGTCCGGCGACGGCGCGGCGCCGTCGGCCTTCTTTTTCACGGTGAACAAATAGCGGAACGACGGCATGGTGGAATTGGGCGTGACGGATTTCGGCGCGAAAAGATGCGCCAACTGCCAGTTCGCGTCCGGCGCACGAACGCCGAGGTTCGCCAAGTCCGGCCCGGCGCGGAGGCTGCCGAGCTGCACGGGGTTGTCGTAGAGAAAATCCGCCGCGACGCTGCGCCGCACGCCCCAGCCGCGCGCGAGGTCCACGCCGGTGGCGACGATGCGGATTTCCGATTTCACGCCGGCGGCATTCACGCGCTGGATCATTTCATCGGCGATTTCCTTGTCGCCGGTGGTCAGAAATGTTTTCGGCAGCGCGCCGTTCCAGTCCTTCACATTCGCGGCGAGCGCGTTGGTGAACGGCTGCAATTCCGGCAGGACAAACAGCGACGCGACAAACGCCTTGAAATCCTCCGGCTTGGCCGTGCCGAGACTGGTCAGGGAAACTTCCAGCGCGACGCCATCCTGCCGCACCTGCTCGGTGTGGCAGGCGGCGCAGCCGTTGGCGCGATAAATTTGCAAACCGAGCGTGGCCGCGCCGGTGCGCTGCGGTGGCCAGGTGTCGGTGGATTGAAGAACGGTCGTGAGCTTCGCGCCGCCAAGCTGGAGCGTCGGCGCGAGCACGAGGCCGCACCACGAAGCGCCGAGCGCGACGGCGGCGGCGAGGAAAATGGGGAGGCCGTTTTTCACGATTTCACCTCCGGGCTTGCGAGCGGCGACTTGATGTAGGCGATCACCGCTTTGACCAGCGCGAGTTTCCACTTGATCGTCATGGCAAAAACATTCAGCGCGAAAATCAGCGCGCCGAGCAGAATGAGCAACTGGCCGGTGGTGCTGACGCGGAGAAATTTCAGCGCGGCCAAGTTCGCGTCGGCGAAGGCGAGGTTTGGATTCGCCAGCTTGATCCCCTGCTCCACGCCAGCCAGCGCCAGCGGCGCTACGAACAGCAGCACGCCGGCCAGACAGAGGAAGAAATGCACTTTGGCGAGTTTCGGAAACGGGAGTTCCATCCCCGTGGCGCGCGGCAGGATTTCGTAAGCCGCGCCGAACATCACCATCGCGAAGAAGCCGAGCAGTTGCAGTTGCGTCTGCGCGAAGCCGAACCAGGTGAACTCCAGCACGCGGCTGAACTGAGGACACGCCGCCGTCACATACATCAGCCCGGACAGGACGAAACACGCCGTGCCAAATTTGATGAAGCAGAACGGCCCGCCCTTGCACGAAACGCACGCGCCGCAGACGGTTTTAATCGTGATGATGGCGATGGCGATGACGGGAACAATCGTCAGCAGCGCGGCGAACGCACTCGCCGTCGGCAGCCACGCCGGCACTGGCGCGCTCGCGGGCACGCCGCACCACGTTCCAAAAAAGATCAGCGTGAGAAACGCAAACAGCGCGTAGCCGGAACTGGCGAGCGGACGGCTGGCGATTTTCGGCAGAAAATAAAACGCCGCGCCCACGCCCACGAGCGCAAGCCAGACGAAGACGAGATTGTTCGCAAACCACCAGCCGATGATGGGCTGCACCACCCCGCGCGGCGGTGCGTTGGAAATGAGAAAGAGATTGGCCGTCGAGTAAATCCACGGGAACCACAGCAGCGCCGCGAACAAAAACCAGTGCGACGGATACAGGCTGCGTTCCTTCCGCCAGCCGAACGTGGCGGCGGCGGAAACGGCGATGAGCAGGAATGCTGCAAACAACAGCACGGCGGCGGCGCGCGGAAATTCCAGCCAGGTGTGGCCGGTGCTTTCGCCAAGCAACATTCCGCCGAGACCGACGAACACGCCGAGATGCCAAAGGTTTGCCGCCACGACGGGAACCAACGGCAGCGCAAGGGGCATCTGGCTCAACCGCGCGAAAATCCAGAGCATCACGCCGAGCGCGGCGGGAATGCAGAAGCCGTAGAGCACCGCGTCGTTCGCCGCCGGAGCCACGCGGCCGTAGGTGAGCAGCGGACAGGCGGAAAGAAATTCCGGCGCGTGAAACTTGATGCCGGCGATGAGACCGAGCGCCAGCCCGACGACGAGCCACAACGCCGCGCCGCCGAAAAGCGCCAGCAGCGGCACACGCAGCGAAGCGTCAATCTCGCCGGCGCAGGAAGTTTTGTTCTCGGTCGGATTCATTCAAAAGCGCTGGGTTTGGCGGGAGCCTTCGGCAGTTCGGCGCTGGCCTTTTCCTGCCGCGCAATCAATTCGGCGCGGGCGGCGGCGGGATTCTGCCATTGCTGCGCGGCAAGCTGGATTGCGCTTTCAACCGGCAAACGCACGGTGCCGCGCGACTGGTCAATCCAACCAGCGGCGCTCAAGGATTTTTCCTCGGCCACGCCCATTTCATTCAACGCCTTGACGCGTTCGGCGGCGCGGTCGGCATCAATCGCCGGAACGAACAGCGTCAATTTCAGCGCGACGACGATCACGGCAAAAATCACGCTGACGATGATCACGCCGATGGCGGCGGCGGAAGCGCGGTTGGCGGTCTGGGGATTCATCGGACACCTCCGGTGGATTGCGCGTCAACCAAGTCGCTGACGGCGTTTTGGCTCATGCCCATTGCTTCGAGCAGGCGCGGGTCGCGCTGCGGGAACGGCGGATGCGCGTTGAATTTTTTCAGAAAGGCCGCCGCCATAAATCCGCCCATGAACATCAGCGTTCCGAGCGGCAGCAGGAGCAGATGCAGCGGAAAACCATAGACGAACCGGGCCGGGAAAATGTTGAACGCCAGATCCAGCGCGTGCATCAGCCCGATCCACAGGCAGACGGGAAGAATGATTTTGAAATTTATTTTCACCTTTTCCGGCAGCAGCACGAAGAACGGGACGAAGAATTTCCCCACGATCAAAATCATGCTCAACGTCCACCAGTTGCCGCGCTCGCGGATGAGATACCAGAAGGTCTCCTCCGGCGTGTTGGCGTTCCAGACCACGAAGTATTGCGCGAATTCCGTGTAGGCTGAAAACAGCGTGAACGCCAGCAGCAGCACACCGATGAAATAAAAATAATTTTCCTTCAGCACCGGCGCGAGCGTGCCCTGACGCTTCAGCGTCGCGGCGATCACATAGACCGTCGCCAGTCCGACCCACGCGCAGTCGGAAAAGAAATAAACACCGAACATCGCGGAGAACCATTGGTATTGCAGCGCCTTCATCCACAGCACGCCGGACGCAGTGAGCGTCAGCGCGAAGGCGACGATGCCCCAGCCGGAATGGAAACGCATCTTGCGCGTGCAATCCGCCGCACCGGTTTTGTCCTGCGCCAGCGAGAGCGAACACAGGCGCGACGTGAGCAGCCACCAGACGCCGAAGAAAATCGCGGAGGTGATGTAGAAACCGGGCATGGTGAAAATCGGGAGCTTGGCGGCAACCAGATTATTTGTGGCCGGATCAAGATTCATCCACGAATAAATTTGCGGTGCGAAAACGGCGATGGGCAGAAACATCAGAATCAGCGGCAGCCGCAGCAGCGACGCGAGATGTTCGCAAAATCGGCGGATGCCGACGGACCAACCGGCGTCGGTCAAGTGATGAATCAGAACGAGAAACAAAGCGCCGAGCGCGATGCTGTAATAAAACATGAACGCGAGCAACCACGACAAACCGAAACTGGCACCGCCGTCCTTTTGATTAAAGAAACTGACGAGCACTCCGACCACTGACAGCAAACCGCCGATGACCATCAGCACGGTTGGCAGCTTGCGCCAGCCGGACAAGTCCAGCGGCGGCAAAGTTGTTGTTTCGTTGCGGCTCATGTTATTTCAGCGCGGCGGACTGCTCCGTCGTCAAATCGTTCGTCGTTCCCAGCCAGCTCAATTGCAACGCGCGCAGATACGCGATGACCGCCCAGCGGTCCTCGGTCGGCAGCAGCGGGCCGGCGGCGCCCATCAAACCTTTGCCGTTGCTGACGGTGTTGAAAATTTCGCCGTCGGCCATTTCAACAATGCGCTTGTCGTGCAAATTCGCCACGGCAGGCATAACGCCGATTTTTTTTGTAATACCATTGCCGTCGCCAGAGCGGCCGTGACACGGCGCGCAGTAAATATCAAAGCGCTCGCGACCGTGCTGAATCAGCACCGCGTTCACGGCCAGCGGATTCGTCTCGACATAATTTGTCGAGCCAGTGACGCGGCCGGTGTTCACGGGTGAATCTTCAAAGCGATAGACCGCGCCGTTCGCCGTTTCAATCGGCTGGCTCCGCGCGACGGTGCCAGTGGGCGGCAACTGCGAGCTGACGCCGTTCGCAAAAAAACGGTTCGGTTCCATCGGACGGAGTTTCGCCTGACGGTCCATGTCGGGGAACAATTCCAGTGGCGGCTTGCGCGACATTTTGCCTTGCAAGCCAAGCATGCCAAACGCCGCCGCGCCGATGGCCGCGCCGATCAATAAAATGGAGAGAATGTAGCGCATCAGTCCTTGTCCTCCACGATGGCGACGTGCGTGCCGCCGATAGCTTCGAGCAGCTTCTTGGTTTCCGTGACGCAGAATTTTTCATCCTGTGCGCCGATGACGAGAATAAATTTGTCGCGCGAGACGAGTTCAAAACGTTTTTGATCCAGCAGCGGATGATGCAGGCGCGGAAGCTGGTTGAGGCCGAGCATGCCGATGAGCGCCCCGACCGCGCCGCCCATGATGAGCATGATGTAGGACGGCACAAAAGTCATCGGCGCGCTGAACATCGGCTTGCCGCCGACGATGAGCGGATAGTCAAACGCGTTGCAAAACCAGATCAGGCCGGCGACGTTGAGGAACATGAACGCGCCGCCCGCAAGCGCCACCCAGCCGACAAGCGAGTTGCCGAGCTTCATGACCTTGTCCATGCCGTGAATTGGGAACGGCGTGAACGCGTCCCATTTGCGATAGCCGGCATCGCGGACCTTTTCCGCTGCATGCAGGATGGCTGCCGGCGAATCAAATTCGGCGATCAGGCCGTAAATTTTTTCACTCATGGCCGGCCTCTTTCTTCGCGCCGCCGAGCGGATGATGCGGGTCGGCTTCGGGCATGACGCCTTTGACTTCGGAAATGGCGATCATCGGCAGAAATTTCACGAACAGCAGATACAGCATGAAAAACGCCCCGAGCGTGCCAATGTAAAGACCGATGTCCCAGATCGTCGGCATGTATTTGCCCCAGTTCGCCGGCAGAAAATCCTGATACAGGGAGCCGACGACGATGACAAAACGCTCGCTCCACATGCCGCCGTTGATGAGCAGCCCGATGATAAACAGCAGCGCGAGGTTCGAGCGGACTTTTTTGAACCAGAGCAACTGCGTGACGCAGACGTTGATGCCGATCAAAATCCAGCCCATGATCATGTAAGTATGGCCGAACAGGCGATGCCCGAACACCCAGCGCTCATAGGGGTCGCCGCTATACCAGGCGATGAAAAATTCCATCAGGTAGATGTAGTCAATGATCAGGCCGCTGACCAAGGTGAGCTTGGCGACCTTGTCAATGTGGCTCTTGGTGATGACAGTTTCGAGGCCGCACCATTTGCGCAACGGAATTAGAATCACCAGCATCATGCCGAAGCCGCAGAACACCGCGCCGATGACGAAGTAGAGCGGGAAAATCGTGGCGTGCCAACCCGCCAGTTGCGCGGTGCAGAAATCCAAGCCGACGATGGAACTTACGGTGAACACCAGCAGCGTGCAAAGCCCGCACAGCACGACGTAAGCTTTTTCGTAGTTGTGCCACTGCCGCGCGGAACCGGTCCAGCCCATTGCGAGGAAGCTGAAAATGGTTTTGCGAATGCGCGTCGTTGAGCGGTCGCGCAGCACGGCGAAATCGGGAATCATGCCCATGAACCAAAACAACGACGACACCACGAGATAGGTATTCACCGCGAACACGTCCCACATCAGCGGCGATTTGAATTGAGGCCACAAACCGTTTGAGTTTGGCACCGGGAACATAAACCAGTCAAACCATGCGCGGCCGACGTGGATCGCCGGATACAAGCCCGCCATCATCACGGAGAAAACGGTCATCGCCTCGGCCATGCGGCCAATCGTCGTGCGCCAGTGCTGCCGCGTCAAAAAGAGCAGCGCGGAAATCAACGTGCCGGCGTGTGCGACACCGACCCACCAGATGAAATTCACGATGTCCAAGCCCCACATCACTGGATGATTGTTGCCCCAGACACCGACGCCCGTGAACACTTGATAAAACAGGCACGTCGGGAAAATCACCGTGGCAGCGAACGCGGCGGGCAGGAAGAAAACCCACCACCACACCGGCGTCTTGCCTTCGGCGAAGGCGGACAGCTTGTCCGTCAGCGCGCCCAGATTCGGGCGACCTTCGACGACCGGCGCGCGGCGCAGTTCCGCCGGCGGCGCGAGCCGTTTCAATTCTTCTAAATTGGTCACGGAGTCCGTCATTAACTGTTCCCTTTCTTCGTCAGGCTGCCGTTTTCGTATTCCTCCGTGCTGAACGGCTCATGGTAATCCGGCATCGCGGGATTTGGATTGCGGATGCGCGCCAGATACGTCGTGCGCGGCTTTGTGAGCAAATCGCCGAGGACGGAATAATTTTGGGGAAGCAATTTCAATTTTGAAACCGAGCTGTCGGCGTCGCTGACATCGCCAAACACAATTGCGCCTGCTGGGCACGCCTGCTGGCAAGCAGTTTTCGGCACCGTGCCGGCGGCTTCGGACAAACGCACATTGTCGCTCGCACCGGCTTTCGCCTTCTGCGAAATCTTCGCGTGCTCGATGCGCTGCGTGCAGTAAGTGCATTTTTCCATGACGCCACGCATCCGCACCGTCACGTCGGGATTCTTTGACAGCTTGATCAAATCCCATTCGTCTTCCGTGCGCATCCCGCTGTTCGGATCTTTCCACCAGCGCAGCAAATCCCATTCGCCATCCGTCTTGTGCGTAAGCGTCGTGGAATAAATCGTGCCCTTCAGCTCCGTCAGCGGGCGCTTG
>Ga0182030_10018279_pt1 | contig 13456 bp, 11 predicted proteins | sample 812S3MmetaG_FD_121299 | JGI IMG/M metagenome (GOLD analysis project Ga0182030, IMG submission 121299) | Permafrost microbial communities from Stordalen Mire, Sweden - 812S3M metaG (Illumina Assembly) | ecosystem: Environmental > Terrestrial > Soil > Wetlands > Permafrost | place: Sweden... | reverse complement strand
GAGTCGGGAGTGGAAGGACTTCCCGAAACCGGCTGCCCGCTGGACCCTGGTCCGGGTCTAGGTGGTATGTTTAGTTTAGGCCTGTTCTGAGTGAAAGCAAGTGCTATTTTTGCACTAAATTCCCATTCCGTGACAGCAATCACAGGTCGCCGTTCAAACAGCCCCATCCACGTTGACTTGGGGGGCTGCCCCTGATACAAAAGTGGTGTTCCATCCAATAAAATCTACACAGTTAGCCGCAGCGAATCATCAACACCGAATCATCAAAACCATGGAATTGATCTTTCAACAACTCGGAGCCATGTTCATCGGCGCCATACCGACAGCCCTGCTGTTCATCGTGCTGGTATTGGCTTACCAGTTTCTGGTGCAGGGCCCGTTGACGGCCACGCTGAAGAAGCGCCGCGCGCTGACCGAAGGGGCCATGGAAGATGCGCAGAAGGCGATTGCGGAAGCCGAGGCGCGGGCGGCCGAGTATGCGGCTAAGTTACGGCAGGCGCGCGCCGATGTTTACAAGGTCCGCGAGCAGCGCGTCAAGCAGTGGAACGCGGAGCGCGATGCCCAGTTGGACGCCGCCCGCAAGTCCGCCGGACTGAAGGTAAGCCAGGCCCGGGCCGAGCTTGAGTCCGAGGCCGCAGCCGCAAGGCAGACCATCCTGGGCTCAGCCGGCGAATTGGCCGGCCAGGTCGTCCGCGCAGTGCTACCCGCGGCCGCCGGGGGTTCCCGTTGAGAGAAAGGTTTCTGCAGCTTCGCTTTTCACGTCGCGTCTTTGGGCTTAGCGTTTTTGGGTTTCTGTTCGTGGCGATGCTGACGGCCGGGGTAGGCCTTGCAACGCAACGGCTCGCAGCGCAGGAATCGGCACCCGCCGCTGGGTCAAGTGCCTCCGGTTCTGCCACTGCTCCGGCTGCTGACGCCCCCAAAACCCAGGAAGAGCAGGAAAAGGCCTTTCTTTTCGAGGGTCCGCTGGTGAAGTGGACCGCGAAGACCTTCAGCCTGACGGCTGAGACTGCTTCGGGCATCTTCCAGGTTGTCAACTTCGTCCTTATCGTTCTGATCGTCGGCATTCCGATCGCGCGCATCCTACCGAAGATCTTTCACAAGCGTTCCGAGACGCTGGGGGGCAACCTGAAGACGGCGCGCGAGGCGACAGCGGATGCCAATGCCCGGCTGAGCGCGGTTGAGGCCAAGCTGGCTGGGCTGGACGAAGAGATCAAGAAGTTCCGCACGGAAGTGGAGCGGGAGAGCCTGGAAGACGAGGCGCGCATCAAGGCTTCGCTGGGGGAGGAAAGCGCTCGTATAGTGCAAGCCGCCGAACAGGAACTGAACGTGGCGGCCGCTCAGGCCCGGCGCGGACTGCGCCACTTTGCCGCCGACCTGGCGATCGAGCAGGCCACCAAGCAGATGGTTCTGACGCCGGAAACTGACAAGGCCCTGATCAGCGAGTTTATTGGCGGCGTGGCTGCCGGCAAAGGGGGACAGAACTAGATGGCCGCCTTCGTTTCCCGCTATGCCATTGCTTTTGCCGATGTGGTTACCGCAGCCAAGCTGGATACAGCCGCTATCGACGCCGAGTTGAGCGACTTTCTGGCCACATGGGAAGGGAGCCCGGAGCTCCGCGAGTTTTTCGAGAATCCGGCCGTTCCCGCAGTGCAGAAGGTTGAGATCCTGGACAAGCTGAATGCGAAATTGAAACTCAAGAAAGAATTGCGCAACCTGATTGCGGTGATGATCTCGAACGATCGCATCGGGCAAATAGGCGAAGTGGCGCAGGCGTATCGCAGGCTGCTGCAGGAGCAGATGGGGATTCGCCCGGCGGAGATTGTGACCGCGCGCGAGCTGGATACGAAGGAACGCGCAGAGCTCGTGGCGGAGATTGCAAAACTTGCGGGTTCAAAGATTGAAGCCAGCTTTACGCTGGACAAGTCCATCCTGGGCGGCACGGTGGTGCGGATCGGCTCTACGGTTTACGACGGCTCCGTGCGCGGACGGCTGGAACGGTTGAAGGAAGCATTGATTGCCGGCTGAAGCCGGCGAGTAAAAAGTGGTCAGTGAACAGTGAACAGCAAAGAACGGTCGAAGTGAATTTCAGTGAGCAATTGACAGTGGGCAGCACGTTTTTGGGTGGCAGCTGCTCGCTTGACCACAGTGACTTCGCGGTTCTCTGAAGAAGGAACAGAAATGGCTCAGATCAAGGCAGACGAGATTACACAACTTCTTCGCGAGCAGATTGCGAACTACGATTCGAAGGTCCAGGTCGACGAGGTTGGGACCATTACATCGCTTGGCGACGGCATTGCGCGCCTGCACGGCCTGGACAAGGTGATGGCCGGCGAGCTGCTCGCTTTCCCGCACGACATTGCCGGGCTGGCGCTGAGTCTTGAAGAAGACCAGGTGGGCGCAGTGATTCTGGGCGACTACACCGAGTTGAAGGAAGGCCAAGAGGTGAAGCGCACCGGCAAGATTCTCTCCGTGCCGGTGGGCGAGGCGATGATCGGCCGCGTGGTGAACGCGCTGGGCATGCCGATCGACGACAAGGGCCCAGTGGCCACCTCGGAGTTCCTCCCCGTGGAGCGCCTGGCGCCGGGCATCATCGATCGTCAGGGCGTGCGCGAGCCCATGGCCACGGGTCTGAAGGCCATCGACTCCATGATTCCGATCGGGCGCGGCCAGCGCGAACTGATTATCGGCGACCGCCAGACGGGCAAGACCGCAGTGCTGCTGGACACGATCATCAACAATGCCAAGAACGACCTGATTTGCATCTACTGCGCCATCGGCCAGAAGCGGTCGTCGATTGCGCAGGTTGTGCAGACCTTGACCGAAGCCGGCGCGATGGGCCACACGATCATCGTGGCGGCCTCGGCCTCAGAGCCGGCGCCGATGTTGTACCTGGCTCCCTATGCGGCGACGGCGATCGGCGAGTACTTCCGCGACAAGGGCAGGCATGCTCTGGTGATGTACGACGATCTCTCGAAGCACGCCATGGCGTACCGCGAGATTTCGCTATTGCTGCGCCGTCCGCCGGGCCGCGAAGCGTATCCGGGCGACGTGTTCTATCTGCACTCGCGGTTGCTGGAGCGCTCTTCAAAGATGAGCAAGGAGAAGGGCGGCGGTTCGCTCACGGCGCTGCCAGTGATTGAGACCCAGGCGAGCGACGTCTCGGCCTACATTCCTACGAACGTTATTTCGATCACTGATGGGCAGATCTTCCTTGAGACCGATCTGTTCAACTCCGGCGTTCGCCCGGCCGTGAACGTGGGCCTTTCGGTTTCGCGCGTAGGCTTTTCGGCGGCGATCAAGGCGGTGAAGCAAGTTGGTTCGACGCTGAAGCTCGACCTTGCGCAGTACCGCGAGCTGGCGGCCTTTGCGCAGTTCGGTTCCGATCTGGACCCGCTGACGCAGAAGCAGTTGAACCGCGGACAGCGCCTGACCGAATTGCTGAAGCAGCCGCAGTTCCAGCCGCTGACCTGGCAGCAGCAGGTGGTGGTTCTTTTTGCCGGCACGCAGGGCTATCTCGACGACCTGAAGGTCGCCGACATTCGCGCCTTCGAGGACGGATTGTACAAGTATCTGGACAGCGCGCAGTCCGCGCTCATTGCCGACCTGACCGCGAAGAAGGCGATCGACGACGACCTGCGCAGCCGTTTGCATGCGGCACTGAAAGAGTATTCGGCAAACTTCAAGGCTGACCTGGCCGCGGTGACGGCGTAGAAGCAAGTGGACAGTGAACAGTGGTCAGTAATGCCCGACTCGCGAATCAACTGAAGTCTGTTCACTGTGTACAGTTTTCTGAGAGCTAATTATGGCGAATGTTTTAGATTTACGGCGGCGGATCAGGAGCGTGAAGAACACGCGTCAGATCACCAAGGCCATGAAGATGGTCTCGGCGGCCAAGCTGCGCCGCGCGCAGGAGCGGGCTCTGCAGGCCCGGCCCTACGCCAGGATGATCCTCAGCGTGCTTGAGTCGCTGCGGCGCCGCGTCGCGCTTTACGACGAAGGGACCGGCGACCTGCGGCATCCGCTGTTTATCACGCGGCCCGAGAAGCGCATTCTTCTGATCATCGTGAGCGGCGACAAGGGATTTGCGGGGGCGTTCAACGCCAACATCCTGAAGACCGCCTTCCAGTTTATTGCCGGCAATACAGACAAGCAGATCGACGTGGAGGCCGTGGGCCGCAAGGGCCGGGACATGATGCGCCGCCGCTACCCCGTTGCGGAGTACACGGAGCAGACCGACGATCAAGGCAACACGCACCAGGTAAGGGTGCGGAAGGCGCCGGTTGAGGTGACGGGCGACCATCCGGGCATGTTGCTGAAGCTGGAGACAAGCCGGGTGCATGAGCTGGCCGAGAACATCATCTCCCGCTACGTGCACGAAGAGATTGACGCGGTTTACATCGTCTATAACGAGTTCAAGTCGGTGATCCAGCAGCGCCTGGTGGTGGAGCGGCTTCTGCCGCTGATGGACCTCTCGAGCCCGCAGATTGCGGGCGTGGTGGAACCCACGACGGAAGAGCGCGAACGCGCCGCCGAGGCCGCGCTCTCCGCCGGCATTGAGATTGAGGCGGCCGACACAGGCGAGGCCGACGAAGAATCGAAGAAGTTTGGCACCTCGAATGTGGACTACATTTACGAGCAGCCCGCCGCGGAACTTTTCAGCGGCCTGCTGCCGCAGTTTGTATTTTCAGTGCTGTACCACGCCATGACGGAGTCGGTGGCCGCAGAACACGCGGCGCGCATGACGGCGATGGATTCGGCAACCAACAATGCCTCGGACATGATCGACTCGCTCACGCTTTATATGAACCGCGTGCGCCAGGCGGCCATTACCAAGGAGATTATCGAGATTGTTTCCGGCGCCGCGGCGCTGTAAATAAGCGAGAAGGCAGATTTATGGCAGAGAACATCGGCAAAGTAATCCAGGTCTCCGGCCCCGCCGTAGACGTTCAGTTTGAAGAAGCGACGATGCCGCCTATTTACCAGGCGCTGCGCGTCACCAGCGAGGGCTTTACCGTGCCCACGCCGATCAGCGTGATCCTCGAGGTGCAGCAGCACCTGGGCGAGGGCCGGGTGCGCACGGTGGCGATGGAAGCGACCGACGGCATGGTCCGCGGGATGAAGGCCATCGATCTCGGCGGCCCGATCAGCATGCCGGTTGGCAAGGAAACGCTGGGGCGCGTGATCAACGTGATCGGCGAGCCTGTCGACAACCTCGGCCCAATAGGCGAAAAGCTGCGGATGCCCATTCACAGGCCCGCGCCGCTGTTCGACGAGCAGTCGACTCATGAAGAGATGTTCGAGACCGGCATCAAGGTCATCGACCTGATCCAGCCGTTTTTGAAGGGCGGCAAGATCGGTTTGTTTGGCGGCGCCGGCGTGGGCAAGACGGTTGTGATCCAGGAGCTGATCACCAACGTGGCCACCAAGCACGGCGGCTACTCGGTGTTCGCCGGCGTGGGCGAGCGCACGCGCGAAGGCAACGACCTTTGGGTTGAAATGACTGAGTCTGGCGTGATCTCGCCAGGCGACTTTGCCAAGTCAAAGTGCGCCCTGGTTTTCGGACAGATGACCGAGCCACCCGGAGCGCGCCTGCGCGTGGCCCTGAGCGCACTGACGGTCGCAGAGTACTTCCGCGACGTCGAGGGCTCTGACACACTTCTGTTCATCGATAACATCTTCCGGTTTACGCAGGCCGGGTCAGAGGTATCGACGCTGCTGGGCCGCATGCCATCGGCCGTGGGCTACCAGCCAAACCTGGCTACGGAGATGGGCGAACTGCAAGAGCGCATTACTTCAACCAACAAGGGATCCGTTACGTCTGTGCAGGCCGTCTACGTGCCTGCGGATGACTTGACCGATCCGGCGCCGGCTACCACGTTTGCTCACCTGGACGCGACCACGGTGTTGAGCCGTCCGCTGTCGGAGCTTGGAATTTATCCAGCGGTCGATCCATTGGCTTCGACGTCGCGTATTCTTTCGGCGCGCATCGTTGGCCAGGAGCACTACGACGTGGCGCAGGGTGTGAAGCGCATTCTGCAACGCTACAAGGATCTGCAGGACATCATCGCGATTCTGGGCATTGACGAATTGTCAGAAGAAGACAAGCTGACGGTGGCCCGGGCCCGCAAGGTGCAGAAGTTCCTGTCGCAGCCCTTCCATGTGGCCGAGACGTTTACCGGCATTCCGGGTGCATATGTGAAGATCGCCGACACGGTGCGCAGCTTCAAGGAGATTATTGCCGGCAAGTACGACGATGTCCCCGAGCAGGCCTTCTACATGAAGGGCGCTATTGAGGATGTGCTGGAAGCCGCCGAGAAGATGAAGGCGAGTGTGTAACGACAGTGGTCAGTGAACAGTGCACAGGGGTCAGTAAGAACGCTCTTCAATAAATCGGCACTTACTGTTCACTGCACACTGTTCACTGGCGACTGCAAGGAGCCGCATGGCAGACGAAAACAATCTAATTCGCGTACGGCTTGTGACTCCCGAGCGCACGATGTGTGAGCTCGCGGCGACCGCGGTGGAGCTGCCTTCGAAGACGGGTTACTTCGAGGTGCTCTACGGGCATGCGCCGCTGATGGCCGAACTTGGCGCAGGCGACGTGATTGTTCATAGCGGGGCCGATATTACAGACGGCAGCCCGGACTCTTCCCGCTACAACGTGAGCTGGGGCTTTGTGGAAGTGTTGCCCGATCGAGTGACGATTCTGGCGAATGATGCCCTGAAGCCTGAAGAGATCGATGTACCGCGCGCCGAGCAGCAGCTCGCCCGCGGCGAGAAGATGTGGAAGGAAGCGGGCGAAAGCGAGGACGCTTATACCGAGTCTCTCCGCGTGATCTCCGAGGCCGAGGCCAAGATCGCGTCGGCCCACGAGAAACACTAACGCATTTCTCCCTGCAAAACGAAACGCCCTGCTCCTACGAGCGGGGCGTTTTTGTTGATCGGTAGCGCCAAGGCGCAGCTTCACCAGTGTTTGTGTTCGGAGAGGATGTCCAGTTCCGAGCCGGCGAGGAGGAAGGCGCCGACGCCGAAGTTGTAGCTTGAGCTTGCCGTGTATTCTGCGGGGGCTTCGCCGATGGGCTGGATGGAGCCGAGGCGGCCATCGGCATAGACATGGGTGAGGATGCCGGCCCAGGCACGTTCGACTATGGGCAGATAAATGTCGGGGTTCAAGATGCGATGGCTAATGCCCCAGGCGATGGCGTAGGTGAAGAAGGCCGAGCCTGACACCTCGGGCAGAGGATAGCTGGCGGCATCGAGCAGGCCGGGGCGCCACAGGCCATCGCTTCCCTGGAGCGATGCCACTTCAGCGGCCATCTCGCGCAGCAGAGCAATGTAATGGGGGCGGAGCGGATCGTCGGAAGGCAAGGTTTCAAGAACGCGCACAATGCCCGCCATAACCCAGCCGTTGCCGCGGGACCAGAAAACCTTTTCGCCGTTCTTCTCCCTTTTGTTGAGGTAGCTGGCGTCGCGGGAGAACAGATGTTTCTGCTTGTCGTAGAGGAGCTTTTCGGTTTTTCCCCATTCGCGATCGACGTAGGCGTTGTAGGTGTTATCGCTGGTAATTTCGGATAGCTCGACTCCGGCGGGCGGCGCCATGAAGAGCGCATCGCACCACCACCAGGCCGGCTTCTCCGGGTCGTTGAGCAGGGCGACGGCATCGTCAAATTGGCCGTGCAACGGGGCGATTTGCTCCTGCTGGTGGGAAGAGCGATAGAGTTCGAGGAAGGCCTGCGCGATGGCGAAGTCGTCGGCCGGACGCGTTGTTCTCTCCAGCTTCCAGGCGAAGTGCTCTCCCACGGAGGCGACGTACTGGCTGTAACTTCGATCGTGCAAGGTGCGGGAGGCGGCCATGAGACCGATATCGAGAACGCCGAAATCCCACGACCGGCTCGGCGGCTGCGCCTGGACACGCGCCAGTTCCCAGTCGGCGACCTTCTTCATGGCGGCGCGGATCTGTTTGGCGTTTAGGGCTGGAGAGAGGTCGGTGGCGAGGGGGCCGGGGTCGTTGGGCTGATCTCCGGGCTGGTTTTGGGACGGAGGCGCAATGTTGATGGGCTGCTGCGCGCAAGCGGCGGCCCCGGATGATGCAAGAAGCACTGCGGTCAGAATCCTGAGCAGCGTTTTGGTCACTAATCCCGGAGAATTATCGGGCAATACCCCAGGGAACCTTTTGCTGGTGATCCTCAGCGTTCTATGTGCCCGACGCATTTTGTCTCCCCGTGGCTGCCGCTCAACTTCGCCGGCATTCTGCTGTAACCTCTGGCTGGCCTGCTTCCATAATAAGGTGGCGATGCTGTTGGGCACACGGTCTGGAACATCTGCCCTATACAACTTGCCGAGTGTACCTCAATCTCGATAAAGTGACAGCCACGGGTCAACTTTTTGGCGAGCCCTGCCTCTGGAGTTGACAGCGCTGCGTATTCACCTCTTCCCTAAAGGATTTTGCATGTCTGCCTCGCAAGAAAATGCCGTCGCCAACCGGGACATCGACTCAACCCTTCGCGAAAACCGCGTTTTTCCCCCGCCGGCCGAGTTCAGCGCGAAGGCTCACATCAAGAGCCTGGAAGAGTACGAGACGCTCTACAAGCAGTCGATTGAAGATCCTGAGAAGTTCTGGGCCGGCGCGGCGAGCGAACTGCATTGGTTCAAGCCTTGGGACAAGGTGCTGGACTGGAATCTGCCCTGGGCCAAGTGGTTCGTGGGCGGCAAGCTCAACCTGTGCTACAACTGCGTTGACCGGCACGCGCTGGGAGTGCGCGCAAACAAGACCGCGCTTATATGGGAGGGCGAGCCGGGCGAAGTGCGACGCCTGACCTATGCCGAGCTGCTTGTTGAAGTGCAGAAGTTTGCCAATGCTCTGAAGTCGCTGGGCATCAAGAAAGGCGACCGCGTAGCCGTCTACATGGGCATGACGCCGGAGCTGGCCATCGCCCTGCTGGCTTGCGCACGCATCGGCGCCGTTCATTCGGTGATCTTTGGCGGATTCGCCGCCAACGCGATTGCCGATCGCGTGGCGGACTCGTCCTGCATCGCCATCATCACCCAGGACATCAGCTACCGGCGCGGCAACGAGATCAAGCTGAAACAGACGGTGGACGAAGCTATGCCGGCCTGCCCAACGGTGAAACATGTGGTTGTCTACAAACGCACCAGCGTGCAGGTGAAGATGGTGGAAGGCCGCGACCACTGGTGGCATGATCTTGTGGCCGCAGCCAGCCCTGACTGCCCTGCCGAAGAGCAGGACTCCGAAGATCCGCTCTACATCCTCTACACCTCTGGCTCGACCGGGAAGCCCAAGGGTCTACTGCACACCACGGGCGGCTACGCTGTGCAAACCTACCTGACTACCAAGTACGTGTTCGATCTACGCGAGGAGGACGTGTACTGGTGTACGGCTGATATCGGATGGGTTACGGGCCACTCCTATGTTGTGTATGGGCCGCTGCAGAACGGCGCGACGGTGCTGATGTACGAGGGGGCTCCGAACTGGCCTGACTTTTCGAGATTCTGGAAGATCGTGGACGACCACAAGGTGAGCGTCTTCTACACGGCGCCGACTGCGATTCGCGCCTTCATCAAATGGGGCGACCAGTATGTTGAGAAGCACAGCCTGGACTCGCTGCGCTTGCTCGGCACTGTGGGAGAACCGATCAACCCCGAAGCATGGATGTGGTACCGAGAGAAGATTGGCCACAATCGCTGCCCGATTGTCGACACCTGGTGGCAGACAGAAACCGGAGCCATTCTTATCGCGCCTATTCCCGGCGCAGTGCCGACCAAGCCCGGATCGGCCACGCGGCCTTTCTTCGGGATTCAGCCGGAAGTGGTGACCAAGGAAGGCGAACCAGTGCCGGCAGGACATGGCGGGCTGCTGGTGGTGCGCAAGCCGTGGCCCTCGATGGCTCGCAACATCTATGGCGACCCGGAACGCTACGAGCAGACGTATTGGAGCGACGTGCCGGGCAGCTACTTTACCGGCGACGGCGCGCGCCAGGATGCCGATGGGTACTTCTGGCTGATGGGGCGCGTGGACGACGTGATTAATGTAAGCGGACACAGGCTGGGAACGATGGAAGTGGAGTCGGCGCTGGTGGCGCATCCCAAGGTGGCCGAAGCCGCGGTGGTTGGCCGGCCTGACGATCTGAAGGGACAGGCGATCTCAGCGTTCGTTTCGCTGGAGAGCGGCAACGAGCCCAGCGAAGCGTTGAAGGACGAGCTGCGGAAGTGGGTTTCGAAAGAGATTGGCTCGCTGGCGCGACCGGACGATATTCGGTTCACCGAAGCGCTACCGAAGACACGCAGCGGCAAGATCATGCGGCGGCTGCTGCGCGAGCTGGCAACACACGGCGAAATCAAGGGCGACACAACGACGCTGGAAGACTTTACTGTGATCGCAAAACTGCGCGAGGCGGAAGAAGGCTGAGAGATCCCTGGAGACCTGAACAAAGGTGCGTTCCCTCGTCTACAGCGTAGCAATGAGCCTGGACGGTTTCATCGCCGGTCCCAATGGCGAAAATGACTGGATCGTGCAGGATCCGACGTTCGACTTTGCCGCGCTTTGGAATCGTTTCGACACGCTGATCATGGGCCGGCGCACCTATGAAGTCGTCATCACGAGGTTCAACCCAATCGACAAGATGGGCAAGCAAGTCTTTGTTGTCTCTACGACCCTGGATGCTTCGCAACATTGCGGTGCAACGATCATTCGCGATGGAGTTCCTGAAGCAGTGGCTTCAATAAAAGCGCAGCCCGGCAGAGACGTCTGGCTGATGGGAGGATCGGTTCTTGCTCGATCGCTAGTTGATGCGAGCCTTGTGGATCGGGTCGAAGTCACAGTGATCCCAGTGATGCTTGGCGGTGGCGTCCCGCTTCTGCCCGCAGGCCAGCGGAGTCAATTGCGTCTGGAAGAATGCAGGCCCTACCTAAGTGGGGTGATTGCTCTGAAGTACTCCATCAGCACGGGTGGGACTTTGCGCTAATCCCGGCGGAGTCTCCCCGGAATTTGCGTTTTTCGATTCTGGATTGCGAAAGTTTTCGCCGCGGCGAACGCCTTCGGCGCGGAATTTCGGGCCGGCGAGCGCATTATCGATGCTGCAGCCGGGACCCGGTGCCCCAGTTCCAGATATTTTGACCTTGGGTGTTGGATGCAGGATGTTGGATCCTTTGCGCATCTGTGGTTCCGCTGGACAGGTCTTCTTCCGTGCCGTGGCCGGATAAAGAGCGGAATTCGATATTGGGCCACTCCCCAGTTGGTCCGTGAGAATAGAGCTTGCCGTCGATTATTCTTTTTTGCAGTGCTTGAGAGTTCATAGGCCTCCTCAGGACGTTCACCCGAACTGAGTCACCTCGATTGCGGCAATGCCCTGGTGGTCGAGAACGGGCTCTACAGCTCCAGCGTTCCTTCAGGGCCTTGCCTAGTTGCAAATCGCAACGCGCCGGGGAATTCAACTTTAGTTCTGCAATGAAGGTTGATCAAAATGAAGGTTGCTCGATTCGAAATCAACCCTCGCCGTTAAATTCGAATCTAGTAGACGGGACCACCTTGAGAAATACGGCTTTCGCGGCAAAGGCCCTGCCAACAAGTGTTGAATGACCTGCGCATTTGGTAACCGGCGAGAGGTTACTGCCCGGCGGCAAGAGAGAAAAAAACGCCGGAGCCATCCCATCTGGCCCCGGCGAAAAGTGGTGGAATTGGGTTGGTTAGAAGTTGACGGTGGCAAAGTCGGTGGTGTTGAAGCCGTCGACGTGGCGGGCGAGCAACACAACCTGGCCGTTGGTTGGATTCTTGAGGAGCAAGCCTACGACGCGAATGTTGGAGCCATTCGCGAGGTCGGTGAATGCGCCCAGTCCGTACCGGAAGTCGCAGTGGTTTCCGAGATAGACGGTCACGGTTTCCGGAACCAGAACTCCGGCGAAGCCGTTGATCTGCATCTGGAATGTACCGTTGGCAGAGCTTTGGCTTCCCGCTACGACGGTTCCGTTAAAGCCCCAATTGCGCAGGTTCACGCGGGTTACGGTGACGGCGTTGGCATTGGTGGCGCCGGTTGCGGGCCCACCCACGGCAATACTCTGACCAGCAACGAGGCCGCTGGAGTTGAAGATGAACTGCGTGAACGGGTTGTGCATCCAGTAGATGGAGTAGATTTCGTTGCCGGACAAATTGACTTGCGCAATCTGGCCGAGTTGGATGCCGGTGGTGGTGGGCAGCAGTCCGCGCACATACAAGTCGAAACTGGTGGCCGCGCCGGTGGCCGGAGTCACATAGGTAATTTGGCCGGCCGCGTAGAAGCCTTTGTCGGAAAGCACGGCGACTTCGTCGGCATCAAAGGTCTGGTCGGCGGGATCGAGCTGGCCGGAGACCTGGACGATGCTGCTGGTGGTCAAAGTGCTGAGGCTGGCGTTGCCGTCCCACTCGGTTTGGCCGTTGACGTTGATGGTGAACTGCTCGCCATGCGGGCCCTGGACGATGAAGGACTGTCCGGTGGTGTTGACGCTGACGACGCCAGCGACGAGCTCGTCGATGTAACCGCCGGTGTCAGTACGGGCGACTGTGCGGACATCGAAGGTGGGGTCAACCGTGCCGGTGATGTTGCCGTTGGTGTCGACCAGGATGGATTGACGCAGATCGAAGTCTACGCGCAGGCCGACTGGCGCCGCAGCGTGAGCGATGATCAGCGGCTTGTTCAAGGTGACGGTAACTGTGGAGGTGGTGAGAGTGGCCGGTTCAGTCTTGATTGAGGGAGGAGTGGTGGTGGTGTCGAGGTAGCCGAGAGTGGCCGTGCCAAGCGTGATGGTTGCGCCGGTGTAGGTTCCTACGGGCACATCGTTCATATCGATGAGCGACTGCAAACCGTTGTAGCGGGCAAAGTCGACAGTGGGCGTGCCGCTGACGAGGTTGGCGGTGTTGCCGCTGCTGTCAGTCAGTTCAATGCTTTGGATTTGGACAGCGAGCGAGGTAACGCTGGCCATGGGAGCATCAGTTCCGACGACGAAAGCTGAGCCGGTAGAGGCGCTCGAAGTTGTGTTTGACAAGGAACCGTTGGAGCAGCCGGTGGCAAGAATCACGGCCGCAGTCAGCAAAAGGAATGCCAGCCTCAAAGGCGTGTTTTGTTTATTGGGGGACATATCGAATACTTCGCTTTCTGCGAGCCGCCGCAACTTATGAAGAACGAACGCTGAGTGGGCAGCCTTCTTGCCTCTCGTCCAGACCGACGATTTCGATCTTGCGGTCGAGGAAGCAAGCGCAAGCTGGAACGCACGAAGGGCGCACCTGAATTGGCTTAACTGGTCCTCGACAGAAAGAAGGGAGAAAAGTCAGACCGGAGTGCGCTCGCGTGCGGAGCCATCGCCGGAGATCGCTTACGACGGCATGGATGCCCTTTTCGGGTCATTCCCGGCCGTCACTTGTCCTAGACACGGTGAGATGCGCGAAGTTGCGTATCGACGCAGAATT
>Ga0182030_10018278_pt1 | contig 13456 bp, 18 predicted proteins | sample 812S3MmetaG_FD_121299 | JGI IMG/M metagenome (GOLD analysis project Ga0182030, IMG submission 121299) | Permafrost microbial communities from Stordalen Mire, Sweden - 812S3M metaG (Illumina Assembly) | ecosystem: Environmental > Terrestrial > Soil > Wetlands > Permafrost | place: Sweden... | reverse complement strand
GCGACTGGGAAGTTACCTGCACCGCCGCGATCCGGACCGCGATTCACCGTTGGACATGGTGTTCGCGTTATTCCCCCGTTTGAAGGAACGGTTGGCACAGCGCGCGAGCACGCTGTCCGGCGGTGAGCAGCAAATGCTGGCGATCGGCCGCGCGCTGATGACGCGGCCGCGGTTATTGATGTTGGACGAGCCCTCGCAAGGGATCATGCCCAGACTGGTGGATGAAATCTTCGCGGCGGTCCGGGCGATCCGGGACACAGGCGTGACAATCCTGCTGGTTGAGCAGCGGCTGACGGAAAGTCTGGAGATTTCGGACCGCGCTTACGTGTTGCAAACCGGGCGCGTGATCCTGAGCGGATCGGCGGCGGACATCGCCGCCAATCCGGACGTGCGCAGGGTTTATCTGGGGATATAGCGGGTCAGCGCAGGTCGGCCTCCAGTTCCGCGATGCGCTTGCGCACGCTTTCCTTCAGGGAAGCGGTGGTATGCGATTTCATCGCCGCCGCCGTTTCGCGCAATTCGCGCAATTGCTTCTCTTTCTCGGCCCGCGACCGTTTGACGGGTTGGTTGTCCGAACGCTGGCCCTCAAAGGCACGCATGATCTGTCCTCATTCTCGTGGCGCGACTCGGGTAACTGCCCGCCGCTGACGAGTACTGGCACAACGCCCCATCACTGGAAACCAGGCCGCTTATGACTTACATTCGCCGGAACACCCCACGGAGATCGACCATGGCACTGTTCGGACGCGGCGCCGCGCCGGCCGAGGAAAACTTTAAGGTCCAGCGCACCGACGAGGAATGGAAGCAGGTGCTCAACCTGCATCAGTTCCAGGTGCTGCGCAAGCATGGCACGGAACGCGCCGGCACCAGTCCGCTGAATGAGGAAAAGCGGGCTGGCACCTTCATCTGCGCCGGTTGCGAGCAGGCTCTGTTCGATACAGGAACAAAATTCGAAAGCGGCACCGGCTGGCCGAGTTTCTGGCAACCGCTGGAGAATGCCGTCGGTACGACCGAGGATCGCAGCTTCTTCATGACCCGTGTAGAGGTGCATTGCGCCAACTGCGGCGGTCATCTCGGCCACGTTTTTCCCGATGGCCCTCGGCCGACGGGTCAGCGTTATTGCATGAACGGCGTGGCGATGAAGTTCAGGCCGGCCTAAATCGTTTTAACGCCGCGTGGTCGAGCGTAACACCCAGTCCGGGACCTGTCGGAACGTCGAGAGCTCCGTTATGGTAGCGGATCGGTTCGACAAAGATGTCGCTTTGCAACGCGTCGTGGCCGACGTCGTATTCCAATAAGGGCGGATACGGCACGGCCTCGTTGTGCGGGTAGGATGGCAGCGCGGCCAGGAAATGCAACGGGGCCGCGAGGCCAATGCCAGTGCCCCAGACATGCCGATCATCCGCGCCACCGCGAACCCGCCGTTGATCCAGGCGGTTTCCGGCGCGGTCGCCTTGCGCGGGCCGAAGTGCAAGGTCGCCGGTCCGCCGGCGGGGGCAAGGACCTCGGTCATAATGCGGACTCTGTCTTCCTCGCGGCCACCATCATCGTTCCGATGGTATCGATGAAACCCATTCGGCCGATGCGCCGTCGCTTCCTCTGGCAGATGGTTGGCGGAGAGATCGGCGACGAACTGACCAAGATGTTTCGTGAGTTCCATGGATCGGATCTCCCGTTATTTGCCTTTGAACCGTGGCTTACGCTTTTCGTTGAAGGCCAGCACGCCCTCTCGGCGGTCCTCGGTGTCGACAAGGCGGTTGTACGCCTCGATCTCGAACATGAAACCGCGCCTGAGGTCCATCTGCAGACCGTTATGAATGGATTTCTTCGCCTGGCGGATCGACAGCAGCGCGTTGTCACAGATCGCCTGGGCGGTTTCGAGCACGGCGGGCATGAGGTCCGCGGGCTCGCAAACGCGATTGAGAATGCCCCATTCCAACGCCTGCGCGGCGGAGAATGGTTTGCCGGTCAGAATGATTTCCTTGGCGCGGCGTTCGCCGACGACCCTCGGCAACGTCTGAGTGCCGCCGCCACCGGGCATGATGCCGAGCGTGACCTCGGTTAGCGCGAAGCGTGCGAAATTCACGGCATAGGCGAAGTCGCAGACCAACACGGTCTCCAACCCGCCGGCGTAAGCGTGGCCGTTGATCGCGGCGATCACCGGAACCGGACACTCCAGCAGCGTGTCTCGGCCGCGTTCGAAGATTTCGTGCTGGTGCTGCCATTGCTTCGGCGTCAGGTCGCGCCGCTGCTTCAGATCGCCTCCGGCACAAAAAATCCGCTCGCCCGCGCCGGTGAGAATGACGCAACGAACGTCACCGGGATCCTCGATCAAGCCGGTCCACAGATCGAGCAGATCAAGGCCCATCCGGGTGTTTTCGCGTTGCCGACCTCGGGGCGATTCAATGTCACCGTCAGCAGGTGATCGCCGGTGATTTCAGTGAGGATGGTTTCATACGGCTTCATGACGGCTCCAACGGCGGCGCCAGACGGGAATGACCTCGGGGTTGCGCACATAGCGCGGTGGTTCGCCGGCCAGAACGCGCGTGATGGCATCGACGGCGACACCGGGCAGCACGGCGTGGCTTTCCACCGTGTGGCCGAGCATGTGCGGCGTCAAAATGGTGTTCGGCAGGTCGCGCAAGGGGCTGTCCGCCGGCAGCGGTTCGATCGCGAACGTATCGAGGGCGATGCGCATCTCGGGCCGCTCGCGCGCCAGATCGACCAGAGCGGCTTCGTCGATGATGCCGCCGCGCGCGGTATTCACCAGGACGGCACGGGGTTTCATCATCCGCAATCGCGTCGCGTCCAGCAGTCCGCGCGTTCCGGCGTTCAACGTCAGCAGCACGCAGACAACGTCGCTATCGCGCAACAACGCGTCGAGTTCGACCCATTCGACGCCGGCGTTCGGATCCGGTGTGCGCGACCACGTCAATATCCGCGTGCCCCAACCGGCCAACCGCGCGGTCACGGCGCGCGCGATGCTGCCATAACCGATCAACCCAACGGTCTTGTCGCGCAACATGAACGCGCGGGAGTGGGACGGTCGCGGACGCTCGCCGCGCAGCACGGCCTCGGAGCCATGCAAATCGTACAGCGAGGCAAGCATCAACAGGATCGTCGCCTCGGCCATGCTCTCGGAATTTTCCGGGGTCTGGCCGTTGGCGATTAAAATCCCCAGATCGGTGGCGGCTTGTTCGTCGAACCCCTCGGTGCCGGTGAACGGGGAAATGACAGCGCGTAACTTCGGCGCGGTTTGCATCAGCGCTCGGGGGCACGGTGTGTCGCCGGCCGCCAGCAGGACGTCGGCCTGGGTCAACGCGGCCGGATCGTTACCGAACGCGTCCAAGGTTCGATACGGAACGACCTCATACCCCGCGGCGGCCAGGCGCACCTCCATCACATCGAAAATCGGCCGCACAACGGGCCGGCTGACGGTGACGATGCGAGGCGCGCCTGGCATGTGTCGCGCTACTCCTCCTGGACAATCGGATTGCGCAGCACGCCGACGTTGCTGATCTCCACTTCGATCGTGTCCCCGGGCTTCATCCACAGCGGTGGCTTCTGATACGCGCCGACGCCGCCGGTGGTTCCGGTGACGATCACGTCGCCGGCCTCAAGCTGTGTGAACGTCGAGCAATATTCAATCAGCGTCGGAATGTCGAAGCACAGATCGTCCACCGTGGCATGCTGCTGCTCGACGCCGTTCAGGCGGGTCAGCAGATGCGCCTTGGTGGGATCGCCCATTTCCTCGGGCGTCACGATCCAGGGGCCGAACGCGCCGGACTTATAAAAGTTCTTACCCGGAATGAACTGGCTGGAATGACGCTGCCATTCGCGGATCGAGCCGTCGTTGTAACAGGAATAGCCCGCGACCACGCTCTCCCAGTCCGCTTTCGCCACGTGACGGCAGCGGCGCCCGATGATCACCGCCAGTTCGCCCTCATAATCGAACGTGATCGATGCTTTCGGTCGCACCATCTTTTCGCCGTGGCCGACCTGAGAGTTCGGGTAGCGCGTGAAAATGATCGGCTTCTCCGGCGGCTCCCGTCCCCCTTCCTTGATGTGCGACAAATAGTTCAGACCCACGCACAGGATTTTCTCGGGATCCGGAATCGGCGGTAGATACGTCACGTCTTCAATATGAAAGTCCGCGTGCCGTGAGGCCTCCTCCGCCAGCGACGTCGTGGCCCAGAGCGCATGCTTCAGACCCGGCGCGCGCGCGCCCAGATCGATGACGCCCTCGGCCTTCGCGATGCCCCAACTGGCCGACCCATCGGGCCGGCGAAAGCTCAGCAGTTTCATGTCGGTCTCCTGTCATTTCCCCGGGTTGATAAGCCCGCTCCGGCGCGAGGGCAATCGGGTGAGGAGGAAGCGCGAGGGCTCCGCCCTTCGAACCCGCCAGGCGCTTTGCCCCTGGACCCCACCAAGGGCGATAGCCCTCTGGCGGGTCCAGGGCAGAGCCCTGGTCGGGGTCCGGGGTGAAACCCCGGCGCTTCCTCCCTCACCCAATTGCCCTCCCCGCCGGACCGGGCCTAGCATCCGCGCGGAGGTGCCAGGATGACCCAGACAGGAAAACTACGGACATTGTTGCGCGCGCCGGGGATGGTGATCGCGCCAGGCGCCTATGACGGCCTGACCGCGATGTTGGTGGCGCAGGCGGGATTCCCGGCGGTCTACATGACCGGCGCCGGCACCTCCGTTTCGCACGGCTACCCGGATTTCGGCCTGCTCACCGAGACCGAAATGGTCGCCAACGCGGCACGCATGGCGCGCGCGGTCGATGTTCCGGTCATCGCCGACGCCGACACCGGATATGGCAACGAACTCAATGTCGTGCGCACCGTGCAAGACTATGAGCGCGCCGGTGTCGCGGGCATTCATATCGAGGATCAGGTTTCACCAAAGCGCTGCGGCCACCTCGATGATAAGGAAATCGTGCCGCGGGAGGACTGGCTGGCGAAAATCCGTGCCGCCGCCGCCAGCCGGCGCGACGCGGAGTTTCTGATTATCGCGCGGACGGATAGTCGCGCGATGGCCGGCTTCGAGGAGGCGATCGCCCGCGCCAACGCCGCGCTGGACGCCGGGGCCGACATGGCATTCGTCGAGGCGCCGCAATCGCTGGAGGAAATCGCCGCCGTGCCGAAGCTGGTGAAGGGACCTTGTCTGTTAAATGTGGTCTGGGGCGGCAAGACTCCGTCAATTGATTTGCGTGACGCCGAAGCGATGGGCTTCAAACTCGCGATCGTTCCGGGTTTATTGTTGAAGGCCGCGATCGGCGCCTGCGACGCGGCTTTGGCGGCGCTGAAGGAAACGCATATTCATCCCGTGCCGCGCGACGGAATGACGGTCCGCGCCGCGTTCAACCGTGTCGGCGCGGTCGAATGGGATGCGTTTCGCACGAAGTTCCGCGAACCGGACACCAGGCGCGCGGCGGAATAAACAAAAGTTCGGAGGACGTCATCCATGGTCACCCTCGGTAGTGGCGACTACACGTACGAACCCGTGGACGATTGGGCCAGGCTGCCGCCCGGGTGGTCGTTCAAGGAAATTGGCGGCGTCGGCGTCGATCATAACGACAACGTTTACGTCTTCAATCGCGGCGAGCATCCGATGATCGTGTTCGACCAGGACGGCAATTTCCTGCGCGCCTGGGGCGAAGGTTTGTATCCTCGCGCACATGGCGTCTTCGTCGCGCCCGATGAAACCTTGTGGCTGACTGACGACGGCGATCACACGGTGCGGCAATGCACGCTTGAGGGAAAAATCCTGCTGACGCTTGGCACGTCCGGCAAGCCCGCGCCTTACATGAGCGGCGAGCCATTCCATCGTTGTACGCACACCGCGATGGCGCCGAACGGCGATGTGTATGTGTCGGACGGCTATGGCAACGCGCGCGTGCACAAATACTCGCCGGACGGACGGTTGATCCTTTCCTGGGGCGGATCCGGCACCGACCCGGGCGAGTTCAACATCGCGCACAACATCACCTGCGACGCCGACGGCTGGGTTTATGTCGCGGACCGGGAAAACCACCGTGTGCAGGTGTTCGACGGCAACGGCAAGTACGAAACGCAGTGGAACAACCTGCATCGCCCCTGCGGCATCTTCATGCCCACCGGCAAATGTCCGATTTGTTACATTGGCGAACTGGGACCGGTGCAACGGGTGAACCGCGACGCGCCGAATTTAGGACCGCGCGTGACCATCGTGGACAACACCGGCAAACGCCTGGCGCGTCTCGGCGGTTTGTGTGCCGGGCTTGGCGTCGATCAGTTCATGGCGCCGCACGGGCTCTGTGTGGACAGCCGCGGCGATATCTACGTCGGCGAAGTGTCGTGGACGCAATGGCCGCAACTGTTTCCGAACGATCCGATGCCGGAGAATTTGCGGTCGCTGCGGAAATTCAGGAAGGTTTCGTGACAATGGACGTCGAAGAAGCGGCGCGCGCCGCTTTGCCGGAAGACGCCGCGATCGCCACGCTGGTGGGGCGGGTCTGGCGGCCCGATATCGGCCCATCCGTGGTCGCGATCCGTAATAGTACCGTATTCGATATCACCGCCGCGTGCCCGACCATGCGCGATCTGTGCGAGAGCGCCGATCCCGCGGGCCTGGCGCGCAAAGCCCAGGGTGACGCGGTTGGCTCCGTGGCGGCGTTGCTGGCCAACACGCCGCCCGAAACGCGTGATAAACGCAAGCCATGGTTGCTGGCGCCAATCGACCTGCAGGCGATCAAGGCGGCGGGTGTCACCTTCGCGATTTCCATGCTGGAACGCGTGATCGAGGAACGCGCGCGGGGCGACCTGACCGCCGCCGCCGCGATCCGCGCCGAGGTCACCCGCCTCGTGGGCGATGATCTGGCGAAGTTGAAGCCAGGCTCGCCGGAAGCCGCGCATCTGAAACAGGTGCTGATCGAGCAGAACGCCTGGAGCCAGTATCTCGAGGTCGGCATTGGACCGGACGCGGAGATCTTCACCAAGGCCCAGCCGATGGCGGCCGTAGGCACGTTCATGGACGCCGGCGTGCATCCGGTCTCCTCCTGGAACAATCCGGAACCGGAAGTTGTGCTGGTCGTGGCGTCCACCGGCCGGATCGTCGGCGCCACGCTCGGCAACGACGTCAATCTGCGGGATGTCGAGGGCCGATCGGCGCTGTTGCTCAGCAAGGCGAAGGACAACAACGCGTCGTGCGCGATCGGGCCGTTCGTTCGCCTGTTCGACGATGCGTTCACTTTGGATGATATTCGCACGACGACGGTGACATTGCGGGTCGAGGGGTTGGATCAGTACGTCCTGGAAGGCTCGTCCTCGATCGCGAAGATCAGCCGCGACCCGGCCGATCTCGTGGCGCAGATGGTGAACGCGCATCATCGCTATCCCGACGGCGCGGTGCTGTTTCTGGGCACCATGTTCGCACCGGTGGAGGACCGTGACACCAAAGGTCAGGGCTTCACCCACAAGACCGGCGACACCGTCACCATCGCCGCGCCAAAACTCGGGGCCCTGGTCAACCGGATCATGCCAACGGACCAGTGTGAGCCCTGGACATTCGGCGTCGCCGCGCTGATGCGTAACCTGGCGTCGCGCGGTTTGTTGTAGCCGCCATGTCCGCGCCTTACTCTGGTGGCTGCCAATGCGGGTCCGTTCGTTATGTTCTGACAGCGGAACCAGTCCGCCTCGTCGCCTGCCACTGCAAGGAATGCCAGCGCCAATCGGGTAGCGCCTTCGGCATGTCGATGCTGGTGAAGCAGGACAGCCTGACGGTGACCGGGACGACGAAGCGTTTCACCCGCATCGCCGACAGCGGCAACGAAAACACCGGCGTGTTCTGCCCGGAATGCGGCGTGCGCATCTATCATATTCCGGGTTATGCCCACGACATGCTGGTGCTGAAACCGGGCACGCTGGACGACACGCACTGGCTACGGCCTGACTATTTTGTCTGGATGAAAAGCGCGCAGGGCTGGGTGCCGGTGCCGGACGGCGTCAAAGCGCTCGACGAAGTCAGCCCTCCGCCTCGACCGCCGCCGCCAGTTCCGCCAGGCTCCTGAAGCAAAAATCGTAGCGCGCGCCCGGCGGCGGCGGCGGCGTCGCACCCCATCCCGTGGCGCCATGCCGGCGATCGATCCATGCCGAGGCCAGTCCGATCGCGTTGGCCGGCGCGTGATCGTGGAACAGGCTCTGCGCGACATGCAAAACGTCGGACTTCTGGAACCCGTCCTCGGCCAGCCGTTCGATCAAATACGCGAAATTCCGCGGATCCGGTTTATACGACCCCACGTCCTGCGCGGTGTAAATCGCGTCGAACGTGACGCCTAGTCGGGGAAGCGTGGCGTGGAAACTGAGCCGGTCGACGTTGGACAGGATGACCAGGCGATACCGCCGTTGCAACGAAGTCAGCGCGGCCACCATATCCGAAAACGCCGGCCAGTCGCCGATCGAGGCACCAAACCGCTCGTTTTCCGCGGGGTCTTCCGCCACGTTCCAGGCCCGCGCGAGCCGCCCATGCACGACGCTCAGCAGCTCGGCGTAGCGCAGACCCGGCGTGGCCGCCTGTCGCGCGGATTCAAGCGTCGCGAACTGGGTCAGAATCGCCTCACCATCCAGCGTGATGGCGGCGCGATGCGCCAAAGGGCGGAGCGCGCACAGGATACCGCTCTCCCAATCGATCAAGGTACCTAACAATCGAATGTCAGGACCCGGAAATCCTTCAGCTTCATCGCAGTGTCCCCCATTCGCCGTTGGCCGCGGTTTCGCGGAGCCATGCGCGCACGCAGGCGGCATCTCCGAAGTCATCCGGCACCCACAACCCGGCGCCGCCCATGGCGCGGGCGACGCGTATGCCGTCCTTGTCGGTGACATCGTCGCCGATGAACACCGGCACGCGGCCCAGAAACGGCGGCCGCCGCATCAGGCTGGCGACAGCGTGGCCCTTATCGACGCCGCGCGGACGCACTTCCCACAGCTTGTGGCTCGGCATCAGTTCGAACGCGGGGTTGTTCGCGATCAGCCCCGACAACGCGCCGTGGATCGCTGGCCCAGCCTCCGGCGCCTGACGGAAATGCACGCCAAAGCCGCGCGGTTTTCGTTCGAACAGGCTGCCTGGATGCACGGCGACCAGAGCTCGCGCCGCGTCGATCCACTCCGGCGGCGGCGGCGGCAACGAAGGACGTTCCACGTCCGCGTCCGGGCTCCGGCGGATCGCGCCGCCATGCTCGCCCGCGATCGCCCCCGCGGCGTCGCCCAGAAGCGCATCGACCACATCGAGCGTGCGCCCGGTGACGATCGCGACCGCGCCACCAAGCAGCCCGCTCAGACCCCTCAGTGCCGGAATGAGGCCGGGCGGCACAACCACCGCATCCGGCGTCGGCGCGATATCCAGCAACGTGCCATCCAGATCCAGCAGCAACGCCGCGTTCCGGAACGGCGGCAGGGTCATGGCGCGCAACTCGTGACGCGCACGTCATAAATCGGGTTCGCCAGCATCGACATGTACGGCGCCGACCGAACCATCCAGCCGGAGAAAGCGGGCCGGTCGGCATGTTCATCGCGGATCACCAGATACGCCGTGGCATCGGCCGGCACATCCGGTGGCCGCGCGAAACATCCGCGCACCGCGATGTCCAACGAGCCAAAATGTCCAACATCGCCGACCTTCACGACCAGGGTATTACCGCGCGCGTTGACCTTATCGAGCGCCTGCAACGTCGCTGTTCCCATCTGTATCCAACCGCCTCGCTGGGGCTGGCCACGCGGTTGCGCCGCTTCTTTGCCCGCCCCAGGCATCTTTATGACGTTCTGGTCGTCTAACGGATTGGGCACAAGTTGCTGTTGCGCGTTGGCCGGATCCTCCGGCGGCATGGATTGATCCGGCGGCGGCAATGGCGCGGCTGTCACGGTATCGTCGGGTGGCATGTTGATCACGCCCGGCTGTTCCAGCGGCGGCGTTTCCCGCAACACCGGGCCCTGTTGTCCCAACACGGCGAACGGCAGGGACGCCAACAGCATCCCCACCCACACACGCTTCATCGCGCGGCGCGCTTCGGCGAGTCGAGGCCCGCGACCATCTCGTTCAGGATGGCGCGCATCGCGGCCGCGTCGACGCCCATCAGGATCGCGTCCTCGAACGTGTCGCGCAGCATCTGCGCCAGCTCCGCGTGGTTTTCCGCCAGCACCTTCAACTTGTCGCGGCACGACAATGGAGCGCCATCGTCGCCAGGCCATACCGTCGGGGCAGGAGGGATCATTTCAGGGCTCCCGGATCGCCGCCCTTCGCGTCGGGTGTCGCGGGAGCGGGCGTGCTTTCGGATTTTTTGTCCGTCAGGCTGGCGGCGCTGAAGATGAATTTTCCCAGCAACTGCTCCAGACTGATGGACGACTGGGTGATCGTGATGACGGAATCAGGTTTCAGGTTTTGCGTGTCGCCGCCCGGACTTAAATTGAGGAACTTGCCGCCGAGCAAGCCGTCGCTGGTCACCTCGGCGCTGGTGTCCTTCGGCAATTGAATATAATCGGCGACGTTCAGTGTGACGATGGCGAGAAAAGTCTTCGGATCGACCCGCATGGTCAACACGCTCCCCACCTTCACCCCCGCTATTCTCACATCCGATCCTGGGCTCAACCCATCGATGTGATCGAAGCTGGCGTAGAGTTTATAGCCGGCGGCGGCGGTGCGGCCGGAATGCGCCACCGCGAACACCAGAAAGCCGGCCGCGACCAACAGGACAACGGCGCCCGTCAGGACCTCGGCGATGCCGCGGTTGGCCATGGCCGTTACGGGTTTCCTGGCGTCCAGGATTCATAGTCGCCGGTGGCCCGGTCGCGCTTGCCACCCTCATAGTCGTGGCCCGGCGGGCGGTAGCTGTCCGGCGTGCCGGTCGGGTTAGAGATCGGCGGCTTGCTCCATGGACGGCGGGCCGAGGCCTGGATCGGCTTGTCGGTCGTGTAATGCAGCCAGGAATGCCACTCGGGCGGCACCGAGGATGCCTCGACCTCGCCCTTGTACATGATCCAACGGCGCGCACGGCCGTTTGGCCGGATCGACCGCTCCTCATAGTAATTGTTGCCCACGGCGTCGGTACCGATGAGGTTGCCGCGCAGCAGGGTGAAAAGCCATGTGCCGAGGTTCATGGTTGGTCATATAGGCGAGGGCCGGGCATTGGTCCACCGCTGGTTTATCCACAGGATTTTGTGGTTGAGACGCCAATTTCACACAAAATGTGCTTTGCAGGCCGATTCGATCGGCATAGCGTCACGGTCATGAGAGTTCATCGGATCTGGCACGGCACTCGCACGCGGCGCATCGAGATCGGTCCCGATCCGGACGCCCGCTCGCGGTTGGTGACGGTGCCGGCGGCGTGGGAGGATCGAGCGGCCGCCGCCTTGGCCGGTTTGGCGCCTGGCGATGGGCCGGTCGCGTTGGCCGAGGCAGCGCGGATCTGGGCATCGATGTTGGGCGGGGATCTGGAGAAGCGGGCGCTGCGATTGCTGCTGTCGCGGCGGGCCGCGCCGACCGAGGCCGCCTGGTCCGGGCGGGCCGGGGACGATCCCGGGTACGTGCTGAACCTGCCGGCGTTCGTGAGCAGCGACGGTCATTTCGATGTGGACGCGTTCGCGGTCGCGGCGGAAACCGCGATCGAGGTGTTGAGCGTTCTGGCCCCGTCCGCGCGCGATCTGGCGATCGGCATGGCCGATCTGTCCCGGTTGCTGGCCGCTTTGGGAATTCGTTACGATTCCGATGTGGCACGCGATGTGGCGCGGTGTTTGGCGGCGGTGCTGCGCGGTCACGCGGACGCGGCTTCGGCGCGCTCTGGTGAGGCGGGGACGTTGCGGGCGGTTTACCCTGCGCCACCCGCTCGCTGCGTGGTGCCTGGGTTGGCGGAGGCCGCGTTGGCGGCTCGGATCGACGCGGCGCCGCGGCATTTGGTGACCACCGTGCTTCGCGCGCCGGGCGCGGTGGAGGCGTTGGTGGGAGCCGAGACCGGCGGCATCGCGCCTTGTTTCGCCTGGGTCACCGAGGATGGCGATCTGACCCGCACCGCGCATGCCTGGCTGGCGGCGCGCGGTATGAGCGGGGAGCGCGCTCTGGCGATCCAGTTGTCGGGCGGCTCGCCATTTCCCGCGATCGGCGAGGCGGCGCATGCGACGATGCATGACGCGGTGGTGCCGTTCATGCACCGGATGCCGCCGCGGCCGGTTTCGTTGTCCGTGCGGTCTGATGTTGTTGTGCAACGGGATCTGCCCGGCCGGCGCCGCGGCTACACCCATCAGGCGTCGTTGGCTGGTCATAAGGTGCTGTTGCGGACAGGAGAGTATGACGACGGCTCGTTGGGTGAGATCGTCATCGCATTGAGTAAGGAAGGCGCCGCGTTCAAGGGATTGATGGAGGCGTTCGCGACTGCGGTGTCGTTGGGGTTGCAGCACGGTGTGACGCTGGAGACGTTTGTCGAGGCGTTTACGTTTACTCGGTTCGGGCCGGCCGGCGCGGTCGAGGGCGACCCGGCGGTGAAGCACGCGACGTCGTTTTTGGATTACGCGTTCCGGCATCTGGCGGCGAATTATCTGGGACGGCGGGATATCCCGGCGGCGGAGTTCGAGAGCGGAGATACGGTGGGGGATGGTGCGCGCGATCAGGCGCCGTTGCTGCCGTTGGATCTGCCGGCGGAGGCGTCTCCGAGGGCACGGCGGCGGGGGTTGAGAGTCGTGGGGCGGTGAGTGCGAGGATGACGGTCTGGCGCGTTCCCGGGTGAGAGGCCCGCTGTATCGCGGAGGTCGCGGAGCGCTCGGAGGACGCGGAGAAGACGCGTTGACGCGAGGGAACCGAGCGTCCTCCGCGTCCTCGGAGCGCTCCGCGACCTCCGTGATTAAGCGGGCGGCGTAGCGGGCACGAACCGGCGAAGTCGTTACGCCGTGCCGCGCCCCATCCGATTCGACCCGTAATCCCCGAAGAATATATCCGTCGTGATCTCATCCGTTCGATTGCAGCCAGTATAGGCCATGGTCTTATCGAACTCGGTCTTAATGATGTTGATGGCTTTCGCGGCCCCCGCTTCCCCGCCGACCGCGGTGCCGTACAGCGTCGCCCGGCCGGTCAGCACCGCCTTCGCCCCGAGCGCCAGCGCCTTGGCGATGTCGGAACCGCGGCGAACTCCCGAGTCCAGGATGATGGTGACCTTGTCGCCGACCGCTTCCGCGATCTCCGGCAGCACGCGGATCGTCGCGGCGGCGCTGTCCATGTTGCGGCCGCCGTGGTTCGAGACGATCAATCCATCGACGCCATAACTGAGCGCCTTGATCGAGTCATCGACCCGATTGATACCCTTCAGCATCAGAATGCCCGGCCACATGTCGCGGAACTTCGCGACGTCGTCCCAGTTCAGGCTATCAACTTCCATCCCCGGCTGCCGGCCGGCGACGCCGCTGGTGATGGTGCCCTGGAATTCCGCCGGGTAGTTCTC
>Ga0182030_10018277_pt1 | contig 13456 bp, 7 predicted proteins | sample 812S3MmetaG_FD_121299 | JGI IMG/M metagenome (GOLD analysis project Ga0182030, IMG submission 121299) | Permafrost microbial communities from Stordalen Mire, Sweden - 812S3M metaG (Illumina Assembly) | ecosystem: Environmental > Terrestrial > Soil > Wetlands > Permafrost | place: Sweden... | reverse complement strand
TATCGAAAGATGTACTTCAAAGTATGAGGTCCGACCCCTCGCTGGGATGACAGAGAGTAGTACTGGAGAAAGACCTCTTCGCCCCAGCTTATTCTGTCAGCTTCAGGAGGCAAAGGAATCCCCCAGGCTTTGTTGTTGAGCGCGATGATGACCCCTTCGTTCCGGTCGGTGATCTTGAAGAGGTTGCGGAAGACCGCCTGGGTTAGCTCTGTGTCTTTGGGACGCGTCTGAATGTGTATGTAGTTATCGGTAGGAAGGCCAAACTTGCCAAGTGGAGTTTTAAACCGAGAGGGCACTGGCTCATCGTTAGGGGGTCTGCTGCTGTAGGCTTTGGCAGATCGGGATGGCCCGGTTCTGTCATCGTTTGGATATTGCAAGGCTGTTTCTAGTTTCTCGTGGTCTAAATCAAAGCGTTCAGAGCAAGTGACCCAAGCAGCACTCGGAGTGTGTTTCCGGGCCGATAAAGCTTTGATACCACTAGTTTTATCGGGTAGGTAAAAGGACTGAGCGAAGTAGGGAATGAAGAACCAGAGAAAGAATGGAAACGTTGGGAGGAGCATAGTGAACACCGAGAAATTGTGAGTGATATGGAGATGGATATGAAGATGGGGATATTCAAACTCCGATCTACGAAATCTGGAACTTATAAGCAGTGATAGGGATTAAGAATGATACAAAGGATGAGTTGCGCAGCAGTAACCATAGCCACCAGTCAAGTTAATCGATCCTGTTGGATTGATATTAATAGGACTTTCAATGCAAGTCGAAAGTCTGAAGATCTTGTAGGCAAAGCTCGCGACGTCCCAAGATAGAAACTAGGATTTCAAAAATAGCTCCTGCTACTACTGCGCCGAACTCCCCCTCCCCTTCACCCCTTGTAATCAGGACGAAGGAATTGGACATTTAATGCTGCGCCATTGCAGATCCAGTACAGATCGACAGAGGATTATCAACATTGGTTATCTATTTCTAAAGTCGGCTTAACGTACCGTGCTGTGCCGTACCGCGCCCCACCCCCACAATTTACGCCACGTCCGAATGCAGAAACTCATGTCAAATTCGCATTGATGTGTACTGAGATTTGTGGTTCGAGATGGTGCCTTGCAAAGAACCGCGATTGTGCAGGCTAGCAATTTTTCTTTTTGAGCTGATAATTCTAGGAGGGGGTAATTTGTGTTGCGTTTGTTGACAGCAGCACCGCTGTGCTTCAAAGACTGAAGAGATGAAGTGTGGTTGGAAGGTCGGACTACTTGCTCTTTCGCATGTACGTGGCTTTGACAGGGTCCGTCTCGAAAGGTTCTTCACCCAAGAAACACTCAAAGTCTTCATATAATTGACACATCGCTGCTAGATCTCACCGCTACAAATCTCCCTTACTCTGCCTGCACGAGCTTCGACCTGGTGCCTAAGTCTGGGACCCCGTATCTGTTGTCAGGGGCGTGTAAAGCTCTATAGTGTGGTTTATAAATGTATTAAGGAATAATGGTGCCGTAGAGGTATAGATATAGGTAGTCTATAGGTATAGACTACCTAGCAAGTCCGGTGACATCTGTCATCCCAACTAAGCCGCGATAACCAGGGTTTGGGCTATCCCGCCTGGCCTTTGATGGGTATGTCTATACAAGTAGCTATCTATAGCTAGCGCGATCCGCGGCTGCTGCGCAGCCTTCGGCTCGCTCTAGTACATCGGTATAAGGTGAGGTATGCCTATACCTACCTAGGTACTCAAACAAAAAGGTGATAACTGATGGCTGTATTATGTGATATTATATTTTTGTCTTTCTTTGCTTTTAACCCTTTTTTTTTCTTACTTTTTTATTGAATTCTTCTCTCCTTTTCTCACCTCCGCACCCTCTCCTCCCAAGCCAGTATCTCGCAAGGCTATTTCACAGGCGCACAAATAGCAACCGCCATACCATGGGGTAAATCGCAGATCCTCGCAGCGGGGGCCAGAAACCGCTTTTGATAATCAGGCTCGCGGGGACGGCAATCAGTTCCATGTTTGCGGGAGTTTGGGGAGCGCGATAGCTTGTCTTATTCCTTGTCAAATTACTATGGGATCTCCGGAGGCGGGAGCTGCACGCAAACGGATCACGTCCGTTATTCTTCTGTCTCGGCTCTAGAAATAGCTCCTAGGGCCGGAGTTCTCACTCAAGAAATTGGAATCATACTTTTGAAAATTTAATATGTTGACTTGATGGAAGAGTCGCGGGGGAAGCGACTAGTGGAAGGGTGGGCTTTATGTGAGGTTTTATTCTAGGGTTCTTTGGATTGGGAGCGGACGTTGGCGGGGTGGAAGGACGCACGATGAGCGTGGATATACGAAGGAGGAGAAATATCATTCGAAAGCTTTTTGGATCTTGCGGATGAGCTTTAATGTGGCTGATCCATGCAAGTGGAGAAATGGTGGGGATTATTTCCACAGACCGTTTTTAGTAATGGGAGTTCTGGCGGATCCGGCGAAGAATCTCCCTGGGTTGTTTGGGCCTGGTGCTACTTTTAATATTGAGCGGATTCGAGGTTATCCATATGTACTTCTTAGCGGGCTGAACGCCGGATTTCTGTTGATCACGCTGGTTGTGGTCTTCTTCGGATGGGAGGACGCAAATGAACTTGAACATTTCCGCAATATTGACTACCTTTGGTTATCGTTAGACCCTCAATGAGCGACGTGGAAAATACGACTTGGGCCTCGAGTTGGCAAAGAGGTTTACTGCGGTAATTTGGTAGCAAACTGGATCAGAAGGGTATTGTGGGGTTGGACTTGATAACGGTATCGTAGGGACGGCATGGTGGGGAGTTGCGGTTGTGGCTGCAGCAGGTTGTGTGACTGCTGGGTGGGTATATGAGGGGAGTGGGTATGAGATATGTTTGGATGGGGAAGAGATAGAGATGGGTGGAAGGAGGGCTGAGGAAGATGTTGAGTCTCCGCCAGACACACCGAGGCCGATGATACGGCTGAGTGAGACGCATTGAATGCTGGATTAGGAGTGGCGTGAGGAATAAAATATCCTACCCAACATGACCACTCTTCCAAATACATAGCGAAAAGCATAATAATTCCATCAAAGCCACGCCTCATTGCCACCCTCTAAAACACTCTAAGTTCCTCAAAGGCTCGAAATATATCATGTGCATCTCACGTGGTGGCAAGAATTCATCCACTCGCAACGCGTTTCATCTCAGCCCCTGCATCAGCCACAGGCCGCTCAACGAGCGTTTGATATCCGAATATGCGATTGGTTCTCACACACTACACTACCAAACCGGAGATCAGCGATGCGCGATGATGCGTTGGCCAAAGCCACATCAGTTCCATTCCTACTATGGACAAGAAACTTTCTTTCACGTCATCGATGTTGATGATCAGGTCCCTGACCCAAGCCGGACCCTGACTGTAGTGCGAGCTTGGTTGAGCTTGGTAGAGCTTGGTTGAGCTTGGTTGAGCTTGGTTGAGCTTGGTTGAGCTTGTTGTACTTGTCATTGCTTGATTGCGCTGTCAAAGGCCGGCGCCAAGTTTGCCAAGTTTGACCAGACACCTTGATTTTTAGGGGTGAGAGATGGAGACTCTTGCGGTGTGAAAGGAAGGGAACATGAGTCGCCGTCTTCATGCATAATCCGAAATTGGAATTGAGAGGTGTCGTAATCTGTTCTTTGAAAGGGAATTGCTGAAAACAGAATTCTAATTGTGGTGGATCATCTGTGGGCTCGCGAAGGTACCAAAAGGCGTATCAAACGCGTGTGCGGGATATAGAATAGGATCTCACCTGCGTCTGGTACGGGCATACTTGAGGGCGTCTACGTGTGCCCCGACTTGCCCGATTACCCCCCCAAATGGTAGTCATTTCCACCCTAACCTCTAATGTACCTCGAGAAAATGCAATGGAGAGAGCCCAATGGTGCCTTGAAAAGTCACTGCCAAGAGCGTGGCTATGCAAAATGCCAAGAGAGAGCGACGGGGAGCGAGATTGAATGAAAACAATGAACAAATCTTAAAGTCTCCGTGCTCACAACATTTCTTTCCCTTCATAATAATTTTCTGCTTGTTTGAGAAAGACTTCAATTCGTATCACGGCCAGTAATTTCAGGCGCATTATCAAGGCTTTCCATCAGGCTGTCTTAAATCCGATTACTACCTAGTAATCAGCTGCTCAGCCTCCCACGCACCCCTTCGCAGCCCCCAACCCAGGCCGAATCTGCGTAACCTGTCACCGCAAGGCTGTGTATTACCCCCCCGCGACAATCATCAGACGGACAAGGCATTCGATAGAGTCATCAAGCGATAGATCTTTGATAAGATTGAGAGCACATTCTCAGTAAAAAAACGAGGGAACGAACGAGGCTTGACAAAACAATCTTGCTCGTGAAATCCGCAATCTCACCGTTTCTGATCTGACCCGACACACGCCCGGCTCCGCCTCGCCTAGTACCCCCAAATCAACAAAAGGACAACTCATTTTTGCCTGAGAGCCCCCCAGTAATCTAAAACTCAGGAACATACCGCAAGACCCAACAATGGGAGGCTTCAATATGCGTCAGTCTTTTCCCTGCGCATAACCTCAAATCATGCTTCTTTCATCCTTCCATATTTTCTTCTTCTCTTAATTACTTACAATGTTCCTGCGAGCAGATTCAATAAAGCGCGCAGCGCGAAAAGAGGCTTGGTACGGTGATGGGACCGGCCTGAACCCGTTCCGCAAAACCACCCGACGAGCGAATTCGTGGACGCATCCTTCGAAACCTACGGGCGTGAATCGAGACGTGGAGGCGGCGGCGGAGGACGAAACCTTCGCGCTGTCGAATGTGCAGACGGAACCTATACCTGAGAGTCCGAAATATGGCGAGCACGAGATCAGGCGGGGGAGCAAGCCGGAGGAGCTGGAGATGACGACGGCAGCTGGAGCAGCGAATGGCAGATCTAGTGAGCCGGATAGTGGGACCACGATTGGGGAGAAGCAGTCGACGCGCCCGGCGAGCGAGGAGGAGAAGGTCAGGAGGAGGTTTGTGAATAAATTCTGGAAGCGGGGGAGTGCCGAGGAAGGCGCCGAGCGGGATGATGGTGAAAAGAAGCGCCCGTGGTACAAGGGAAAGGATCTAAAGCATGAGCCTTTCACGGTGCGGAATCAACTTGGGGCGACGATTTTCAACTCGAATATCAATCTTCTGCTCATTGCAGCGCCGGTTGGGATTGCGCTCCATTATGCTGGTATTGATGGGAAGGTTGTTTTTGCGGTCAACTTCATTGCTATTATTCCTCTAGCGGGCATGCTGAGCTTTGCGACGGAGGAGATTTCTCTTCATGTGGGAGAGAGTTTGGGAGGGCTTCTTAATGCCTCGTTTGGGTATGTCTGGTCACTTATGTCTTGAACCGATCTAACAATGGCAGTAACGCGGTCGAAATGATCGTCGCAATCATTGCGCTCGCACAAGATAAAGTCACAGTCGTACAAACATCCTTGATTGGCAGTATCTTGTCAAATTTATTGTTGGTCATGGGAATGTGCTTCTTCTTTGGGGGCCTAAGGAGAAAGGAACAATTCTTCAACCAGACCGTAGCACAGACCGCTGCAAGTTTACTCGCCCTCGCTGTAGGAAGCGTGATCATCCCAACCTGCTTCGACCTATTCAGCACGACATCAAATGTACCTATCGCAGCGCTCTCCAGAGGTACAGCCGTCATCCTCCTGGTCGTTTACATCTCCTACCTCTACTTTCAGCTAAGCACACATGCCGACATGTTCAACGAACAAAGTCAAAAAGTGCCTATGAGGCCACGCAAAAATGCCATCCCAGAGGGTGGCGTCATGAAAAGTCTCGTTAAAGCTGGTGGCATTGGCGCTGGACCTGGTCGAGCAGCTGTGTTGGATAGACCTCCGAACGACGAGCTTGTCAGAACCTCCGCTTACGAGGACCAACAAGAGGAGCCCGAGATGCCTCAACTTCATATCGCCGTCGCTTGGGCCACCCTTGCAATCGCAACTGCTATTATTGGAATCTGCGCCGAGTTCATGGTCGATGGTATTGACTCAATTACAGAGACTGGTGGCATCTCCGTTGAATTCGTCGGTCTTATCTTACTTCCTATTGTTGGGAATGCCGCCGAACACGCTACCGCTGTCACGGTGGCCTGCAAGGATAAAATGGACCTTGCTATCGGTGTTGCAGTTGGATCTAGTATGCAGGTTTCGCTCTTCTTGATCCCACTGTTGGTTGTTATTGGATGGATCATGGGTAAAGATGATATGACTCTGAGCTTCGATGGCTTTCAGGTCGCTGTTTTGTTCGTGGCTGTTTTGTTGGTCAATTATTTGATTAGCGATGGAAAAAGGTAAGAGTCCTCCCTTCAACCTGAATTTGAATTTGAAAGACAGTTGCTAATTATCCTGTGCTCATCAGTCATTGGTTGGAAGGCATGCTTTTACAATGTCTTTACCTGTAAGTTTGACTGCACTCTCTGATCTGACAGATCTAATTCCACGCTCCGATGTTTAATACCAAGCTCTGACTAACGTCGCGAACCTAGCATCATTGCTGTGTGTAGCTGGTACTACCCAGCTACGAATGCGGCTTGATCGGTGGTGCGCAAGAGCTCAGGGAGGGCTATCCAAAGGGCACAAACACCTTCAAGCCCAGAACCCAGTCGACTCGTAGGCAAGGATCTACTGGATGACCGAGTTAACCTATTTCACTTCAGCAACTCGGTCACCCGAGACCCTTTAAAGGACGACCATTCAAGAGCCCTCCTTTTCCACGTCTCCTTTCTCTACCAAAGCTAATTTCCTAATCTGGGAGCTGGTACCCCAGTATATTCAACTCAATATTTACAATTTACAACGACTCCAAATTTCGAACGCTTCAATATGTCACGCGCACCTAGAGCAGATCAAATAGGGCTTTTATTAACTAGAATACTAAGCTACAGATCTAGAGGGCTAGGGAGAGGTTCTTATATAGGAGAGCTCTAGCGAGGTCACATGATATAAGTCATGTGACTTCTCGGAATTCATCTCGCCATCTCGATGACTCCATTTGCAATCCCTTGGATACCCCTCACTCGACATCTCCTTTGTACAAATATACCTCTCGACCAACAACCAAGCGGTCCGCTCCTTTGCGAGACCGTTCTCTTACTCTGTAATTAAGTCTTGTAACCCGTTTTTCTTCGTACGTACGGGAGGAAGGACTCCGAATATGGCGTTTGGCGATGGGATTTCTTGTTCTTGCATGTTTGGCGAGCTAAGATTTGAGTCTCGATTTGAGGAAAGATGATTGGGAGAATATAAATAAGGCCACGCTGTGAGGTGATGACGGTGCGTTTGGAGAGGAAGAAGAGCAGAAAAGCAGTGATTAAAATATCAATATGAGAATGCCAGGCAGTTGCGTTGAAAGTTTGACGAGTGAGAGGCGTAAATGCTAATATAATATTCTGCAATGGCTGTGTTGGGAAATCTTTCTGGTAAAGTCACTTCTGGTCCTCGTTAGAGACTTTGTTGCACTAACCTGCGAATCACATGCGAGCGCTGCGTCCCTAAACCAAGGCTGCCAAAGTCGAGATTTTAGATTTTTGCTCCTTCAACAAGTAGTACCTCGAAATTGCTCCGTAATGTGCTCAAATTCTGAGTATCACTACTTCCTTTTTCGGAAATCTTGTGAGATGAGAATTCTCTGTACTTTCCACTATTTAAGGACCCACTTGAACCTCGAGAGGCTCATTTCTTTTCTTACAAACAACTCAACAACGACACTTCTTTACTCTACCTATCTACCTTACCTCTACTCTTCTACTCCAACGACCTATCTTCTCTTGCTCACATCACATGAATCAACAAGCCAGGGATCTCTATTAAGCCTCATTCATGAAACCTCATTATCATCTACAAATTTCTTACACCCGGGTAAGTGATTCTACTCAAAGACCAGTAAGGCCTTCTCACCCTACCGCACTTCTCTTACACATCCCATCTTCCCCAAATCCAAGCATCTCATTGTCTCAACCACTTTGACACAATCAACCCCTTCCCATCCTCACATTCACCCCTCAAAATCTCTTCCTGTCTTATCCCCGATTCACCTCCTTTATGCCCAAGAACACCCCATCCAATCCCCATCAGACGAAATCACATCTCACGTCCAAAAATTCACTTGCACAGGTTCTAAGTTCCCTGATCCAGACATTTCATTGTCTGAGATACTTTCATACATTGGTGTCAATCCCGATGATTAGCCAGGATATTGTGTCACAATTTGTGAGACAATAGGGGGATTTTCGGGGTTTTTGTCTGATGGATGTTTTTATCTGGGATTGTTTTTATCTGATGCGGTTTAGTTGAAAGCAAGGCTTCATTTTGATCTTGCACAAACTTCGGATAAAAGCATCGCTCATTTTCTACTTTTTTCTAGAGATGAAGAAGATCAAGTGAATCTTCTTCATTCCAGGCCGAGCTGATTACTTCACTTCGAGCTTGTGCAGTGGGGTGTTAGCACATCAGGCCGTTTCATTCTAGCTGGCAATTCATTTGGATCTGAGTTTGTCGGGTTGGCTATAAAAGACCAGAGACTCGTTATTTGCTCCTTCCTTTCTACTCATACAACTCACCTACACTTCACCTACCTTAACCCACTTTACCTCTTCTATTTTATTCTTCTTCTCCACTTACTTACAACCGCTACCTCACCTCCTACATACCTATTCCCCATACTTATTCAATATTTCGCAGTCAAAACCCGTGCCGCAGCGAATAACTGAGGGTATCCGGCGTCCTGCTTTTCGCTGATCTCTGCTTTTCAAGTTGGGCTGCGAACCATCAGCGGAAAGGCAAGGTAAGATCACGATTCCCCGATAGTATTTGCTTTCCGCTGATGTTTACAAACCAGGTCGCTTTTTCCTGAACTTCTCACTCATCTTCAAGTCCTCCGAAGTTTACCCGACATTGTATCACAATCTTTCACACATCGAGACAAGTCATCATCATGGATCCTCCTCTGGACGATGGACAGCTAGAGGCATTACTCAGTAGCTCCCAAGATGCAGAGTCCTTCGTCGATGACCAGCTACCATCGTTGAATAATGCAGAATTCGAGAATATAATGATGGAGGAACCGAGGCCTGAAGATCAACCACTTCCTACTATCGAGCATAGTACCAAGTCACCCTCAGATTCGCCAATACCAATCTCGACTTTACCAGCTCCAGTTGAGCAGGTTACTTCTCGCCCTAACTTCTTCAACCCCGTTCCTCAACCCCTTCTGGATCGCCGACCGAGTCTCTTCGGCCCTGCTGGTCCAAGCAACCCCGCTCCTGATGCAGCAACATCAGTTAACCCAGCAGCAAATATCAAGGATGAAGAGAGCCCGGTTAATATTCATAATGCGTCTACGCCACCTCGAGATGCTGTAGAGACCTCTTCAAATGAGGACGGAGAATCACTCCCCGTCTTGCCTTCTTCTAACGCAATTGACAATGTCGAGCCAGCCAGCACTTCCCCAGCTGGCTCTGACAATCCGATTAGCGCTCAGCAAGTAGCCCTTAACATTGAAATTGATGACGACCTCATGGAGATCGATGAAGCAGCTGCTTCTGCTGCAGCCAGACTTCGCTGGAGTGAACCTCGTCAACCCACTATCCTCAATAATAATGAGGTTACCTCCATCAAGAAAGAACCCAAAGACAATACACCCATCCCATCACCCATGCATAGACGCCCCTCGACTCTATCCCGCCGCTCACCACCAAGCACCCTCCCAGGTGCTCCACCCCGTGGTATGCGACCTCTCAATATCTCCAGACCCACCAACATGTCCGGCATCGTCGCTGCTCAACGCGCTATGCTCCAAAAAACCGTCCACAAAAAGTCCTCCGCGTCTGTTCCTAACCGAATCCGCAAACCCAGCCCGCCTCCCGTTGTCTCTACCAAGAAGCGCCGTCGCTCGAACCCAGTGGTCCCAGTCCCCGACGATCCTGCACAGATCGATGCCGCTATGCGGGATGGTGAGGAAGATCATAGCTGGATGCGTGAGTCGGACAACGATTCTCAAGAGCGTGATGAGGAGTACCAGGCTCTCAAGGATAGAGAGAAGCTACTCGAGCGTCGGGAAAAGAATGGCAAGATTACCCGCAATGAGGAAATGGAGTTATTCAGATTGAAAAAGCAGTTGAGAACCCAAGATCGATTACGTGCTGCTGCTCGTGGCGAGACAGTCGATGGTGGCCTTGGGCATGCGGAGTCAGAAGAAGGTCTCTTCGTTCCTCATGAAACAAGAGAGCAGGTTATTGAACGCCATCGCAAGAATCGTCCGCCTGAGAGGGATAGTCCGAGTCCCGAGGCTAATGATGAAGATGCTGATGATGAGCAATTCACTAGTCAGGAAATACCAGATGAAGCTTTTAGGCGGATGTTACAGCAGGCAATTAATGGTGAGGGAGTGGAAGGTGTGCCGACGGAGAAGGAAATGAACGCCAAGCCTCGAAAGCCTAGAAAGAAGGTCGCGAAGACAGCACGAGAAGTGCGCGAGCGCGAACGAGAGAAGGAGCGCGAGAAGCTTCAAAAGCAAAAGGCGAAGAAGGCGGCTCGACCGAAAGCCAAGAAGGCTAAGGGTAAAGCTGCGAAGGGTAAAGGCAAGGGGAAGGCTGCGAATAATGGTGTTGTCGCTCAGAGAGATTCTCACACCCAATTCGCTAAACGTCAAAATGGTATGGATGAAGTTGGACAGATGATCCTCAATGATTTGATGAGTCATGATCCCATCCTCGATCGCATGGTCAATCCTATCTTCCTCGTTGATGCTGAGCCTGAGATTTCCGGTAGCAACACCAAGGAGACGCAGCTCCAAAAGCTCTTCGCCAATATCCCTGAAGGCTCAAATGTTAAGAGCGCAAAGAACGATCAAAAAAAGCTTAAGCAAGCTTCGAAGAGTTTTGGTTATGCGAAGGTTAAGGCTGTTGATGGAAAATGGCTAGTTAAGGGTATGACATCGACTCTCTATCACCACCAACTGCTCGGTGCACAATGGATGGTTTCTCGCGAACTCAGCGACACGGCCCCCCATGGTGGACTCCTAGCCGATGGTATGGGTCTCGGCAAGACTGTTCAGACACTTGCTTGTATGGTTGGCAACCCTCCCACACCGGCAGACATCAAGCGCAATATCAGAGCCACACTAATCGTCGTCCCCTCCACCGTCATCGACCAATGGCTCGAAGAAATCCGCAGACACGCCGAAGAAAGCGTCTTCCCCAAAATCATGCACTACAAATCGTCTTCCAAAATCCCTACCGCGGTACTCAGCGACCTCGATATCGTGCTGACCTCTTACACAGAGGTGATGAGGCAGTTCCCGTTTCCGGATCAGAAGGCGAGAGAGAGTATTGCGCAGATGGGATATAAGAAGTGGTGGAAGAACGCGGCGAAGTGTTTGGGCGACTTGCATAAGGTGCAGTGGTATAGAGTGGTGCTGGATGAGGCGCATGCGATTAAGAATAATTCGGCGCGGACGAGCTTGGCGTGTCAGAATTTGAAGAGTGTTTATAGGTGGTGCTTGACGGGGACGCCGTTGTTGAATCGGTTGGAGGAGTGAGTTATCCCCACCTACCCCTACCCCCGGCTACTGGGCCCCCTTCTTCGTTCGTGATTGTTCGGTAGAAACTGACACAATTAGACTTTTCCCTTACCTTCGATTCTTGAAGGCAAATTACTCCATGGATTGGAAGACCTTCCAACGTCACTTTTGTGACCCTGATGCGGATGATTGTCACGCACGTATCAACACACTTCTCAGTTACACTATGATGCGCCGTACCATGAAGACTACGATCCTCAATCGACCAATTATCAACCTACCAAAACCCCACCCTGAGGTCCAATATATCGAATTTTCCACCGAGGAGCGCATTATCTACCGTATTGTAAGTGAATCCACAACCGTACCACACAATTTGACACATTCAACTGACTTGTGAAATAGACCGAGAACCGATTCCGCGCCAACCTCAACTCTTTCTTCCGCAGCGGCATACAAGACATCCGTCAAAACTACGCCATGTTCCTAGTCCAACTCCTTCGTCTCCGCCAATGCACTTCCCACCCCTTCATGCTAGAGCGCACCATCCGCGAATCATGGACCAGCGAAGATGTGCACGAACTTCAAACTCGCCTTAAGCAACGCAAGAAAGATCAGACGCCGTTCTATGATCAATGTAAGATCTGGGTTTGTCAAAGTGAGGAAGAGCGGAAGAAGGCACAGGAGGCGAAGGAGAGAGGTGAGGCTGTGCCGGAGAGTTTGGAGACGATGCAATTTGGTAGGAGTGATTACGGGCATAAGTTTCGCATGGATAAGGCGTTGGTGACTCTCGGGGAAAAGGAGCTGTATTCGAGGGTCGTTTGTTGTTTGTGCAGCGATATTCCGAGTGTGCCTACGGCTACGGATGTACGTCTTTTCCTCTCCCCCCTTCCCATTCTATGAATGTGTAGAGACCTGCTGACACATTTAAGTGCGGACATATCTTCTGCAAGGAATGTCTTAGCACATACATGCACAACCAAGCCGCGGAATTTGAAGATGTAAGATCCCCCACTCCCATAAAATTGTACCACACAATCTCACTCATTCAACCCAGGGTATCTTTGCCTGTCCCTCCTGTGACAGAATGTTCAACTCTATCCACCCGTACCGCGGTTTCAACGTCCCAGATGACGATGATGAGGGTCCCTCTTCCCCAACCCCATCTTCTTCATCGACCAACAACAAGCGCGGCGGTCGTGCCACCGGAAAAAACACCAATAATAAACTCAGCGGTAGTAAAGGCCGAGACGCCCTCGGGTTCGAGCCCAAGACTACAGGCGATACGTGGCTCATTCGATCCGACTACGACCCCTCATTCCCATTAACACCCAGCGCGAAAACCACCGCATTAAAGGCCCTGCTCCTAAAGGGATTTACCGAAGCGCCCATGGACAAAGTTGTCATCTACGTACAATTCCGGCTCCTCGCCCGCATCATCGGACGCATCTGCCAGGCGGAAAACTGGGGCTTCCTCTACCTCACCGGCGACGCCACCCTCGAACACCGCAGCAAGGTCGTCAAGCAATTCCGCCAAGACCCCGACATCCGCATCCTGATCGCCGGCCTCAAGTGCGGGGGCCTCGGGCTCAATTTCCCGTGGGCGAACCGCTGCATCAGTTTGGATCTGTGGTGGAATCATGCCGTCGAGCAGCAGGCCTTCGGCCGGATTTTCCGCATCGGGCAGATAAAGGAAACGTGGATGACGAGGCTGGTGGTAAGGAATACGGTGGATTTGAGATTGCTGAATATGCAGTTGTGGAAGTTGCGGAATTGTGAGAGGGCGGTGGGGGATGGGGAGGAGGGAGGGGCGGAGGGGGGGGAAAGCGGGAGTGGGAAGGGTGGGAAGGGGGGGCGGGGTGAGAAGCCGGGGTTAGAGGAGTTGACGCGATCGATGGGG
>Ga0182030_10018276_pt1 | contig 13456 bp, 11 predicted proteins | sample 812S3MmetaG_FD_121299 | JGI IMG/M metagenome (GOLD analysis project Ga0182030, IMG submission 121299) | Permafrost microbial communities from Stordalen Mire, Sweden - 812S3M metaG (Illumina Assembly) | ecosystem: Environmental > Terrestrial > Soil > Wetlands > Permafrost | place: Sweden... | reverse complement strand
GCGCGCCTTTGGAAATCTGCAGCATCAACGGGGCTTTTTCCTCCTCGCAGGCTTCAACGATCGCCTGGATGAGTTCCATGTTGTTGACGTTGAAAGCGCCGAGGGCGTATTTGCCTTTGAGGGCTTTGGCGAACAGGTCTTTGGTATGTGTCAGTGGCATAAATTTTAATTCTTTCCGGGCGGACGCCCAGCTGGTTTCTCCGACAGCCCAAGATTATAGAAAATTTCGGCGGAAAGAAAAACAAAAAATATCACCGGCTTTTGCCTTAAACTGGTGAAAAATTGGCACGCCATCTCACCGCCGCATCATGCCCGGCATGGCGCCGCCCATTTTGCCCATCATCTTGGACATTTTGCCCATCTTTTTCATCATCGTCTGCATCTGGAAAAATTTATTCAGCATCGTGTTCAGCTCCGTCACCGTCACGCCGCTGCCGGCCGCGATGCGGCGGCGACGGCTCGCATTCAAAATTACCGGATTGCGACGCTCTTTGATCGTCATCGCGCAAACCATGCCTTCCATGCGTTTGAATTCCTTTTCCTGTTTGCCGATGTCCATTTGCTTCAGCGCATCGCCGCCGCCCGGCAGCATTTTCACAATGCTTTCGAGCGAGCCGAGTTTTTTCATCGCGCGCAACTGCTCCAGAAAATCTTCGAGCGAAAATTCGCCTTTGCGCATTTTTTCTTCCATGCGCTTGGCATCGGCTTCGTTCACGGCATCCGCCGCACGTTCCACCAAACTCACCACATCGCCCATGCCGAGAATCCGCGACGCCATGCGCTCAGGATGAAACGGCTCGAACTCGTCCAGCTTTTCACCGACGCCCATGAACTTGATCGGTTTGCCGGTGACGGCTTTCATGCTCAAGGCCGCGCCGCCCCGCGCATCGCCGTCAAGCTTGGTGAGAATGGAACCGGTGATGTTCAGCGCGGAATCAAAATGCGTCGCGACATTGACGGCTTCCTGGCCGGTGGCCGCGTCGAGCACGAGCAGGATTTCCGTCGGCTTCACCAGATCGCGCAAGCGAACGAGTTCCTGTACCAGTGGTTCGTCAATTTGCAAACGCCCGGCTGTATCGAAAATGATCGTGCGGCGGTTATTCGCCTTCGCAAATTCCAGCGCCTCGCGGGCGATTTTCAAAACATCCGTCTCGCCGCGCTTGAGAAAAACCGGGACGTCCACCTGCTTGCCGAGCGTTTCGAGCTGGTCCATCGCCGCCGGGCGATACACATCCGCCGCCACCAGCATCGGCGCACGCCCCTGTTTCAAAAGCAGTTTCGCCAACTTGCCGCTTGAAGTCGTTTTGCCCGCGCCATGCAGACCAACCATCAGGATGCAACTCGGATTGCCGTCGAGCTTGAGCGCGGCGTTGGCCGAGCCGAGCAGTTCGACAAGCTCGTCGGAAATGATTTTGATGATCTGCTGGCCCGGTTGGACGCTGGCGATGACCTCCGCGCCGAGCGCCTTGGTTTTGACGCGCTCGATGAAATCGCGCGCCACCTTGAAATTGACGTCCGCCTCGAGCAGCGCCATGCGCACCTCGCGCAACGCGTCGCTGGCGTTGGCCTCGGAAATTTTGCCGAGACCGCGCAGATTTTTAAACGCGTTCTGGAGCTTGCTGGTTAACGAATCGAACATCCGGCCAGCTTAAATCAAAACCGGGGCCCGCACAATTTGCTTTTACGGAAGATTGGGGTGGATCAGGCGGCGGCCGTGACACCGCCAATGCGCTCGGAAACCAGCCGACTGTTTTTGGAAACGGCGGACAGGTTGCTGGCGATTTCGGAGGTCGCGGTGACCTGTTCGGAAACCGCGTGGGAAATCGCCTCGGCACTTTGTGAAACGCGCGACACAGTAGCATTGATGGATTGGATGAAATCGGTGACGCCTTTCACGGTGGCGTGCATCCGCTCGACCTGCTGACTGATTTCGTCCGTGGCCTTGGCAGTGTTGCGCGAAAGGTCTTTCACCTCGGTGGCGACGACGGCGAAACCGCGGCCCGCCTCGCCGGCGCGCGCGGCTTCGATGGTGGCGTTCAAGGCCAGCAAATTCGTCTGGCCGGCAATCTTGTTGATGAGCGTGACGATACTGTCCACTTTGCGCGTGGCTTCGCTGAGCTGCTGCACGGCCTGTTCGGCATGAGCAACGACTTTAACGGCGTCCTGGCTGATGCGTTCGGATTCGTTCGCCTGTTTGGAAATTTCCCCGCTGGTGGAATTCAATTCCTCACAAGCGGCGGCCACAGTGGCGACGCTGGCAGCGGTCTCGCCGGCGAGCCGGCCGACAAAGGCGATCTGGTCGCTGCTCTCGCGCATTTTGCGGCCGGCGCGATTAATGGTGGTGGCACTTTGGCGATAGGAGCCGTGCATGCCGCGCAGCAAGATTGGCCGGTGAAAACGGTCGTGGCTGCAATTTTCCATCGCGGCGGCGGCTTCGCGCACGAAGGCGTCGGACATGTCGAGCAGATGATTGATGGCGTGCGCGAGCCGGCAAAATTCAGAATCGGGATCGAGGCCGACGATGCGCGATTCCAAATCGCCGTGCGAGGCGCGTTCGCAGGCGTCAATCAGCTTGGCGATGACCGCCTGTTGATTTTCCGAACCAGCGGTTTGGCGGTTGGCGAATTCCGTTGCCGGCATCCGGGTGAAGGTTTCAGTTTTCATACGGCGGCATCGAGGGTGGTGTGTTGGGAAAGTTGGAAGACAAACTGGCTGTAATCAATTTTGCTGGCCTGCAAAAGTTCTTCCAGTTTGCGCGTGCCGGCTTGCATGCCCAAGCGCGGATCGGCGTGGCGTTTTTCTTCCAGGCGCAGTTGCTGGTAAAGCTCCTTCACTTTGGGCAGCGCGTCGGCATAAGGCACGCGGCGGCTGGAATGATAGCCGACGTGCTGGCCTTGCGGGTTGCAACTCGGAGTAACGTGCGCAAAAACCCAGTAGTGGTCGCCGTTTTTCGCCATATTGATGACGTAGGCGAAAATTTCTTTTTGCGCCTGGAGGTGATCCCAGAGCAGTTTAAAAACACAGCGCGGCATGTCGGGATGGCGGATGATATTGTGCGGCTGGCCGAGAATTTCCGCCTCGGTGTAGCCGGCGACTTTGAGAAACACGTCGTTGGCGTAGGTGATGACGCCGCGCAGGTCGGTCTTGCTGACGATGATGTCTTCGTCGGCGAACATGACTTCATGCCCGGTGGGCTGGGTGGTGTGAGTGGCCATAATGTTTGGATTTATTTTTTGGCGAGATGGTAAGCCACGGTTTTATCAAACGTGACCGGCTGGTATTCCGGATCCAGATTCACCGTCGTTTCGGCCGTGCCCAGAAACAGATAGCCGTGCGGCAGCAGACAATTGCGAATGCGCTTGAGGATCATTTTCTTGGTGTCCACGTCGAAATAAATCATCACGTTGCGGATGAACACCAGATCGAACGGCGGCAGCATCGGCCAGGGCTGGATTAGATTCATGGCGCGGAACTGCAGGTTTTTTTTCAGCTCGGGCTTGATGTTCCAGCGGTCGCCCTGCTTGGTGAAATGCTTGACGAGATACGCCGCCGGCAGGCCGCGGTTGACCTCGAACTGCGAATAAGAACCTTCCTCCGCCGTTTTCAAAACCGTCGGCGAAAGGTCGGTGGCGTGGATGGTGATTTTCCAATCGCGCAACTGCGGAAAATGTTCGCAAATAAGCATGGCCAGCGTGTAAGGCTCCTGGCCGGTGGAACACGCGGCGGACCAGATGCGCAGTTGTCGCACCGCCGCGCGCTGCTCAATGAGTTTCGGCAAAATATGTTTGCGCAAGGCTTCGAACGGATGAAAGTCGCGGAAGAAAAATGTTTCATTGGTCGTCAGCGCATCAATCGTTTTGTGATGCAGCCCGTTGACGACCACCTGCGACCGCATCTTGCCGATGAATAATTCCAGCGACGCGAAGCCCTCCCGCTCGGCCAGCGGCGCGAGGCGGTTCTCGACCAGATATTCCTTGCCCGGCTCCAGCACAATGGCCGCCTGACTGCGGGCCAGTTGCGCGATGTAATCAAAATCAGGTTTGGAAATGGCCATGAGCTTTTATTGGTAAACCGCCATCGGCCGACTCGCCTGGGTTCGTCGCGTAATCTCGCCGGCAATCTGATTTAACGGAACTATTTTATCCGCCAGGCCCGCGTTCGCCACATAGCCTGGCATGCCCCAAACCACGCTGCTTGCCTCGTCTTGCACGATAATTTGGCCACCGCGTTCGTGAATCAATTCACAGCCGCGGCAACCATCCTGACCCATGCCCGTCATGATCACGCCCAGGATTTTCCCGCCATAGACCGAAACCGCGCTGCGAAATAAAACATCCACCGCCGGCCGGCAGGAATTTTCCGGCGGCTCATCGTTCAGGTGCAAAACATTGGTCAAACCAATTCGCTGCACCGTCATGTGGTGACCACCCGGCGCGATGTAAGCGTGGCCCGGCGCGACGAGCTGGCCTTCCGCGCCTTCGTGAAATTTCACCGAGCCGTGCGTGTTGAGGCGTTCCGCCAGCATGGCGGTGAACACCGGCGGCATGTGCTGCACAATCAGAATCGGCAGATGAAAACTCGCGGGGAAATTTTTAAAAACCTCCGCCAGCGCATTCGGTCCGCCGGTGGACGTGCCGATGCAAACCACCTCCGCTGGCAGGTTGCTCGGCCGCCGGCTTGAAATTGCCAGTGGTGCGGTGACGGCGCTTTTCACCGGCCGATACAAAGTTTCCGCGCCGGGCAGCCGGCAATGGATTTTGATCTTGGTCAGCAGTTCATGCTGCAACCGGTCAATGCATTCCATCACGTTCCCGACGTTCGACGGCTTGGCCACATAATCCGTCGCGCCGGCCGCCAGCGCATCCAGCGTCGTCGCTGCTCCGCGCGACGTCAGCGTGCTGAACATGATGACCGGCAGTTTGGGATACGTCTTGCGCAGCTCGCGCAAGGTTTCGAGCCCGTCCATTTCCGGCATCTCCACGTCGAGCGTGATGAGGTCGGGATTGACCATCGGGATTTTTTGGAGCGCGATGCGGCCGTTGGCAGCCACGCCGACCACTTCAACGCCGGGATCGCGCATGAGCGCCTCGCTGATGAGCTTGCGCATCACCACCGCATCGTCCACGACCAAGACTCGGATTTTTGGCATCGGTTAATTGGGTTCAAACCACGCCGAGAATCTGCAGTTTTTCTTCGAGCGATTCTTTGGTGACCGGCTTCATGAGGAAATCATCCGCGCCGGCTTCCAGTGCGGCGGCCACGCGCTCCATCGTATTTTGCGTCGTCACCATCATCATTTTCAGCGAGCTGAAATCCTTGTTCCGCCGGACGGTTTGGACGAGTTCCAGACCGGTCATCACCGGCATGTCCCAATCCACCAGCGCCACATCAAACGGTTCTGCCGGATCGTTCTTGATGAGCTTGCTCAAGCCGTCGCGGCCGTCTTCGGCTTCCTCGGTCTTGAACGAAAGTTCGCTGGCGAGATGTTGCAGAAAAGTCCGCATCGCTTTTGAGTCGTCAACAATGAGCATTTTCATAATGGTTCCGAATTGAATCACGCGGAGGGAAAATCAAGCCTTCGCCTGATCCACCAGATTTTTAAGTTCGCCGGCGAGCTTGGACAGTTCCGTCGCGGCGCTCAACGTGTTGTTGGCCCCTTCCGTGGTGTTCTGCGCCACGATGCTGACGTTGGCGATGTTTTTGGAAATCTCCATGCTGCCCTTGGCGGCTTCGCTCGCGTTCCGCGCGATTTCATTGGTCGTGGCGGACTGTTCTTCCACCGCGCTGGCGATGGTGTTGGAGATGTCGTTGATCCGGCCGATGACTTTGCCGATTTGCTGGATCGCCGAAATCGCACTGGTAGTGTCGCCTTGAATCACATTTATTTTCCGGCTGATGTCTTCCGTGGCCGTGGCCGTTTGCTTGGCCAATTCCTTCACCTCGTTGGCGACGACGGCGAAACCCTTGCCGGCTTCGCCCGCGCGGGCCGCTTCAATCGTCGCATTCAGCGCCAGCAAATTGGTCTGCTCGGCGATGCTGGTGATGACCTTGACGACTTTGCCGATTTCCACGCTGCTCTCGCCGAGTTTGGTGATGGTGCGGTTGGTTTCAGTGGCGACGGCCACCGCTTCGCTGGCCACGCGCGCCGCCTCGCTGGAATTTTGCGCAATCTCTTTTACGCTCGCGCTCATTTCTTCGGCGCTGGCGGCGACCGTGGCGACATTTTTGCTGACTTGTTCCGCCGCCGCCGCCACAACATTGGCTTGCGTCGCGGTTTCTTCCGTGTTGGAACTCATCTGCTGGCTCACCGCTGAGAGTTCTTCGGAGGCGGACGAAAGCGCCTGCGCATTTTCCGAAACCGTCTTGAGGGTGAGCTTGAGACTTTCGGTAAGACGGACGGCTTCGCGCTGTTTTTCACCGATGCTCTGCCAATTCACTTGATCAGCCCCAAAGACATTTTTCAAGCCGCTGCGCGCCTGGTTGAAAGCGCGGGACATCGCGCCCACTTCGTCGTTGCTGTGGATGGAAATATCGCGGCTGATGTCGCCGTGCGCGAGACCGACGATGGCCGTTTTGACGTTGTTGATGCCACCGACAATTGAGCGCGATACCAGCCAGAGCAGCACCGCACCCAAGCTCAAGCCCACGATGGCCGTGATCTGCGTCACCAACTTGAGGGTGTTGGTCACGGTGAAAAGTTCCCGGGGTTCCGCCCGGACAAAAGTGGTGTAACCGCTGCCGGCGTAGCCAAGGGTCGGCACGCTGCGGGCAAAACCGCCCGGTTGGATGAATGCCGCGCCTCCCGGCTTGCTCATGCGGACGTTTTTCCCGTAAACGATGCCATCCGGGTCGGCGGATTTTTTAGCGGCCAGCGCGATGTCTTCGCCTGTGTCATAAAAATTATCCTTGAGCAGGTCCGTCGTGCGGACTTCGTTTTTTCCGGTTTCCGACGGGTCGGCGTCCACGATGAGCTGTCCCGCCGGGTCAACGACTTGAATTTCCGTGGACGGCAGCCCCTGTTTTTTTTGCTCGGCGTATTCGGCCAGCACTATTTTTTCAATCATGTCGCAGTCAAAATAATTCTGCCAGTAGCCGCGGATCTCGCCGGTCTGCGAGTCGCGGATCGGCGCCGTCAGCGTGACGGTCCAATTGGGCGCCTTGTCGCCATAAACCTGCGCGATGAGTGGGTTTTTTTCCGGCGCGGAAACAAAGGTGCCGGTCAACGCATCGGAATCCTTGTAAGTGGTGAACTTGCCGTCCACGGCATTGCGATACCCTTCCGTATCCGCCACGCTGCCGCCGATCAGCAGGTGGGCGTTGGGCAGCGGGTTGCCCTGTGGCGACTGCGTGTTGACCGCGATGATTTTGCCGGCGGGATCCGCCACCAAGCTCAAGTCATAGCACCCGTAACTTTTGGCGTAATCATCCAGCAGGCTGACGATGCTCATGCGCTCGGCATCGGTGAGCGTTTTCAGGTCACGATGAAACGTCCGGTTCAATGCGAACGCCTGCACATCGCCGTAGCGTTCAAAAAAACAGCGGTCAATCTTGTCCTGAACCGACCGAGCCGACGAAGCCAGCGCGGTCATCCGGGATGTTTCCAACACCTTGGCCTCGCGCAAGACGGCCACATAAATCGCGGCGAGACTGACCAGCAGCGCGGCGACCGCCGGGATGATGATTTTGCCCTTCAAGCCGATCGAAAATCTTTTGCCCGTCGGTTCGGCGGCGGACGCGGATGGTCGTTCCGCCGGCGGTCGGTTGGAATAGCCCGCTTCTGGCGCATGATTGCCGTTGCCGTTGTAGCGGCCGTTACGGTGCGGGGTTTCGAGTGAAGGGGCGATGGGTTCAGTGTTCATGGGTTTCTCCGTTGCTGGGTAAAAATTTCGTCAATTGCAGTTCGCGGTTTTCTCAGTGTCGAGGACGAGCAGCAGGCGCTCCTTCAATTTGTAAACCCCGCGCACCAGTTCGCGGGCGACGCCGCGCAGCGTTTCCGGCGGCCGTTCAAAAATGTCATCATGGATTTCCACCACGTCGCCGATTTCATCCACCAGCAGGCTGATCGCGCCGTCGGCGGTGCGGACGACGACGTTCATCGGCAACCGTTCGCCGGTGCGCGCCGGCAAATCCAGCCGGCGGCGGAGGTCGATGGCCGTAAGGATCTGGCCGCGCAAATTGATCAGCCCATGCACGGTCGGCGGTGCGAGCGGCACGCGCGTCATCGGTTGGTAGCGGAGCACTTCCTGCACATGGGTGACTTCCACGCCGAAATAAAGGCCGTTGAGGAAAAACGTGCAAAATTGTTTTGGGTTGGCCATGTGATTCCTTTCAAGTTTTCGCGATGGCGGAATAAAAACTCGGTTCGGCGGCGCGGATGATGCCCGGCACATCCACAAGATCAGTGACCCTGGCCTGAATGACCGCCGACCCCGCGATGCCGCGCCGGAGCGCATCACGCCGGACGGTCAGCGCCGCTTCCACGATGTCGTTGATCTGACCGACGACGAGTCCGATGCTACGGCCTTGTTCGGAGTAAACGACCACCTGCATGGGGTCAAGCTGCGCCGCGGGCGGTTCCACCGGCGACAGAAATTTGGAAATCTGGATGAGCGGCAGAATCTGGCCGCGATACTGCACCACGTCCTGGTCGCCGGCGCGCTCGACCGCGTCGAGCGGAAATTCCTCCAGCCGCGCCACCATTGAAAGCGGGATGGCCAGCCGTGAATTTTTCCCCGCGTTGAATAGCAGCAACGTCTGGCGCGGCTCCTGGCTGGCGGTTTCGATGGGTTTCTCGGCCAGCGCCCGGTCGCGGGACTCGGCGATGACTTTGGAAACTTGAGCCAGACCGAGGATGTCGAGGATGAGCGCTACTTTGCCGTCGCCCATGATGGTCGCGCCCGCGAAACACGGAATGCTTTTCAACTGCTTGCCGAGCGGCTTGACGACGATTTCCTCGGTGTCGTTGATTTTATCCACGATCAGGCCGAACCGCTGGCCGTCCGCCTGCAAAACGATAATGTGAACGATGTCCGCGGTTTCTTCGCCCGGGCCCGTCAGGCCCAGCTCTCGGTTCAAATAAATCAGCGGCAGCAACTGGCCGCGCAACCGGTAGACCGGCGAGCCGTAAAGCGATTCGATGCCCGTGCGCGCCGCCTCGCCTTCCAGCCGCACCAGTTCGAGCAGGCTGACTTGCGGGATGGCAAAACGTTCGCCGCCGCTGGTCACGATCAGCGCCGGGATGATCGCCAGCGTCAGCGGAATTTTTATCTTCAGCGTCGTGCCCTGGCCAGCCTCGCTCAAGATGTCCACCGAGCCGCCGATTTTTTCAATGTTGGTTTTGACAACGTCCATGCCCACGCCGCGCCCGGAGACATTCGTGATTTTTTCCGCGGTGGAAAGGCCCGGCAGAAAAATCAAATTATAGCCTTCGCGGTCGCTCAGGCGCGCCGCCGCTTCCGCCGTGAGCAGACCTTTTTCGACCGCCTTTTGTTTGACCCGCGCCACGTTGATGCCACCGCCGTCGTCCATGATTTCGATGTTGACCTGGCCACCTTCGTGAAACGCGCGAAGAATTAAAAGTCCCTGCTCCGGCTTGCCGGCTTTAAGACGCACCTCAGGCTTCTCGATGCCGTGATCCATCGAATTACGAAGGATGTGCGTGAGCGGATCCTTGATCGCTTCGATGATGGTGCGGTCGAGCTCGGTCTCGTTGCCTTCCATGATGAGCTGGATTTTCTTGCCCAGCTCGCGCGCGACATCGCGGACGATGCGCGGAAATTTTGCCCAGATATTTTCAATCGGTTGCATCCGCGTCTTCATCACGCTTTCCTGCAGTTCCGTGGTGATGAGATTCAGCCGCTGCGACGCGTGCAGCAGCGCCGGCTCCGTGGATTTGCCGGTGAACTGGAGAATCTGATTGCGCGCCAGCACCAGCTCGCCGACAAGATTCATCAACCGGTCGAGTTGGCCGACGTCCACGCGGATGGCGGTTTCGGCAACGTACGCCGCCGGCTTTGCGGAATTATTTTCCATTGGCGCCGCGGCTTCGGCCAGGACCGGAACCGGCGGGACTGGAGCGGGTGCGGCGGGAACTTCCGGCTCGTCCGCAAACATGCCCCAAGATTTTTCTTCCGAAACGGATAACGCAGGTGCCGTGTCTGGTTTCGCCGCATCCTCAAATAGTCCCCAGCTGGCCTCGGCGGTTGCCGGCGGCGCCGCCGGTGTTTCGGCAGCGGGCAATTCCCCCGCCTGCAGCTGCTGCAATTTTTGGAGCAGCCCGGAATAATCCTGGTCGCCCTGCTGGCCGGTCTGTTCGAGGCAGCGCAACATTGCCTTGAGCGCGTCGGAATATTCGAGCAGTACCGAAATCATCGGCGGCGAAATCTTCAATTTGCCATCGCGCAGCAGGCTCATCAGGCTTTCGCCGACATGCGCGACGGACTCGATTTTACCCAGCCCGATGCAGCCCGCAGTGCCCTTGATGGTGTGGATGGCGCGAAAGCTGATGTTGAGCGAATCCTTGTTGCCCTCGCCTTTTTCCAGCAGCAACAGTTCCTTGTCAAAACGCTCCAACCCCTCGGCGCTCTCCACAATGAGATCGTTGACCAACTGCTGCTGCAAAGATTCGTTATTGAGAGCCATGGTGGATAAGATCAGGCTGGCAGGACTTTGCTGACGACCGCGAGCAATTGTTCCTGGTTGAAAGGTTTGACGATCCAACCGGTGGCCCCGGCCGCGCGGCCTTCAGCCTTTTTGCCCGGGTCGGACTCGGTGGTGAGCAACAGGATCGGCGTGCGGCTGAAAGCGGGCAGACTGCGAAGTTGCCGGGTCAGCTCGATGCCATTCAGGTTCGGCATGTTGATGTCGGAAATAACCAGGTCAACCGGCCGCCCCTTGAGGAGCTTGAGCGCCTCCGCGCCATCACAGGCTTCAAGGACTTCGTAGCCGGCACCTTTGAGGGTGAAGGCCACCATCCGCCTCATGGTCGAGGAATCGTCAATGGATATGATGCTTTTGCCCATAATTAATCGGAGCCGGGAGAAGCTTCAAACACGGCTCCCGCAGTCCGTAGTCGGTGGATTCACCGCCAGACTTAAAATAATTCTACGTTGCCGCCGGGCAAAGCGGTTGGCACCGTCGCCAGCGCCACCTGACTGGCGGCGGTGGGTTCGGGCGTATTGACCGATGTCTTTTGGGCCAGGTCGTCAAAAAGTTCCGCGCCGTTTTCCGCCGGCGCGGCTGGCCCATCGGTCTGACCGTTGACCACGCGGGCAAAAACTTTCCGTTCCGAAGCCATGGTGTAACCGCCGTGCAGCTTCTCAATCAGTGCTTCCGGTTTGGCTCCCGCAACCATGATTGTGCGCCCGACGAAATCGGCAATGTGTTGCAATTCGCCTTGCAGACCGGCCAGCGGCCCGTCTGCGGTCGCGACAAAATCAATGCCGTCGATGAGGCTTTGGGATTCACTGCGGATCTCGTCAATCAAGGTATTGACCTGGAGCAGCGTGGCCAGCGTGTCGTCGCGCAGGGCGTGGAGGCTTTTTTCCGCCGCCGCCCCTTTGTCGGCCAGAACGCTTTGCTGTTTTAGGGCTTCGTCTTGCAGCGCTTCCAGCTCCTTTACGCCTTCGGCGAGATCCGCGACCAGTTGGTCGAGATGCCGGGCCACATTTTCGCTGATGTGCATTGTGGCGCGGGATATCTCACTGGTGCGGGCGGAAAGCGCTTCCAGCGCGCCGCCGTGGCCCACTTGGGCCGCCTGCACCTGGGCATTGAGGCCGATGAGGTGGATGCGCTGGGAAAAGTCCCGCACGACCAAGGTGAGATCGGACGCCAGTCCGCCAATGGGACGGAGCTTTTCAAACGCGGCGGCGGAACTGGTGGCGGTGGCGGCGATTTGTTTACGAACTGTGTCGAAGACATCGAACAAGACCTCCACCATGCCGTCCGCCGACGTGGTGAGTTGTTGGAATTCCGCCAAGGTGAGACATTGCGAATCCGCGCTGACTAGACGGTTGAGGACGTTCTTCACGCCGCTCGTGACGGCGGTTTCCGCGCCGGCGAGATCCTGGCGGATGGCGGCCAACTGCGCGGCTTCGAGCCGGCACGACTGTCCCAAAATGGCCGCGCCGTGCGGGGACTCAAAATGTTCTTCGATGTGGGCGAGCGCGGTGAAGGTGTGCTGGAGCTTCTGGCTGATAATGTCCTGGTATTGGAGGCCGATAACGACCCGCTGGATGTCCTGATTGATTTCCCTGCCGACACTGCTGATGCGGGGTTCGCGCTTTTGGTTCTCGCTCAGTTCCAGATGCAGCTGGGTGAGCGACTGGTCAATCTGCGCTTTTTCGCGGGCGATGCCTTCCCGCCGACGGTCGGTTTGCGTCTGGAGTTCTTGAATGACCTGGCTGACGATGCGTTGAATTTCCCGGAGTTCCAGAAATTTGGTGGTGAACAGCTCGCAGATCTGGTCGTGTAATTTTTCGATTTCCAAGGTCAGGGCGCCAAACATGGCCTGGATGTTTTCGCCGAGCGGCGCGGATTCGATTTTGAACAGGGTCTGGATATATTTGAGCGGGGCGATGGTGCGCTGAAGCTCCGCCTGGATGTTGATAAACTCATTAATCCGGTCGTTGGCATGCCGGAGGCGTTGCAGCAGGGCGCAGGTTTTAGCGTGGCTTTGGTTGAGGAAATCCAGCGGCATTTCAACCACCTGCACCGTGTTCAGAAACAAGGCGGAACCGCCAACCCGCCCGGTGGCGGAATTGAGCAGTTTCTCGCTGAGCTGTATAAAGCTTTCCCCCTTGCCGGCCAGTTGCTCCAGCGCGGTGCTGGTCACAAGAAAGCGTTTTTCAAGCGCGCTGGAAACGAGCTGGAGTTCAGCGGTGGAGCTTTTAAGTTTGGCAGCTGAAGCCTGAAGCGCGGGCGGGCGCCGGCGAATGCGCCCGCGCCAGCCGGCGGCAATCCAGCCCAGCCGGGCAAGGCTTTTGATGGCGGCCGGCCGGAGCCAAGATAAAAGAAATCGGTTCATGTCAAAATAGACACGCGTTCCTGTATGCCAGCAGATTTCAGTCTGCCGACCCGTTGGCTCTTTCGACTCATTTTATTCCTGCATCATTCTTGCCTCGAGCATCCGCCAGGGCGCAATGGTTGTTCCCAGAACCGGCACGGTGCCGCGCGGCAAAATGGAACCCGCCCGCTCCGGGCATGAAAAATGTAAATGCATTCTTTATTGATTCCCGTTTTCTATCGGCAGAGCCCACGGAAGCTTGAACAAAAAGCGAAACTCCCTGCCCGCTCGGAATCGGCCTCAAGTTCGCAGGCGTGGCGCCGATGTTGAGCCGCGACACCGTGCCCATTGGCGGACCTGGTGGCGCGTTTTCGAAATAATGTCAAACCCCAGCGAGACGGTCTCGCCAGCGAGACCCCGGTGCGTGCTGATCGTCGAAGATGACCTGGTGTG
>Ga0182030_10018275_pt1 | contig 13456 bp, 10 predicted proteins | sample 812S3MmetaG_FD_121299 | JGI IMG/M metagenome (GOLD analysis project Ga0182030, IMG submission 121299) | Permafrost microbial communities from Stordalen Mire, Sweden - 812S3M metaG (Illumina Assembly) | ecosystem: Environmental > Terrestrial > Soil > Wetlands > Permafrost | place: Sweden... | reverse complement strand
ATCCCGCCGTGGGCGGCGGCGCCGTTGACGATCGCCCCCATCGCGTGCTCGCGGATGCCGAACGGCACGTTGCGTCCCGCGTGGACCTTCGAGAACTCGCCGGCGCCCTCGAACAAAGTCTTCGTCGACTCCACCAGATCGGCCGCGCCGCCGATCATCGTCGGAGCGTGCGCGCCGAAGGCCGCCATCGCCTTCTGTCCGGCGGCGCGCGTGGCGAGCTTCTCGCCGGCCTGGAAACTTGGCAGCGTCTCGCGCCAGCCGTCGCGCAGACGTCCCGCCCAGGCGAGGTCCCAGTCCGCTGCCAACTCGGGGGACGCCTCGCGCCAGGCCTGGAAGCGCTCCTGCCAGGCGCCGCGCGCCCGCGCACCGCAGTCGCGCAGGCTCATGTGCTCGTAGACGCGCTCGTCCACCCAGAAGTGCTTGTCGGGGTCGAAGCCCATCACCTCCTTCGTCGCGCGCACCTCCTCCTCGCCCAGCACCGACCCATGCGAGGCAGCGGTATCCACCGCGTTGGGCGCCGGGTAGGCGATGTGCGAGCGGATCGCGATGAACGACGGGCGCTCGGCTTCGTCGCGGCCTGCCGCCAGTGCAGCCTCGAGCGCCTCGAGATCCTCGGAGTCCTCGACCCGCTGCACATGCCAGCCGTCGGCTTCCATGCGCGCCGTGTGGTTCTCGCCGTCGAAGCTGATCGTCGTCGACCCGTCGATCGTGATGCGGTTGTCGTCGTAGCAGACCACCAGCTTGCCGAGACCGAAGTGCCCCGCGATCGACGCGGCTTCCTGGCTGATGCCCTCCATCAGGTCCCCGTCGGAGCAGATCGCGTAGGTGTGGTGGTCGACGACTTTCTGACCCGGGCGGTTGAAGCGCTCGCCGAGGAAGCGCTCGGCGATTGCCATGCCAACGGCGTTTGCGAAGCCCTGCCCGAGCGGCCCGGTCGTGACCTCGATCCCGGGCGTGTGCCCCCGCTCGGGATGGCCCGGCGTGCGCGAGCCCCACTGGCGAAACTGCTTAAGGTCGTCGAGACTGAGCTCGTAGCCGGTGAGATGCAGCAACGAGTACTGCAGCATGCACGCGTGGCCGGAGCTCAACACGAAGCGATCGCGGTCGGGCCAGTCCGTTGCGGCCGGGTCGGTGTGAAGGAAGCGCTTGAAGATCGTGTACGCCAGCGGCGCGAGCGCCATCGCAGTGCCGGGGTGACCCGCGTCGGCCTTCTGCACAGCGTCCATCGCGAGACCGCGAATCGTATCGATCGACAGCTTGCTGGTCTCGGACTGCTCCATCGAACCGATCCTAGCGATGTACAGTCGATGAACCATGTCCGAGAAACTCTGCGACGTCGGCGGCGGGATCACCCTCTGCTATGAGACCTTCGGCGACCCCAGCGATCCGGCCGCGCTGCTGATCATGGGCCTCGGCGCGCAGATGGTCGCCTGGCAGGACGACTTCTGCGAACAGCTCGCGGCGCATGGGCTGTACGTGGTGCGCTTCGACAACCGCGACATCGGTCGCTCGACCCATTTGCAGGGTCCGCCGCCGTCGCTCCTGCAGCTGCTGCGCTATTCGGTTCCCGCGCGCTATACGCTCGCGGACATGGCTCAGGACGCGGTCGGGCTGATGGACGAGCTCTCGATCGACCGGGCGCACGTGATCGGGGCCTCGATGGGCGGGATGATCGCGCAGACGCTCGCGGCCAGACACCCGGCGCGAGTGCGCTCGCTGGTGTCGATGATGTCCAGCACCGGCGGACGCTGGGTCGGGCGACCGGCGCTCTCGAGCTACACGATCTTCCTGCGCCGGGCTCCCACCGAGCGCGAGGCATTCATCGAGCACGCCACGCAGTTGTTCGCGAAGATCGGCTCCCGCGGAATCCCCCAGGACACCGAGGGGGTAAGCAAGATCGCCGCGCTCTCCTTCGACCGCGAGCTCGACCGCACCGGAGCCGGGCGCCAGCTCGCCGCGATCATCGCCTCCGGCGACCGCACCGCCGAGCTCGAGGGCATCACGGCGCCGACGCTCGTGATCCATGGCACCGTCGATCCGCTCGTCTCGCCCTCCGGTGGGCGCGCGACGGCACGCGCGATTCCGGGCGCCGAGCTGATGATGATCGAGGGCATGGGCCACGACCTGCCGCGTGTCCTCTGGCCGCGACTGATCGACGCCTTCGCCGCCCACGCCGCCGAGTCCGACCGACTCTCCGAGCACCGCCCGACGCTTGGGCTGCGGGCCTAGAGACGGCCCGCAGCCACGACAAGACCGCTCTTTAAGGCGATCGCCCGCAGACGAGGGCCCGATGCGCGCGACTTCGCGCTGTGCGCCTGAGCGCATCTGAGTTTCCTCTATCGGGACTTCTGTTCCTCATATCAAAATCCGGCCGCCACCGGTCCAGCGATCTACCCCGCGATTGGAGTAATAAACGCGGCGTACCGAGGAGAGGCCATGGCGCTGCTCGAAGGCACGGTCGCGATCGAGCACGACGATCACATCCTGCGTGCTCGGCGCACCGCGGCGAGCACGCGCGTTGTCGTGGGCTTGAGCGGCATCACGCTGATCCTCCTCCAGCCGAGCCTGCTGTCCCATCCGGCGCTCGGGATCGCCGGCTTCGTCACGATCTCGCTGACGGCGCTGGTGCACCTGTCGGCGCCGCGCATGCGCTGGCTGCGAGTCGAGGAGTCGCTCGCCGGGGCAGCGGCGATCATGATCATCGGCCTGCAGGGCCAGCGAGTTACGGTGCTGAGCCTTCTGTGGCTGGTGGCGATCGGCAGCGGCGTGATGGCGCGTGGCGGGCGCGTGCACTGGATCGGCCGCACGATCGTGCTCACCGCGCTGGCGCTCCCGGTGATCCTCCAAGGCCAACTGAGCGCCGAACACGTGGCGCTGTGTCTAGCCTCGCTGGGGCTGCTGCTGACGAGCGGACGGCTGACGCGCGAGCTCAACCACCTGCTCCGGCAAGCTCGCCACGACGCCGACAACGCCGAGACGCTGCTGCTCGCGGGCGATATCGCCTCACGGATGGCCAAGCGCGGCGAAACCGGCGGCGAGCACCCGACGTTGGCGACCGGAGAGGCACTGGGGGCTGAGGACGGTACGGCCGCCAGAGCGGCCCTCGCCCGCTTCATCGCGGGAGATGACCTCGCGATCGCGGTGCAACCGATCGTCGACGTGCACACTGGGTCAGTGCACGCCTACGAGGCACTCGCGCGCTTTGCCGGAAGCACCGAAGGCCCGCTGCACTGGTTGGCGATGGCCGAGACGGTCGGCGAACGCGATGCGCTGGAGCGCGCCTGTCTACGTGCCGCGCTGTGCCTGTTTGCGCGACGCCCCGCCGGCGTCAGCCTGTCGGTCAACCTCTCCGCGCCCGTGCTGCTAGACCCGCAGACGCTCCAGATGCTCGACGAGCTACACGACCTCGACGGATTGATCGTAGAGATCACGGAGGAGACGCTCGTACAGAGCGACGTGGAACTGCGCACGGTGCTCGCCCCGCTACAGGAGCGCGGCGCGCGCCTGGCGGTGGACGACATGGGGGCCGGCTACTCGGGCCTGCGCCAGATCACGACCGTACACCCCAGCTACCTGAAGCTCGACCGCTCGCTGATCAGCGGCATCGACCACGATCGCGACCGGGCCGCACTCGTGGGAGCGCTGGTCGGCTACTCCAACCAGGTGGGCTGCCTGGTGATAGCCGAGGGCATCGAGCACAGCGCCGAGTTGCGCGTACTTGGCGAGCTCGGCGTGCCGCTCGCGCAGGGCTACTACACCGGGCGTCCGGGACGGCCGTGGCCGGACATCAGGATCGCCCATCACCCGGTGGTGGTGACTGCCAACCCGGAGATCGCGGAGAAGCTCCCGATCGAGATGCCGTCGGTGGACACTGTGCCGGCCGGGTCGCTGCTGCCCGCCTGAGTCGTTGTTGCGGCCGTCGCGAGAAGAAAAATGCGCCCGGCGGGAATCGAACCCGCGGCCTGCGGCTTGAAAGACCGCTGCTCTTTGGCTCCCCGAAGAGAACCGTTGACCACTGAGCTACGGGCGCGCGCTGCGGGTATCTAAGCACGCGGCCGGCACGGTCGCGGCGAGACGCGGGACGGAGGGGGTCGCGCGCTAACGCCCCAACGTGCGCACGAACTGGCGGGCGTGCCCCGGAACCTCGCCGAGGAGCTTGCGCACCTCCTCCAGGCCGGCCCGCAGCTCGGGGTCGCCGACCTCGACCGGAAGCATCGAATCCTGGAGCGTCGCGAGCGCGCCATCCGCCCTGGCGACGCCGTCCACGGCGCTATCGAGGAAGCCCTTGACGCCATGCGAGGGAGCGCCCGAGGGCGCCGGCCCGAACTGCTGGTCCGGCAGCTCGTAGCGAGCGGCGAACCCGTTGTAGGTGCGCTGCGCGCGGCCATAGGCCGCCTGCACGGGCTTGAACAGCTCCTGCTCGAGCCTGTCCGCGCTCTGCTCGTCGAGCTGCTCGTAGGCCTCGCCCAGCGAGGCGAGCGCGAAGGCGATTTCGTCGATCGCCTGGGCGACGCTCTGCAGCAGCTGTTCGCGCGCCTGCGCGTTGGTGTACGTCATCGGCTTTAGGTTATTCAGGTCAGGCGACCGGGCGATGCACAGCGCCTTCGGTACGACTCTGTCCCGCGCGAGAACAGACCAGACCAGACGATTCGCTCCGCGCGCGTGATTGGCTCAGGTAGAGTCTCGGCGCAGAAAACCGAATATGGCGTGGGGGGGTCAGCGAACGGGGACACACGGAACCTTCGACGACACATATTCCTGACGGCGGATCGACGTCCGGCGACCCACAGGGCATCGCGGCCGAGTCGTTTGCAACGGCCGGCGCCAGCGAGTACGAGCACTGGACGGGCCACGTGATCGTGTGCGGCCTGGAGGGTGTCGGCCTGCGCACGGTCGAGCAGCTAAGGGTCGCGGAGGTGCCAGTGGTCGTGCTCGACGACGACCCATCCGCGCGGATGGCTGCGCTCGTGGAGAGCTGGGGCTGCCCGCACATGAAGAGCGATGGCGACCCCGGCGCGCAGCTGCGCGCAGCCGGCGTTGCCGGAGCGCGCGCGGTCGTGTGTACACAGGTAAGCGACCTGCGTAACGTCGAGACGGCATTGCTCGTGCGCGATATGCGCGAGGACATCTCCGTCGTTGTGCACCTCGACAACCCGACCGTCGGGCGCGCGGTCGAAGACGCTACCGGCGCCGGCAGCGCCCTGGACGTCGCGGGTCTGTTCGCGCCGTCAGTCGTCGACGCGTGCATGGGGCGAACTAGCTACGACGTGATGCTCGGCGAGGAGCTGTTCGTCGCCGCCGAGGTGGCCGTGACCGAGGAGGGAACGCTGCGGAGCCTGTTCGGCGACCTCGCGCCGGTCGGGATCATCACCGCGGCGGGCGAGCTCGTTGTCTGCCCGGGTCGCGACCACGCGGTGGGGGTCGGTGACCGCGTGACCGTGCTCGGCAAGCCCGAGGACCTCGGCGGCGCCGGGGTGGCGCAGACGAAGAGCACCGCCCGGACCCATGGCAACCGCTCGGCACGGCGGGTCATGCGCCGTGTCTCGCGCACGCTCGCCGAGGAGGCCGATCGCGCGCTGATCATCACGCTCCTATTGGGCCTGCTGCTGCTGACGATCTCGACCGTGGTCCTGGCGCTTGGATACAGACAGCCGACCCCACCCCACCATCTTTCGGTCGAGGATGCCGTGTACTTCACGGTCGAGACAGTCGCGACCGTCGGCTTCGGCGACTTCTCCTTCGCCTCCCAGCCGGCCTGGCTCGAGGCCTTCGGCATCCTCCTGATCGTCGCGGGGACGACGCTTGTGACGACGATCTTTGCGCTGCTCACGAACGTGCTCGTCAGCCGCCGCATCGAGCAGTCGCTCGGTCAGGGCAGCATCCGCGGGATGGAGGACCACGTCGTGCTCGTCGGCCTCGGCGCGGTCGGCCTGCGCGTGCTCGAAGGCCTGCGAACGCTGGGGCGGGATGTGGTCGTGATCGAGTACGACGAGCGCAACCGCTATGTCCAGCACGCGCGCTCGCTCGGCGTGCCGATCATGCACGGGGACGCGACGCTCGGTCAGACGCTGCGCTCGGTCAATATCGCCGAGGCGGGCGCAGTCGCGATCCTCACGAGCGACGACCTCGTCAACCTCGAGACCGGCCTGGCGGTGCGCGACGCGCTCGGCGATCGCTGGACCGAGGTGCCGGTCGTGCTACGCGTATTCGACCGCGCGCTCGGCAACCGCCTCGAGAAGACCTTCAAGTTCCACCACGTCTGGTCGACCTCGGCACTGGCGGCGCCCTGGTTCGTCGGCGCGGTGCTGGGGCTGGAGGTGCTCGCGACGTTCTATGTGCGCAACCAGCCTTTCCTCGTCGCGCGCCTCACGGTCCGCCCCGACGGCGGGCTCGTCGGGCTGGCGATGCGCGAGCTTTCCGCACGGATCCGCGTCGTGGCGATCGTGCGTGCCGAGTCGGACGGCGCGATGGAGCACCCTCCGCGGCGCGACACACGCTTCGCCGCTGGGGACCAGGCCTACCTCGTCGGCCCCTACGAGGAGCTGCTGCGCGTGCTGGGCCGCGAACGCGAGACCGAGTCACCGAGCTCCGGGGGCGCCGCGATCAGCTGAAGGCCCGAGACACCGGCGCGGGGGAGCGCGGCGCGGGCGCCCGTCTCAGGCGATCCCTTCTCCGGGAGCGCACGGCTGTTCGCCCGCCTTCAACCCGAGCAGGTCCGCCAGCACGGAGTCCGGAGCGACGCCACAACCGACCTCGGCGGTGCCCGCGTCGACGACGACCCACGTGCGCTTCCCGGCGAGCCTCACGGCGACGACCTCAATGCCCTGGAGCGTCGCCTGAAAGCGCTTGGTGGGCTCGACCCAGGCCGACGCCCAGTACGTGCTGACGGTGGAGATCTTCGCGCGCGAGACCCGGTAGCGATTGGCGGGGATCGTGTTGATGCCAGCAACGGGGGTTGAGTGGATCGCACTGGTGAGCGCCCTGAGCTGCGCCGGAGTGGCGCTCTTGCTCGCGAGCGCCGAGTCGCTGAAGGCGAGGACCGCGAGGACTACCGACGCGGCGAGGAGAGCGATTGCGGCGGGGCTGGTACGGCGCATACAAGGGCACATCGTGATCCCTTTCTCGATTGGGGTCATTGTACGTTCGTGCCGCGCGATCCAGCGAGCTCAGTCGCGCTCGAACCGGAGCAGCTCGTCGGAGTCGCTGGGGTCCTCGAGAGCGTCGCCGGGGTGAATCTTGAGCTCGACGCCGGGCGGGAGCTCGACTTCGATCTCAGCCTCGTGGTCGACGCGCACGACGCACTCGGCCGGACGGCAGGAGAGCACGTGCCCGCCACGGGCGCGGTCGGAGGAGAGGAAGTGGAGATGGCGGCCGGGGAGGTTGAGCCGACCTTCGTGCGCGGGGAAACAGAAGCCGACGACGACGCCTTCGATGTCGTTTTCGTCGAACACGCTCTGGTCGGCGAGCACGTCTGTGAGCGGCGGGTAGGGCTTGCGCTGGGGAGCAACGGAGCGCAGGCGGACGTGCTCGAAGCGCCCTTCGATCCGCACCGCGGTGCAGCTGGGCGATTGCGGCGCGACCTGGGAGAGCAGCGCGTCGACGTCCTGGGCGACGCCAACATAGATCTCGACTCCGGGCTGGAAGGTGGTGACGAGCGCGAACGGGCTGCGGCGCTCGGGCTCGGCGGGGTGCACCGTGCCATCCTGCGCGGCACGGTAGAGAACCCCGTCGGCGAGCACGAGCTCGCCATCGAGCGCGTTGAACGTGCCGAGCCCCAGGTCGCCGCGGCCGGTGAGCTCGGCGACGGTCACGTCACCGTCGTAGGCGCCGTGAAGCAACGCCTCGATCGTCGAGACCTGGAACAGCTCGTGCGGCTCGCTGCCGGCGGGCAGCTCAGCGTGGCGCACGGCCTGCACGTGGAGCGCGTGAAGCAGCTGAGGGTCGAGCATCGCCACATAAGCCTAATGACGTTCCAAGCGGAACTGTTCGGTCAGACGGCCAATAACCCAGGGCCTCCGTCCGCTCTCCTCACTGCGACAGCTGCGCCTCGCCACGAACCGCTGTCCGACGTCGCCCGCGCGCGAGCATGAGCGCTTGGGCGACCAGCGCCGCGACCGTCGCGAGCGCGAATGCGGCCGCAACGGTCGCGCTTGCGAGCGAGACCGCGAGCGTGAAGCAGAACAGCGCGAACGCGACAAAGCCGGTGAGCATCCCGCGCAAGAGGCGAACCGCTTCGTCCGCCCCCCGCTGGCTGTGGGTGAATGTTGCCAGCACCGTCGTGATCACCGGGAACGGCGCGAGCAGCCCGCTGAGTTGCGGTCCGAGCCAGCCCGCCGCCGTCGTGAGCGCGAGCACCAAACCCAGCGCGCAGCCAGCACGCACCGGCAGATCCCACGCCGGCGCCTGGGGGATCGCACCGCCGCCACCGACGGCGGTGCCCGGCTGGCCGGGGAGCAAGAGCAGGCCGCCAGCGAACCCCAGGCAGACCAGACCTAGCGCCACACCGGCCGGCATCGTGACGCCGTCGAGCACGACCGTCACGAGCGCGAACGCAGCCCAGCCGCAGAGCATGCATACAAACCAGGGAAAGCGACTCGCGAGACGACCGTAGACGACAACAAACGCCGTCAGCGAGAGCAGCCCGAGCAGTGTCCCCGCGGCCGCCTGGCCAGCGAACGTGCGACCGTGCTCGAGCGCGTAGGCGAGCAGGATTGGACCGGCCACGACCGGCAGGCCGCCGACGACCCCGCCAACCCACGGCCCGAAACGCCGTGCGACTACAGACGCGCCGACGACGAACGTCGGCGCCAGCAAAGCCTTCACCGCGAGTACGAGCACCGGGCGATTATGACCAAGGCCCGCGATCCGGCGGGCGCTTCATCGAGTGGCGCGGGCGGGAACAGCCCAACCACGCGGTGACAGGTTCGACCTTCGTGCGAGAGATGGAGCTAGGGGGACTCGAACCCCCGACCTCCTGGGTGCGATCCAGGCGCTCTCCCAACTGAGCTATAGCCCCGAGGTCTCGCGCCGCGGGGACGGTGCGAGGTCTGGGAAGTGTAGTCGCCGAGCCCCGGGGGCGAGCGAAGGACGCAGTATCGTTCGACGGGGAGATGGGACTGCTCGACGACGCCATCCGCGAACACATGGAGCTCAAGCGCCTGCACGGCGCCGATCCGGGGGTGCTCGCGCGGCAGGAGCGCGACGCGCTGGGACCCGTCGTGCGCGAGCACGACCCCGAGGAGCCGGCGCTGGAGAACGGGGAGCATGGCGAGCACGAGGACGAGGGCCCCAACCCCGCTCAGGACGATCTCGGCAACGCGGATCCCGCGCACGGGAACGGGACACACGGTGACAGCGACCTCTCCATGGATCCCCACCCTGAGCGAGGGCCAGACTTCGCCAACGTCGGGCAGGAGACAGCGGAGCTGGACATGCGAACCGTGCTCGACGAGCAGTTGGTAGAGGACGCGCTCGAGCAAGAGCCTGCAATCCCCGGCGAGACGCCGGGGCAGGAGCGGCTCTGGTTCGACCAGCAACAGCAGGCGCCGCGGGACTTCGACTTCGACCCGTAGGGCTTTCTGGTTGCGGTCCGGGACGGGCGAGTTTCGGACCTCGATCAAAATCTCGTCCGTCCTTGCCAGTCACGGCGAGCAGGCCATGATGGAGGTTTTTCAGCAATGCCCACCGGACCACATCATCGGAGAAACCGTCGCCGCGGCAAGCCGCACCGTGCTCCCACCGGCAAAGGATGCCGGTCAAACCGAGTAGGACCGCTTACACGGCTCTAGTAGAGTTTCTGTCATAGGAGCTTCAGGCGAGGTGGGGCCATGCGGATGCTGTTGATGCTGTTGCTGGTGGCGTTGCTGTTCGGGCTCGTTATTCCTGCGGGCGCGGGTGCGACCTACCCGTATCCCGTCACGGTGACGGTGACCGGCCCAGGCGCGGTCACCGACGAAACCGGGGCGATCAACTGTCCGGGCACCTGCAGCACGGAATATCCGTCGGGTCAATTCGCGACCTTCAGCGAGACGCCGAAGTCGGGGCAGCAGTTCGGCGGCTGGAGCACGGCCGCGCCGGTCCTCAGCGGATGCACGACGACGTCGACGACCTGCCAGGTCAAGATCGACTGCGACGCCTGCGGATCGAGCGAGTCGGTCGCGGCAACCTTCGACCCCGTTCTGAACGTGGCCGTCATCGGCTCCGGAACGGTCACGGGCACCGGTGGCGTCAACTGCCCATCTGGATTGTGCTCGTTCACGGCGGCCCCGGGGCAGCAGATCCAGCTGACCGCCATCCCGACGAGTGGCTACGAGTTCAGCAGCTGGAGCGGCGATGGGTGTGCCGCCCAGGGTTCCCTGTGCACGTTCACGATCAACAGCGGCCAGACCGTCACCGCCAGCTTCACCAAACTGCCGAACGCCCCCGGAGGCCCGGCCAGCACTCCGCCGACGCCAGTGCAACCTCCCACTCCTACGCCTCCAGCCGAACCACAGGCGGTCGTGTCGCTCGGCTCGCTGATCGCGAGCGTCAACAAACACCTGGCCCGGATCGAGATCGACTGCCGCAAGAGCCAGGTCACATGCTCGGGCGAGCTCACGCTGACAGTCAACCTCGCAAAGACACGCCCACACAAGGCGCACACGCTGACGCTCGGCAGCGCACGGTTCAGCGTGACGGCGGGCAAACGCGCCGCGCTCGACGTACCTCTCAGCACCACAGCCGGCGCGCTCCTAAACGCCGATCACGGGCGGCTGCACGCCACTGCAACGTTGACGCTCACGGGCCTTGAGCCCGGCACGCCGACCACGATCAGCCTGCACCGTCACACCTGACATCGCGACGAGCGCGACGCTCAAGCGCCAACCTGCTCGGCGAATTCCTGCAGGGCGGTTTCGAGTTGTGCGAGGCCTGGTTCCTCGAGCGGGAAGTGGCCGCAGTTCTCGAGGATCACGAGTTGCTTGGGGCCGGTGAGCTTGTCGTAGAAGCGTTGGGATAGCCCTGTTGGGGTCCAGTGGTCCTCGCCGGGGTGGGCGAGCAGGACGGGCAACGTGTTCGTGTGCGGGCCGCGTTGGGGCTGGTAGTCGAACCACGTGCGCAGGAAGCGCGCGGGCACCACTCGGCCCCCGCCGAGGGGGTCGTGGCGGATGATCGCGACCACGGCGGGGTCGTTGGCGATCGCGGTCATGCTCGGCACGTGGGCCATCGGGATCGGCAGCCGGTCGCTGAGCGCCGGCGCGAGGCTGAGCAGGCGCAGGGCTAGGGGTATTTCCCATGGGGTGCGGCCGAGCTCGCGCCGGATGTGGGGGTCGCGGGTATCGAGCAGCGTAGTCGCGACGATCCCGGCCAGCGGCGCGCCCGCGGCGGCGGCGTGCCACGCGAGCATCCCGCCCATCGACCCGCCGAACGCGATCACGGGCCGGTCGCTGCGCTCGTGCTCAACAGCGATCAGATCGCGGGCGCAGGCGACCCAGTTCTCGTAGGTGAAGCGGCGACGCGGGACGGGGCTCAGCCCGTAGCCTGGCATGTCGGGCAACACCGCTTCCAGGCCGAGGCGCTGGGCGAGCAGGCCGATCGGGGCGAGCATCCGTCCGTATCCGCCACCGCCGTGCAGCCCGACGATCACCGCTGCCGGGTCGGGGGTTTCATAACGATCGAGGTGGACCTGCAGCCCGTCCCAGGGCCAGGACTGCTCACCGGGAAGGTTCCGCTCGCTCAGGCGGTAGCGCTCTGGTAGGTGAGGCTGATAGCGCCGCCAGCCGTCGTGCTCGATGTAGGTTGGGCCCTTCATACCCACATCCTGAGTGATTGCTCACATTGGGTCAACTCGCGTTCGGCGCTGAGGCCGATGCGTGGTAGGCACTGGGGAAATGGGCCATCCTTGGGCGGCTACTCAGGTTTCGCAAGCCCCTACGCGCGCCTACCTCGACATTCCCTAAGCATCTACCCCTAGCGTTGTATCAACGCACTTGCATCGATCCGCGCGATAGTGCGCTCCGGCCTTGACTCGACTCAGCGGCTACCCTGAGCGGGTCTGGGGCCATAGCTCAGCTGGGAGAGCGCCGCCTTTGCAAGGCGGAGGTCGCCGGTTCGATCCCGGCTGGCTCCACTTCAGAAATGCCTTCTAATTGGCCGTTTGGCACTCATGGCAGCGACCGAGTACCCGTAGAGACGAAGCAGACGCTTTTGGAGCAGCGGGGGGTGACGGCTCTAAGGGCAGCCGGATCCCGGGTTGGTAGAGCCGGGAGCGAGACACGCGGTGACGCTTTTCGGCTGCCGGCTCGCTCGGAAGGTGAAGACGAAGGCCTTGCCGATCCGTCCGGGCTGCGAGGCCTCGACCGTGACCTTGGCCCCGACGCCGAGGTGGCGCCCGTGAAAGAGCCCGCCGAGGCTGAGACTGTACGGTTTCGTCTTGGCCGTCTTGCACGTGCGGTGCTTGCCTTTTCCGGTGCATTGTTGCCGCGCCGCGTACTTCACCGAGCGGGAGCCGAACGGGCAGCCCTTGCCGGTGCAGAGAACCTCGACCGAAGCTACTGCGGGCACCCCGGCGATGCTCATCGCCTTGATCCTCGTGGAGGATTTGGCTGGCACGAACACCCATTTCATCGTCGGCGATGGGTTCAGGCCGGGAGCCGTCACGCTGTACGGACACGTCTTCGTGGCGGTGTTGCCGGCGATGTCAGCGCCTTGCAGAGTGGCCGACTTCTTGCCGAACGAGGCAGTGCTGGCAGAGGCGGAGACCGTCTGGGCAGCCGGCCCGGAATCCCCATCGGTGACCGACGCCGAGACCAGTCCGCCCGAGCTGCCGAGCTGGAAGAAGGGGTCGCCAGCGCAGGCGAGCGACGGTGGCGTGCGGTCGATCTTGACCGTCACGTCGGATGGCGGCTCGGCGGTACCGGTGGCGTTCTCACTGGCGGCGTACAGCGTGTGCGTCCCATCGGTCGACACCGCGGCGCCGGCTCCGGTGTATAAGCAGCCGGCTGGGATCGCCGTGAACGTGCTCAGCGCGCTGGCCGGGTCGAGCACGCAGTTGGTGGCGGTCACCGAGGAGAACGGGTCACTCGCGGACACCGACACCGTGACCGGCACCGTATACCACCCAGCTGAGCCGTTCGGACTCGAAGGGGAGAGCGCGATCGTCGTCACCGGCTGAGAGCCGAAGACATAGAGCGCGCCCTGAAGGTTGGCACCGTTGACCGTCGTCGTCGGGGCACCCAGCACCGCGATCCCATTGGACATCGCGACGCTAGACCCCGCGCCAGATCCCATCGCGGGATCTGAGGCGCTGAGGGCCGCATCAGGGGTCGACGTGTTCTGCCAGCCCGATGCCGGCTCGGCGTAGACGTATCCGGCCCCCGCCGTCGCCTGGTTGTTGATCGTCGCGGATGAGGCGCCCGCTAGCACCGTCGTCCCGCTGATGGCCAGCGCGCCGCCGGCGCCGCTTGCCGTCCCGGTCGGT
>Ga0182030_10018274_pt1 | contig 13457 bp, 8 predicted proteins | sample 812S3MmetaG_FD_121299 | JGI IMG/M metagenome (GOLD analysis project Ga0182030, IMG submission 121299) | Permafrost microbial communities from Stordalen Mire, Sweden - 812S3M metaG (Illumina Assembly) | ecosystem: Environmental > Terrestrial > Soil > Wetlands > Permafrost | place: Sweden... | reverse complement strand
TTGTGGCCCATACGGGCGAAATCGTCGATCATCGCTACAAGGTGGGCGCGATTCTGCCCGGCAGCGTCCAGGTCACCGACCTGGGCTACAACAACACTCAAACCCTGCCGCTCAAGGCAAATTGACGATTCGACCTAATTGGGTTGCAATCGAGTATGACAAAAGCAACCGCAGGTCCCCTTCGGGCTAGCTCAGGGTCGCTCAGGATGATAGATTTGACGAAGATGATGAAGCCTGCTTTAACCCGCCGGTCCCGCCCCTCGGAAGAGGGCTACGCTCTGCTCTGGGTCATGTTTCTGCTGGCAGTTTTTATCATTGCGATGAGCGTTGCCGTACCCAAAGTGACCAGGGAAATCCAGCGCGACCACGAGATCGAGACGGTGCAGCGGGGCAAGCAATACATCCGCGGCATCAAAATGTACTACAAGAAGTTCAACGCCTATCCGCCCAACGCCGAGGTACTGGTGAAGGGCGCCAACAATCTCCGCTTTCTGCGCAAGCAATACGCGGATCCGACCACCGGCAACGCGGATTGGAAACCTGTCTACTTCGGCCAGAACAAAGCCCCCACGGCGATGGGTTTCTTCGGCCAGCCCCTCACGGGCTCGACGCTGGCCGGTACCGGAGTCAATGGCGCATCGGCCCCCGGTAGCTCGTTCATGAGTTCAAGCAATTCCGCCGCGGGCGCAAACGGGACCAGCGGCACGGCCAGCGCTCCCGGCGACGCCTCCACCGCTGCGGGAGGCACGGATTCAACCTCGACCTCCGCCTTCGGCTCGAACGCCAGCGGGCAAACCTTCGGCGGAGGGGCCATTATCGGCTTTTCGCCCAACAGCCCCAAGCAGTCCATCCTGGTTTACAAAACGAAGAATCACTATAACGAATGGGAGTTCGTCTACGACCCGCTCGCCGACGGGATAACCATCCCCACCGTGACCGCCCCACCTGCAGTTGGCCAGCAGCCGGGAGCCCCAGGCGTGCCGATAACGCCATCCCCCTCGCCACAGCAGTAGCACACCACGATCCTGCCCGGACCAACCCAAGACGAATCTGGCGCAAGCGAGGAATCCTCGTAAGTAGGTGATGTGCGTCACATTGCAGTATTGAGATTCTGCCCTAAACTTCAATATATTCTAATAAGATTTGTTTCGCAGTCGAGCGGCCAGGAGACACGGCCCGATCCTCATGAAAGACCATGGGAGTAATAGCGGGACTTGATCGGGCCCAAAGTACTGAATGCCGCTAACTGATCTCGGTTGAGCCGAAAGCCCAGGCAACTGAGACCGGCCGGAGCACTGAGGATCGGTCTGTGTCGGTTCATGAATCGGGAACGATAGCTCGTATCGTCCGCAGCCGGAGTGCGCGGCAGCTCGCCGCCGTAATTGCGGTCGTGCTGGCTTTTCTCCTGCGTCAGGCGCTGGCGCGCCAAGGCATCTCGCTGCCCACCTACGTCACCTTTTATCCAGTTGTCCTTCTAGCGGCGTTGCTGGGTGGAGTGTGGACCGGCCTTCTCGCCACCGCGCTTTCCGCGTTCTTCGTAGACTACTTCGTGCTTCCGCCTATAGGGCATTTCTCTATCGGCTCAACCTCCGATATCGTTGCGATGGCCATCTTCTGCATCTCTGGAGTTTCCATCTCCGTTATCGCGGAACTGTACTACCGCAGCCGCGAGAAACTGGCTGCTTACCAAATGGAAGCGGCGGTTCTGAACGAGCGCAGGAAGGTGGAGGAAGCGCTGGAGCAGGCGGAGATAGTCCGCGCGGAGCGTCTGCGATTCCTTCACGTGCTGGAAACGCTGCGCACGATGGATAGTTCGACGGCATCGTCAGTGGCTGTCCCGATCAGTGGGGAATTCAGTGCGGCCGGGCGTGAATCCAGGTTCCCAAGTTTGGATCAGACGAAATTCAGAGCCTTGCTTCGCCGGACAATCATAGTTCCCTTCATGACCGCGTTGATTCTTGCCGGAGCCGTGCTTTGGGTAGCCTACAACTTGAACGCCTCGATGCAATGGGTTGATCACACGGACCAGGAGATCGGCGGATCCCAACGTGTGCTCGGGCTGCTGGTCGATATGGAAACCGGCGAACGAGGCTATCTGGTTACCGGCAACGATGTATTTCTCCAGCCGTATCGGGAAGCCTCGAACGCGATCGATTCCGAATATCAGGCGTTGCACCGCCTGGTTGCGGATAATCCCCCACAGCAGGCCCAGCTGGAAAGGCTGTACGACAGTCTCCATCATTGGCAACGCTACGCCGAGCATATGATCGACCTGCGTCGTACGGGAGGAGCGTACACCAGCCTCTATGTGAATATGGCCGGGAAAGCGGAGATGGATGAAATTCGTGACCAGTTAGCCGGATTTCAGAGCGTCGAAGAGCATCTCCGCGATGAGCGCAACCGCATGGCGCATCGCAATTGGATCCTGGTGGAAGCTATCTGCATCCTTTTCGGCTTGGGCGGAGGCGCGGGGCTGGCAATTTTCACGCGTCGGCGCATGAAAGTTATTGCAGCCAGCTTCGAGAAAGCAGGCCGTGCGCTGGCGGAAAGTGAGCGGCGCTGGGCTACAACGCTGGCCAGCATTGGCGATGCCGTGATATCCGCCGACACTCAGGGACGAGTTACCTTCCTCAATCCGGCGGCCTCCGCCTTGACCGGCTGGCAATACGACGAGGCTCAGGGCCAGCCGATGCAGATCGTCTTCCAGACCATCAACGAGAAGACGCGGCTTCCGGCAGAAGATATCGTCAACCGCGTGCTGCGGGAGAAGCGTGTTGTCGAATTGGCGAATCACACGGCCTTGCTGGCAAAAGATGGCCGGGAAATTCTCATCGAAGACAGTGCGGCGCCAATTCCTGATCGCGATGGCAACATTGCCGGCGTAGTGCTTGTCTTCCGCGATGTCACCGAGCGCAAGCGGGCCGAAGAATTCAAGCAGTCCTCGCAATACACCCGCAGCCTGGTTGAAGCCAGTATGGACCCTCTGGTTACAATCAGCCCGGATGGCAAGGTGACCGATGTGAATGAGGCCACCGTTCAGGTTACCGGGGTGGCTCGGGAGAAGCTGGTGGGAACGGATTTCGCCGACTACTTCACCGAGCCGGAAAAAGCCCGGGAGGGATATCGGCGTGTCTTCTCGGAAGGCTTCGTCACTGACTACCCATTGATGATCCGGCACGCCAAAGGGCGTTTGACGGAGGTGCTCTATAACGCCTCGGTGTACAAGGATGCCGGAGGCAACGTGCTCGGAGTATTTGCCGCCGCGCGCGACGTCACCGCTCTCAAGCAAACCGAGGCATCTCTGAAGGCGAACGTAACTGAGTTGGCCCGCTCGAACGGCGATCTGCAGCAGTTTGCCTATGTCGCCTCGCACGATCTGCAGGAACCGTTGCGTACCATTAGCAGTTTTTCGCAACTGCTGGCCCGGCGCTACCAGAGCAAACTGGACTCCGATGCCGACGAGTTCCTTGCTTTTATTGTGGACGGCGCACTGCGTATGCAAACCCTCATCAACGATCTGCTCGCCTTTTCGCGAGTCGGCACGCGGGGCAATTTGTTTGGGCCAGTAAACTGCGAGGAAATTCTTCATTCCGCCGAGGAGAATCTCAAAACGGCCATCGAAGAGAGCGGTGCGGTGATTACGCACGATTCTCTGCCGGTTCTGATGGCCGACAAACTGCAGTTGACGCAGCTTTTTCAGAATCTGCTTGGCAACGCCATCAAGTTCCGGCGGCCGGAGGAGCCGCCCCGCATTCAGGTTTCTGCCCGGCGGATGGATGGCGCTTGGCAGTTCAGCGTTCGCGATAACGGCATTGGCATCAATCCGCAATATTTTGATCGAATCTTCATCATTTTTCAGCGCCTGCACGGGCGTGAGCAATATACCGGCACGGGGATCGGTTTGGCTATCTGCAAGAAGATTGTGGAGCGGCACGGTGGCCGTTTGTGGGTGGAGTCTGAATCCGGATCAGGTTCCATCTTCCATTTCACCATTCCAGGAGAAAACAGTATCGGAGAAGGATATATCTATGATGAGTCCAGTCAACGCAATTGACATCCTGCTGGTAGAAGACAGCCCCTCGGACGTGCGCCTGACGCGCGAGGCGCTGAAAGAGGCAAAGATCTTCAACAAGCTCCACGTCGTCCAAGACGGCATTGCAGCGCTGGAATTCCTTCGCAAAGAAGGTGAATACGCCGGCAGCCCGATCCCGGATTTGATTCTGTTGGACCTGAACCTGCCTAGGAAGGACGGACGCGAGGTTCTTGCCGAGATCAAGGAAGACGAGAACCTGAAGCGCATTCCCGTGGTGGTCCTGACCACCTCCAAAGCCGAAGAAGACGTCGTGCGCTCCTACAATCTGCACGCCAATGCATATGTCTCCAAGCCTGTGGACTTAAAGCAGTTTCTTGAAGTGATTCGTGCGATTGAAGAATTCTGGCTGGCAGTTGTAACGCTTCCCAAGGGATAGAAACGGGAGTAGGGCCCAAATGAAGACGCTCCTCATCGAAGACAATCCGGCCGATGCTCGCCTGATCCGCGAAATGCTGAAAGAGTATACGGCCGAGAGTTTTGAGATTCAGCACGTTGCCCGGTTGGACTTGGGGCTGGAATGTTTGCGCAAGGAAACCTTCGATGTGCTGCTGTTGGATCTGAGTCTGCCGGGTTCTCAGGGAATGGAGACGCTGACTCACACCCATAAAGCCTGGGGCGGTTTGCCTATCGTAGTCCTCACCGGCCTGGACGACGAACAGTTCGCTTTGGAGGTGATGCGCGCCGGCGCGCAGGATTACCTCGTCAAAGGACACTTCGACACTCAGCTGCTCATTCGGACCATCCGTTACGCGGTAAAGCGCAAGCAGGCCGAAGAAGAAATTCGCCGGCTGAATGCCGAACTGGAAAGACGCGTGGACGAGCGGACGGCGCAACTCCAGACGGCCAACGAGGAGTTGCAAAAGGAACTGGTAGAGCGCAAGCAGGCCGAGCAACTTCAGCAATCCACGCTGCAACGCTTCTACACCATCCTGTCCAATCTGAATTCCAGCATCTTGCTGGTCTCGGACGAGGGGAAGATCGAATTTGCCAATCAGGCATTCTGCGTCCTCTTCGAATTGAAGGAGTCGCCCGCCGAGTTGATGGCGGCATTCGACTCCGAGAAGGTGATAGCGAAGATCGATACCGCTTACCAGAATCCTGAGCTGGCCGTCCTTCGCGTCCGCGAGATTGTCAAACTAGGACAATCGGTATTCGGCGAAGAAATCACCTTGCAGAATGGGGCGACGGTCTTAAGGGATTTCGTTCCCTTGACCGTTGATGGAAAGTCGTACGGCCGGATGTGGGTGCATACGGACATCAGCGAGCGCGTGCAGGGTGAGCAGCTCCTGCGCGAGAGCCGCGCGACGCTGGAGGCGGCGTTGGCCAGTATGACGGACGCCGTCTTCATCTCCGACGCCGAGGGCCGGCTCCTTCATATCAACGACGCCTTTGTCCAGTACCACCGATTCAGCAGCAAGACGGAGTGCAGCAAGAGCATTGCCGACTGCCCGAACTACCTCGAAGCATTCATGGCCAACGGAGAACCGGCGCCGACAGAAAGGTGGGCCATGCCGCGGGCACTACGCGGCGAGACAGTGACAAGCACCGAATATACGCTGCGACGCAAGGACACCGGCGAAACCTGGGTCGGCGGTTATAGCTTCGCTCCCATTCGCGGCCAAGACGGCGCCATCATCGGGTCCGTGGTCACCGCTCGCGACATCACTGAGGCCAAGCGGAACGAGACGCGCCTGAAGCGATTCTATGAATCCGAGCTTTTCGCGGTTCTCTATTGGAAGATCGACGGCGAAGTGGCGGAGGCCAACGACAAGTTCCTGGAGTTGACCGGATACTCCCGCGAGGATCTGCGCGCCGGGCTTTTGAACTGGGCTGAAATCACGCCGCCGGAGTATTGGGAGGCTGACCAGGATGCGCGCCGCCAGATACGGGAAACCGGGGTTCACCTCCCTTACGAAAAAGAGTTCATTCGCAAGGACGGGCAACGGGTTTGGGGATTGTTCTCAGCCGCGGCCTATGAGGACGATCGCAACCAAGGGGTTTCGTTCATTCTAGACATTACCAAGCGCAAGCAGGCGGAAGCGTTGCTACAGGAGGAGAGAGCAGCTCTACGGGGAATCCTGGATGCAACCGATGAATCGATCTGGCTGATCGGCGCCGACTGCACCATTCTTTCGGCCAATGCAACTGCCGTGAAACGAACGGGGTGGCCGGCCGGGGAGATCATCGGAAAGACCATTCATGAGATTACAGGATTCAAATTGGGCGAGAGTCGTTCCGCTTGCATCCGGCAGGTGGTTGAGACAGCGCAGCCACTCGATATGGAGGATGAACGCGATGGAATATTGTTCCTGCATCATTACTACCCGGTGCTGGATAGCCATGGCTGCATCGATCGCGTTGTTGTTTACAGCCGGGACATCACGGAGAGCAGGAAGGCCGAAGAGACGCTGCACCGGTATCAGCTTTTGGCCAGGCACGCCAAGGACATTGTCTTGTTCATTCGGTACGACGACGGACTTATCCTGGAGGCCAATGCGGCCGCCGTCGAGGCTTATGGTTACGAAGTCGAGCAACTGAAGCGCCTGACGATCCACGACCTTCGCGAGACCGGCACGCGGCCACTGGCTCCGAGCGAAATGGCTCAGGCCGAGATGCAAGGGATACTGTTCGAGAGTATTCACCAACGCACGGACGGCAGTGTTTTTCCTGTCGAGGTGAGTTCCCAGGGCGCGAACATCGGGGGAACCCGCACCCTGATCAGCATCGTTCGAGACATTACACAGCGTAAGGAGGCCGAGCACGAGCGTCAGATTGCGATCGACTTCCTCGGAATAATAAATCGGAGCCGGGGAACGAAAGATCTGCTGCAAAGGGCAGCGAGCTTCTTTCAGGAGCGGTCCGGCTTCGAGGCTGTCGGCATTCGGATGCGTGAGGGCGATGATTATCCCTATCTCGAAACCTGTGGATTTTCCCAGGAGTTTGTCAAGTTAGAGAGCGAGATCTGCGCACGCGATGCATCCGGCGAAGTTATTTGCGACAGCGACGGCCATTCCATCCTCGAATGCCTTTGTGGAAACGTCATCCGCGGACGCTTTGAGCCCTCGAAGCCGTTCTACACCGCTCATGGTAGTTTTTGGACCAATAGCACCACGGCTCTGGTTGCAGGCGCCACGGAGGGCGATCTGCCTTCCACTGCGCGCCACCGTTGCAATCGTGAGGGATACGAGTCGGTGGCCCTCTTTCCAATCACCGCTGGCGATGAGCGCTTTGGGCTGGTCCAATTCAATGACAGCCACAAAGGGCGATTTACTGAGCAATACATTGCCTTGTGGGAAAGGATGGCAGGACACCTGGCTACGGCAGTATCGAAGTTCCAAGCCGAAGAGGCCCTGCAGGAGAGCGAAAAGCGTTACCGCAATCTGTTCAACACCATGGACGAGGGTTTTTGCATCATAGAAGTCCTGTTTGACGCGGATGGAAAGCCCGCGGATCACCTATTCCTGGAGGTGAACGACGCCTTTGAGAGGCACACCGGATTGCGTCAGGTGGTGGGGAAACGCATGCGTGAGCTTGCTCCGGACAATGAAGACCATTGGTTTGAGCTTTACGGTCAGGTTGCATTAACCGGGGAGCCCGCTCATTACCAGAACGAAGCCAAGGCGTTGGGGCGCTATTTCTCCGTCCATGCCTATCGTGTGGAAGAACCGGAGAAGCGGCGGGTCGCAATCGTCTTCGACGATATCACCGGCCTGAAGCGGGCCGAAGAGGCTCTGCAGGAGAGCGAAAAGCGGTATCGCAATTTGTTCGACACCATGGACGAGGGTTTTTGCATTATTGAGGTGATCTTCGATGCCGGGAACAAGCCTGTCGATTACCGTTTTTTGCAGGTCAATGAAGCATTTGAAAGGCAAACCGGGCTGTATGAGGCGGAAGGCAAGCTCATGCGCGAGATTGCTCCAGACCATGAGGCCCATTGGTTTGAAATATACGGAAAGATCGCGTTAACCGGGGAATCCGCGCACTTCCAGAACGAAGCCAAAGCGTTGAATCGCCATTACTCCGTCCATGCCTATCGCGTGGGAGAACCGGAGATGCGGCGGGTGGCAATTGTCTTCGACGATATCAGCGAAATCAAGCGAGCCGAGGAGGCGCTGCAAGAGAGTGAGAATCGGCTTCGCGTGGCCCTGGATGCAGGCGGCATGGGGACCTGGGATATGGATATCGCGAGCGGCGCCGCGAACTGGAACGAAGAGATGTGCCTGCTGCTAGGCTACGAACCGGAATCGACCCCGGCGAGCTACGAAGGCTGGAAACGGCGCGTGCTTCCTGAAGACTTGTCGAAGGCGGAAACGGCGCTCAGGGAAAGCCTGGAGTACGGCGGCGATCTTCGCTCTGAATACCGGGTTTACAGTGGAGACGACGAGGTGCGCTGGGTCGAGGCGCGCGGCCGATGCGAGCGCGATACGAATGGAAATGCCATCCGCTCCTTCGGCGTGATGATGGACATCACCGTGCGCAAGCGGGCCGAGGAACGGCTCGGTAAGCTTAACCGCACGCTGAAGGCCATGAGCAACAGCAACCAGGCGATTTTGCTTGCCACCGATGAGACATCGTTTCTGCAAGAAGCTTGCCGCATTATCTCCAACGATTGCGGCCATGCGATGGTTTGGGTCGGCATTGCCGAGCAGGACGAGGATAAAACGGTCCGGCCGGTTGCCTATGCGGGCTTCGAAGAGGGATACCTGGAGGCGCAGGGCGTTACCTGGGACGAGAGCGAACGTGGGCGCGGACCTACCGGCACGGCAATCCGCACCGGAGAGCCATCGATATGCCGCAACATGCTGACCGATCCCGCATTCGCTCCATGGCGCGAAAATGCCATCAAACGGGGCTACGCTTCTTCGCTGGTGATTCCTCTCAAGGAGCGGGGCGAAGCATGGGGCGCAATTACCATCTACGCCCAGGAGCCGGATGCGTTTTCAGAAGGAGAGGTGGACCTGCTCACGGAACTGGCGGGAGACCTGGAGCTTGGCGTTCAAACGCTGCGCATACGTGCCGCTCACGCCAAGGCCGAGGATGCCCTGCGGGAGAGAGAAGAGTTGCTGGGACTCTTTGTCGAACATGCGCCGGCCGCGCTGGCAATGTTCGACGACAAGATGCGCTACCTGCACGCCAGCCGTCGCTGGATGGCCGACTATGGCCTCGGCGATCGCGACCTCCGCGGCGTCTCGCACTATGATGTGTTTCCGGAGACCCCCGAACATTGGAAGGAGGCACACCGCCGCGGTATGGCTGGTGAAGTCCTCAGCGGGGAAGCCGACCGCATTGAAAGGACAGACGGATCCGAGCAGTGGATAAGATGGGAAGTTCGCCCCTGGCGTGACGCTGAAGGCAAGGTTGGCGGAATCGTCATCTTCAGCGAAGAGATTACCGAGCGCAAGAAAGCCGAAGAAGAGCGCCTGCGAAGCGAGAAGGTGGCTCTACAGCGCCAGCAACTGCAAGCGCTGGCTGTACGCCTGCAGCAGGTGCGCGAAGAAGAACGCAAGATGGTCGCACGCGACCTGCACGATCAGATTGGGCAGATTCTGACGGCAATCAAAATGGACGTGACCTGGGTGGTGCGGCAACTGCCTCGCGCCAAAGACGATATGCACGCGAGGCTGGCGAAATCGATTGAGATGATCAACGATGGCGTCCGGTCGGTGCGCAAGATATGCAGTGGGTTGCGGCCGGGAATATTGGATGATCTTGGCTTGTCCGCTGCCATTGAATGGCAGGCGAACGAGTTTGCTTCTCGCACCGGAATTCCCTGTCAGGTCACTGTCCCGCCTGATGAGTTGCACCTAGACGGTGACCGGACCACCGCGATCTTCCGGATTTTTCAGGAGTGCCTGACCAACGTCGCACGGCACGCCGAAGCGCGGTCGGTGCGTGCTTCCTTGTACGAACAGGATGGGGATCTTCTGCTGGTCGTTCAGGACGACGGAAAGGGTTTCAGTGAAGCCGGCATCGCAGGTTCTCTGGGAGTTTTAGGAATGAAGGAACGAGCGCAGGTGTGCGGCGGCAGCGTACAGGTATCGAGTTCTCCCGGCAAGGGGACAACAGTCACTGCTTGCGTGCCGGTGCATGCTGCAAGCGCGGAGAGTGAAAACCATGAACATTCTGATAGCTGACGACCACGCCGTTGTACGTCGCGGCTTGAAGGAAATCTTGGCTGAGGCGCTTCCCGGTACGCGCTTTTTTGAGGCCGGCAGTGGGGATGAGGTGATAAGCTGCCTGGCTGGATCCCCGGTCAGCCTGCTTGTCCTCGATATCAATATGCCTGGGCGTAGTGGGCTGGACGTACTGCGGGATGTGAAGAGCAATTACCCGCGATTGCCCGTGATCATACTGAGCGTTCAGCCGGAGGACCAGTATGCAATGCGCTGTTTGCGGGCCGGCGCCGCCGCATATATCAACAAAGACAGCGCCCCCGAAGAGCTGGCGCAGGCCACCAAGAAGATCCTGAGCGGCGGCCGCTACGTCAGTCCGCGCTTCGTGGATCAACTGGTTGTTCAGCTTGGCGATCCCACCGACAAGCCCCCGCATGAGCTGCTCTCTGACCGGGAACTCGAAGTGATGGTAATGATCGCCTCAGGCGTGCCGTTGACCGATATAGCCGACCGGCTTCACGTCAGTGTTAAAACCGTAAGTACCTACCGAAGCCGCATCATGGAAAAGGTGCAAATGAAGAGCAACGCCGAAGTAATCCGCTACGCGCTGACGCGCCAAATGATCGATTAAACACAACTATCGCTGTAGGAATAATCCTACAAAGTCAAGTCGAAAAAGCCTACGAAAGAATTCGTTTTCACCTACTTGAATTCCGCTTTGACCCCGGTATTATGACTCTATAGGTACACGGCAATTGCTGGTATCTCAAGACTCTTGCTCTTTCTCGAATACCACCACGGCACGCTGGCGAGTATGAACGATCATGCACATTCTAATAGCAGATGATTATGTCGAGGTGCGCCGCGGCTTGAAAGAAATACTGGCCGACGCCCTCCCCGAAGCTCGCTTTTCCGAGGCCGGCGACGGGGACGAAGTGCTCAAGTGCCTGGCTCAAGCTAAATATGACGCTCTGTTGCTCGATATCAATATGCCTGGGCGCAACGGGCTGGACGTGTTGCATGATATAAAGCGCAATTATGAGCAATTGCCCGTGATCGTAGTGAGCGTCCAGCCGGAAGATCAATATGCTGCGCGCTGCTTGCAGGCCGGTGCAGCCGCCTATATCAACAAGAACAGCGCCTCAGAAGTGCTGGCGCAGGCGACCAAGAAGATCCTGAGCGGCGGCCGCTACGTCAGTCCAGGCCTCGCTGAATAACTCGGCGCTACAGTCGATAGGCCGGCCGGTAAGCGCCTGCCGAGTTCGCATCATGGAAACGATGCAGATGAAGAGCAACGCCGAACTAACCCGCTATGCCACGACGCGCCAACTGATCGATTAAACCAATGTTACACCGTAGGAATAGCCCTACAGGGCTTACACGGAAAAGCCTACAAAAATATCCGCTTTCGCCGATGTCCATGCAGTTTTGCCTCTTATATATTTATTCTATAAACGCTTACGAATTTGACGCATCAGCAGGCTGGGATCGGAAGTACAGCAAGTTGTTTTTAACGAGCATTGTGCAAGGCATCAACATTTTTTGCAGATGGTCAAAATAGCTCATACACTGACCATTTGAGCCGCGTATTAAATGCAGCTCAAATCAAATATTGTGGGGGGAATTATGGCGGCAGCACTCGTGACCGCAATACGGCAAAGCCCAGTAGGGCCATCTCCAACTGCATTCAACATTGCGGGGCGCGTCGATGTGATCTCCGCTTCGCTGCTATTTGCCGGTCTGCCACGGCATGTTTGCGAGAAGATTGCCTGGTCGGCGCGGTCGAGAGCTTTTGCTCGCGACAAGATGCTGTTTATGCAGGGACATCCGGTCCGCAACGTGGCGCTGATTCTCTCTGGCAGCGTAAAGATTACGCAACTCGCTCCGAATGGCAATGAGGTCATTCTCTGGATGTACGGCGTCGGCAATGTTATAGGTGCGCTCTCAGAGCCCACATCTGGCTGCCACACCTGCTCCGCTCACGCCATAGAGCAAAGCACGGCTTTGATCTGGAGCTATGAGACTCTGCAAGGCCTCATGCGGGAGAACTCACAGATCAGGAAAAATGCCGGCCATATTCTTTCCACCCGGCTGAATGAGTTGGAAGAACGATTTCGCGAGGTGGCAACGGAAAAAGTTTCCAAGCGCGTCGCGCTCGCTCTCCTCAGGCTTCTAAAACATATAGGCAAGGAGGTGCATGAAGGAATCGAGGTTTCGCTCTCGCGCGAAGAACTGGCTCAGATGACTGGCACAACTTTATTCACCGTCAGCCGGCTGCTTTCGAAGTGGGGCGAAATGGGATTTGTTTTGCCCCGAAGAGAAGCAGTCATAGTGTGCGACGCTCACCGGCTTGAACTGGCAGGGGATGAAGATTCCATACCCATGGAACGCGGTAAACGCGACAACGGCCATCTGGCGCCGCCACTAGTGTTTGCTTTAGCTCTGGGAAATAACATTCCCAGGAAGTCCTGCGAAGCAGTTTGTTGATCCGGGCGACGTATCTTGCCTGATTGCATGGACGCTGCTTCGATGTATTCGTGAACTTGCCGGACGCGCTGGAACTGATAAGAAGAAATCGAGGACGAAATGCTTGAAAACGCAACTTCGCCACATGCACTTCACGGTGGACTAACACGATGGCATCCATGTAGTTATTCCTCAAGCTACAGAAAGTTTGAGAAACACAACATGATGGCTATAGAACAACACTTTGAATCGAAGACTGTTTCCTGTTCCGCTAACACCAGTTTGTTTGCGGAAGCGGAAAGGGAATTGGCGGCGTTTTTGTCTGCCGTCACTGAAATCCACGGTTCGCAGTGTGTGACGAAGGCAACCGAGCATTGGATGCGTGCGCTTGAGGACATTTATTTGCCCAATTTGGAATCGAAGGAATGTTTTCGAAGAGTCACCTTCGCCGCAGTTGCCTCTCTCTGTCATTGAATAGCCATGAAAACATGCGATGGGCTGCGCTCAGCGCTGGAGAGAAGCGCAAAAGAAACTGGAGGGTCAGGCCGTTTTGACCTCAGCTTCGACTTTTGGGCTGAATGCTGGATACCACTGTACTGACAGGTAGAAAGCGGCATGAAGATCGACGCGCGCATCCCCGCCTCCACTGGATCATATTCGAAGGATTCTGCGGCCACGGTGGCCAGTTCGCAGGCCAACATTGATAACGTAGATTTGTCGAGCCGGTACGGGCAGCGGGGCCTGACGCTGGTCGAGCTGATCGTGACCGTGGCGATTCTGGCCAT
>Ga0182030_10018273_pt1 | contig 13457 bp, 10 predicted proteins | sample 812S3MmetaG_FD_121299 | JGI IMG/M metagenome (GOLD analysis project Ga0182030, IMG submission 121299) | Permafrost microbial communities from Stordalen Mire, Sweden - 812S3M metaG (Illumina Assembly) | ecosystem: Environmental > Terrestrial > Soil > Wetlands > Permafrost | place: Sweden... | reverse complement strand
CAGAGTTCGCTCGAAGGGTGCGTGAGCTTGGCCACGAATACTACCGAGTCAAGAGCATTGATGAGGGATTAGATTCTGTGCGGAAGGATAAGCCCCAACCATAACGGAAGGGGCTTATCCTTTTACGCCCTGGCTCTGGCCACGAGAACATTCACCACGCGCTGAGGCAGTCCGGCTGCATTCGCAAGGTAATGCGCGGCTCGAAGCTCCTTGAACATGACCACCAGAGAGGCATAGATGCTCCTATTTGCCGCATCTATGGTGGCAGGACCGAATAACCCATCCTCGACAACCAAACCCGCCGTTGTGTCATGCAGCGCGTTTATCGCCGCTTGCAGGGTGCCTGTTGAGCGGCCCCGGCCGTCATTCACTGCGAAGTCGAATACCCGCTTCCCCAGTTCCGGGTTGGCAAGCTCGGCATATCGCGGGATCCAGAAGTTTTGCAGGTAGAATGCCTCGACCGCCACGCCCCGATCCGGCTGCGGGATTGCCTCAATCGCGGCGTACTGCGCTGGCCAGTAGTGGCTATTGATCCCGCTGATCGAGTGGCCACCCACGTCGCCTACGACCGCATACTCCCGCTTCGGGTCTTCAAAGTTCATCATCCATTCAAAGCAGTCAACAAATGTTGCTCCCATTACAGCCTCCCTCGCAAAAATCGGGGCAATCCGCAAGGACTGCCCCAGTCTCCCCGTTATTGCAGCGTCCATCCAAGTCCACTGCAATCTCGTTTATGCCGTCGGCGCGATGCTGGAGGCCACGGCCACCGTTCCCACCGCTACGGTATTGATCTCTGCGTAGGCCGCTTCCACATCCGCTCCGAGTCGGACAATAGCCGCCAAGAGCGTCTTGGTGTCGCTGATGAGCGCAATGTCGGCACTCACGTTGGTAAATTCGCTGGTGGCGACCTGCACCCCGTCGGCGGTGGTCTTCACGATGATCGTCTCAATGGCTGCATAATCAGACTTGATGATCTGGTACTGCGTCTGGCCTGTGGCCAGAATGCAGTTGAGCTTCTCGATGAAGCTGATGAGCGCAGCCGGGTCATGGACGACCGCGTGTTCGACGACGTGCGCCGCGTGTCCGATGTGCTGGAATGCGGACTTCAAAAGGTTGCTGCTGTACTCCGGGTTCGTAGGGGTCATGTGGTTCCTCTCTGGTGTTGCGTCCAACATTGAATTGCGCGGCGGCATTTCATGCGTTTTTATTCTGGTGCGCCATACCCAGTGCTGTTTGCGCCGCCGCGCAAACTTGGTTACAGATCTGCGAGGTGGATCATTTTGAATCCTCAATTCCGTACTCCGCAATCATCCGGTACAGCTTTCCCCGTGAAATACCGAGCATCCGGGCCGCGTGAACCTTGTTGCCCTTTGCTTCCATGAGCGCGGATTGAACTGCAAGACTGATGACCTGGTCAAGCGTCGGGAATGGTAACTTTCTCATACCTGCTTCACCCTGGTTAGCTTCCCGACAACAAACTTGACTCCATACTCTTTCATCTTTCGGTAAATCGTAGTGTGACCGACCTTCAGCAGTTTAGCAGCCTTGATACCGCTGCCTGTACGCCTGAGAGCCTCGACTATCCAGCGTCTCTCGATCTCTGCCATCGTCGGGATTGGTAATTCTTCTTGCATGAATCAAGTGTATCAAAATGAACAAACTTGTCAAACAATCTTTTACAACTAATTTTGGCCCACAGAGGACCATTCCCACGGGGTAGCCGGGTGGGTGGGACTTATTCTAACAAAGTAACCATACTCTTGAACGCTTGCCCCACTTCTGAGGCAGTTGGGATTCCCTATCCCTGTAGCAAGTACCCCTTAAGACGCAGACGTATGGTCCTACTCAGGATCAATTACCTGACCGGAGCTGCGATTAGTTTTGGTTTTGCTTGCGTTCATCTCCAGAGAGTTTGACTGGAGTAGTTTGGAGGATTTGTATAGCGCATTGTTATTTTTCGGTAAAGCTGCGTATGCGCGGAACGAACCGCCATCACCTGCACTTGTATTTTGTATCGAGATGTGCAATGATGGAATCACTTTGTTGGCTCAGATCAAAGTATCGCATACCTCCCAGTATGCGTCAACCGCCCTCCAGATTGGTAACCTGGAGGGCGGTTTAGTGTTTGAGGGGTTTCACTTCTTCACCGGGTCTCGCGCCAGTGCTCCGAGCAGCGCGGCGGCCAGCGCGGCCCCCAGCGTCACCCAATCACTCGTTCCAACGTGCCCGATCCTCACACCCTGCTGAGAGAGCGTGTTGCACACCAGCGCGGCGGCGGTTAGGATGCCGACGGCGGTCGTCTTTGGTTCCTGCCAGAAGTTCATTCTTCACCTCTGCATACGCTGCACGGCACCGCAACAAACGGCCCGTAGCTGTGGCGGACAAGTCTGATGTGTCCAGACCCGTCGCAGTTCTTGCAATATCCGAAGAGCAGGCGTTTGAGCAGACGAATCACAGGCTGCTACCTTCCTTCGGGTGGTCGTTGCCGTGGCTGGCTACGGGCACCACCGCGCCGCTGTGAGTGTCGATGGTATGTGTACTGCTCTTCTTCTGGTATTGGACGTCAGTGTCCGTAGGGCGGTCAAGGCCGTGAAGTGTTTTCTCCACGAGTTGCTTGGTCAATGCTTGGTTGGTGTCGAGCGCATCCTGTATCGCATCCAGCTTGTCTTGGCTGGTGGGGCTGGTGGCGCAATTCACTGGGCCGGGATTCGAGGGCAAGGTGCGCCCGCCGTGTGTGTGTTCTGTCATTTCCACTCCATAGGTTTTGTTCGCTGTGTGCATTATAGCTCATGTGCATTATAGATTAGTTTTACGCTCGATAAAAACTGCTTCTTCATGGTTGCGCCCGACACGCCGTTAAACTGGAACTCAATTCACATCTGCCGAAAGGTGTGCAGTATAGACCGGAATCTCGCTAACGAAAAGGTGAAGATCAATCCTTGGCAGCACGATCTCACCGATAGAAATCTTGTGGTAGGTTATGAGGGAATTCAGGATGAACAGCAGCGCGGTGATTATGGCTAAGAGCGTACCGACCTTTCGATGGAATGCTGCTCTCTTCCTGTCGTTCTCAGCCTCAGCCGTCTCGCGCTCAATACGTGCGCCACGCGACTCGCTTATCCATGTGTCGATGGATTTCTCGACGATGCGTAGCGATTCGTTGATTCCGGTTCGCCCCGGCCCACCCATTACCTGTATGCTCATATCTGCAATCGCCTCCTTCACCGCTTCCATCTGCCCTTCGAGGATCAGCAGACGGTTGTCGCGCTCTACAGCTTGCTGCTCTTCGTCGGTCATATTGCCACCTTTGCCTCAGTTGATCCCGCCGCCCCGATTACTGGATACGCGGCGGGTGTGGCTAGTTCCAGATCGTGTAGTTGTACGTGCTTGTGTCGGCAGCACCGCATAGCACCGTGAAGCCTGTCCCGCTTGTAACACCGTTCATTGCTGGTTTTGTTGAAATCGTACCGCCAACCGTGTTCAAACTGATAGTAACATCAGATGTTGCTAGTTCGTTCGTGTTACTGATAGTGATTGTTCCCGCTGCTGTGCAAATGAACGTCCCTTTTCTTGCTGATGCCGGAGACAGCTTTGAGAATGTAGCATTGCCTGTTGTATTTGCTGTCGGCAAAGCTCCAGACGGCGTTACTGATCCGGTATCAATCCACGTCAAAGCAGCGACAGTAGCCATCAACTGCTCTGCGCCTGTCGTCCGCCCGTACACCTTGTAAGACGTCGCGTTTGCTACTGCGGCCCAGTTGACAGTCACGGAGTAGAGATTACCTGCTGTACCGCCTGTTGTCACCGAGGTCTCTGTGCTTGCCAGCGTAGTGCCTGCAACATCTACCGCCGCGACGCGATAGTAGTAGGTCGTAGAGGTGGAGAGCGTTCCTGCTCCTGATGCGCTTGTGAATCCGCTGTTGGTCGGCGTTGTAATAGGCGTGACAGTCAGTTCTGGCACTGTTACGCTTGTAGCAGCCACTCCTCCAGATATATCCACCTTGCCTACCAAGATAGCATTTGAGCCGCCCTCGAAATCGAGCAAGTCGCCTGAGGGAGTAGTCCCTGTATTGCCGAGAGTCACGTCCACATTCGTATTTGAAGACGTCGATATGGATGTGCCAGTAGACGCTGGAACAATGGCAGCGTTAGACCCTGACGATGGGTAGATTCCAGCAGTGCCTATTTTTCCAGCGCTGTTTACGTACCATAGCGAGGACGAACCTCCTGAGGTAAACCCCTCCAGAAAATTCGCTGTTCCCGAAGCGGGTTCGATCATGCCCAGCATCGTACCTGTCGTATTCCAACCTGTTGATGCTACGGCTCCGGTAGGCTGAATCAGGAACATCGGAAATGCTGTGGTGCCTGTACCGCCTGTGTATACCGAGCCAGTCATCGAGATAACAGATGTAGAGGCAGCGCCATTCGTGGAGATTGTTTCTGTGCCTGTCCACGAGTTGTTTGCCCCCAGCGTTGGAAGCGTAGCAGACGATGGGATAGTCGTACCATTCACGCTTGTGCTGCTACTCAGTGCAGTCGGCAGGTAGTTTGCGGGGATCGGAGTAGCCGCGTTATAGGCCCCTCCCCACGCAGTCCCGCTAGTCCAGTAAGCAATTCCGGCAGTTGAGGGCCACGTCATCCCTGAGCCAGCCGTACATCCAGAGGTAGTTGCACCGCCTTGAGCGTCTGTGCAAAGGGTTGCCGCTGTGCCTGAGATGGTTCCAGATGTGAGTATGGCCGAATCTGTTCCCTGCAATGCCATACTGCTGGTCACTGTACTCGCTGTTGCGGCTACTGGAATCTGCCCAGTTGTCATACCAGACATACCAGAACCACCTCCGCCTGACCCTGTAGCTGGTGTCCACACATCGTTTACGCCGTCACTGTAAACCCACTCTGCTGTGGAATTGTTCGTTCCGGCCGCGAGGGTGATGCCAGTTCCAGTCGAACCGCCTGATCCATTGCCCATCTTTACTTGCACCGAGTAAGCTCCTACGACGCAGTTATTGGCAGCAAGGAATTGCGTGCTGGTGGTTTGCAGTGATCCGGGTGCTAGCAGCAGTACCACGTTGGATGTGAGCGTGCCCGATACGTTGATGAAATTCGGGAACTTCATTACCGGAATAGCTCCGCCCGATCCGGTTGTATAGCCAGTTCCTCCGCCGTTACTCCCAACCACCGCCATCGTTGTTACCGCACCTCCCGGTGCTGAAACTCCTGTGACGACCAGATATGAGTTGAGACTGCCACCTAATGCGGTGAATATGTCTCCTGTGTATGCGCCGGTTCCGCCACTCACTACTGTAACTGACGTGATTGTTCCGCCTGATGCTACCCAAGATATGGCCAGAGTATTGTTCGGCGATCCTAAATTGTACGTGCCTCCCGTGATACCTGTTAGTTCGACAGATGAACTATCAAGAGCGAGTAGGGTCTGAACGCCTAATGCTGTTTCTACAGTACCGTCCGCAGTGTATGGTGCGGGAGTGGTTGCTGTCGTACCTGTAGGCAGGGCCGCAGTTCCACTCACTGCTGTACCACTGGCTGCGTAGTACGCAAGTTGCCCGATTGTCCCGCTATTGACTGTTCCAGTTCCCGCCCCAGCGCATCCAGATGTTGTTGCTCCACCGAGTGCGTCGGTGCATAGTGTAGCGCCAGTACCGGAAACTGTCCCTGCTGTCATAACAGACGTATCCGTGCCTTGCAGCGCCTTGCTGCTGACAGAGCCGCCAGACGTATTAACCATTACTCCAGCCGTAGTAAGTGCTGGAAAGATCGGCGTACCGTAAACCGTAGTCGATGTGGTGAGCGTGCTACCGAGTACTGGCGTTTTCGTTGCCCCGTTCACAGCGTTGTTATAAATCGGCGAACCGATCCATGCTGGAAGTTGTGGGAGCGTAGCGCCGATATAGGTGGACAATGCCGACAAGCAAGCCTCTGCGTAAAGGTAGTGTCCTTGCAAGTTCGGATGCAGCGCATCGTAGTAATAATTCTGCGAATTGAGAACCGATGTGGCATTGCACTCGATGATGTTCGTGAGTCCGTCACCTTGCAACATAGCGACAACAGCAGCATCAGCAGTGTCGAAGTTTGCTGCATTATTCACGCCAGTGAAAGATACCGTCAAGCCTGTTCCGCTACCACCAGTCGTCGCATATGTACCGCTAGCTGGATAACCCGTTCCATCGTATTTGATGGTCAATCCTGTGACTGTGCAGGACGATGCTGTCAGTACTACGGTGCCTGATGATCCAGTGCCTACGAGCGTAGCTACATCGCCTGTAACATAGCATCCAGTAGTACTTGTACCGCTTGCTACTGCTACGGTATTGAGGTTCAGGTTAGTGTTATTCATTTCCGGTATGACGGCGTTGTACAGTACCGTAGGTCCGGGCATTGAAGGAGACACAGCGGCAGTCCAGTTGAAGTAGCATGTACCAGAAGAGTTCGTGCATGCAATTACGACCGTGTGCGTTGTGCTTGCCGTCAGTCCAGTAACACGAGTCAGCGCAGAGGCAAACGTCGTTGGGTTGGATGTAGTGATCGTCTGCCCATTAGTACCAGTGAATGGCAGTGCTACCGGGCTACCGCCGTCTACTGTGACTGTTCCTGTAGCTGCGTTGCTATCCACCATCATCGTGGAGACATCAACCACCGTACTTGCTGTTGGGCTGGTAACTGTGCAAGTGGCTGTTGCTCCACTCGCTGTTGTTTGCTTACCTATTGCCGAGGCTGTAACTCCAAGTGCGGCCCATGACGAATTAGTCCAGGTGCCTGAATAGGAGCAGCTACCACTTTGTGCTGTCGTCATTACACTGGCAGGTATGGCTTCGTATGCTACCTGTTCGGCGCGGGTGAGTTTGTAGTTGGCAATCACGTTTGCGCTGTAGTGGAAGAACGCGGTGTCGTTAATTCCAAGTGCATTGACCTGAAGCTGTGTTTTCGGGTTCGTACTCGCAGTGGTGTAAATCTGAGGAATGAGATCGGCTGTCTGCTTGCCACCGTGTCCGTCATTTACGGCTGCTACACCGATAGCAATACCCATCAAACCGCAGAAAGCATTCTTGAAATTGTCCGCCCCTGTTCCGGCTGTGACCGAATCTCCGTAGCACGTCATGGAATTGTAGGGATAGACTGCTGTACCGTTGATGCTCGGAGCCTGCACATTCCCTGTGAATGTCGGGCTGTCAGTGGGAGCCGCCGACCGTACTGCGGGTGATATCAGGAAAGCTGTCGTTGGACTTGCGGCTGTTCCCGAAGCTGTATAGGTAAACGCATTTACTGTCCAAGTCGTACCTATCTCGGTATACAAGGAAGCGTAGATTGTCGATCCATTCGTCGGAATGCCTGTGGCCGTCTTCGTAGTAGCAGTTGTGGTGTAAGAGTTGTAAATGTCTGATGTTCCGGGAGTGGTTCCGAGTGTCAGTTTATATCCCGCAGCACCGCTTACAGCGTTCCACGAAAACACCTGAGATGATCCCGTCAGCACGGTTGGAATCACCGTCTGCGCTCCCAAGTTTGCAATTGATTGCACGGGAAGCGTTGTAACGCTGCTGAGCGTGGTTCCAGTGGATGCAAAATAGGCAAGCTGGCCTGCTGTTCCTGATGCTCCTGATGCTCCAATCTGATTCCAAGAACCCCACGTCGCGGTCTTTGACCGAGTGAACAGCAGTCCATTCGTATCTACAGCAATCTGTGTCAAGTAATTCGCAGAAGTCCCTATGCTGAGCACAGTGACGTAATATGTGCCGCTTCCAGTCGTTGGTATATTAGCCGTAGCTGCTGTAGTTGCATAGCCGATCCAAGGCCATGAGGTCTGAGTATTCAAGTCTGTTGCCAGTGTGCCTGATTTTACGCTGCCCATCGTAATCATACCAGCAGTAGAGTTCTGTGCCTGGTATGTCGAGAGCATGTCGTAGATTCCGTTCACGTTTGGAATCGTGTTTATGTTGGCTCTCATCCATGTGTCTACCGAACTGGATACAAGTCCGTACCCTGTCGTGTTCAGTTGGATCGTATCAGTGATCGTATAGGCCGTGTTGATCAGATATGTGGCAGCAGATGTTCCGGCGTATCCGCGAAGCACCGTCGCTGTATTTGATGTACAGGCGGTGATCTCCATCAACTCGGTACCGACAACAATCGTGCCGCCACCGTAACCTCCTGGGCAAGCTGCTATTCCTATCGAAGTCTGTCCGGTCGTAGTCACCGCTGCTGTGAGTGTCCCGTAAGCTCCGACTCCCCGCAGAGAGCTTGGAACCACGCCGTGACTGTTATCAATCACATCTTGTGCGCTGGCAGGATTGTATGCTGCCACAAGAATGGACCAAATATTCAGATAGTTGTTTGGATACGCTGCGGCGATAGCTGCATTGTCGGCGGCGATCTCGTTATAGCCAGTCTGCCCTATGTACTCAACCCCGTAGTTATCAGAATTGAGGATGCTCATAATGAGATAGTTTTTCGGAGTGGGCAGATAGGCTACTATAGCGGCTATGTCCGCCATTATTGTAGACAGCGAGGGGTAATTGTTGCGCCCGACCCAGATGATATTCAGACCGTTGAACTCTGTCGCTGTCACCGTTGGAGTGAACAGCACCGGATTCGAGACAGTCTGCGCCGTTCCCGGATAAACTGTAGGCGTGAACAGCACGTTTGGGCTGCTGTAAGAGATTATTCCCGGTACTCCAGCAATAGTTCCGGCGACTGATGGACCGCCGCAGCCGCTCGTTACACCCACTGGTTGGGATGCTGTGATTATTACACTGCCGCTCGTTGGAATGGAATTTCCGGTCAGTGTAACTGTCACCGACTCTGCTCCGATACGCTCAGCAATCTGAGTTGATGTCTGGCCGCATGAACCGAGGTTGGTTACGGTAAGTCCAAGGCTGGTGCTAAGCTGCGTTGGGTATGGAGTGCCATCGCTTCCTTGCGTGAGTGAGTCTCCAATTGCAGTCGGAGTAGCAAAGCCAAGTGCTGGAGTAGTTGCTGTCGTGCCTGTAGGCAGGGCCGCAGTTCCACTCACTGCTGTACCATTGGCTGCGTAGTACGCAAGTTGCCCGATTGTCCCGCTATTGACTGTTCCTGATGCTCCAATCTGTCCGCTCATCGTCGGTGCAAGCTCGATGAGTGGAGGAAGTACATTTGGGGTAACTGTAGCTGCATTAAGTACACGACCAACCAGTAGATACCCGACAGATGCCCCATTATCGTGGCAGTCACCTGCAACGCTGGAAGATGGAATCACGTAGTCGCCAACAACAGCGGTATTGTCGAAGGTGCAGTATGTGCCCCCTACGACTTGAGCTACTTGCTCTGTCCGTCCGCCAACGTCAAGTATAGAGCCTTGAAATACGCCATTCCAGACTGTAGTACCGACTGGACAAAGAATCTCATTGCCGCCACTCAAGCACACCAAACTTCCTACAATTGGTGCAGGTGAACCAAGCGTTAATGATGGCGAATACGAATATCCATAATGAGCGTTATAGTTGGCTGCATCCGCATTTCCCTGTAGAATTATATCGGAGTTGGTCACAATCTTACCACTTACAGCCAAAGCCGGAGAGTTAACATCGCTTCCATTTATAGCTATGCCTGAGAACTGCGCTGTGCCATTAGATTGCAGACTGCACTGGTTGACTACATAGCCGTTAAAATCTGACGAGCCGCCTGTAAACAGCGGACTAGTTACGTCTGTATTGCAATGTCCGCTGGTAGACGAAATCGATACCGGAGTCGCATACCCTGAAGTGTTGTTTTCAAAGTATACCGTTCCAGAGCCAGCAAACGCCGTATAGCCGTTCACGTCAACTGTGAAATTACGGGTTGTAGATGGATACCCTACAGTCCAGCTAAGCCCCTCACCGTCGCTTAGGTGCGCATCTGCACATCCGCCAGAGCCATTATCAGCCAGCAGGTAGCCAAGATTTCCAGCACTAGCGCATCCGCTGATCATCTCGGTGATCAGCCCTGTTTGCGTGGTTCCACTGCTTCTCACCACATCCAAAGCAACTCCAATATACGCATAAAAAAGATATTGTCCAGTCGTCGTGTCGGCTGTAAACGGGCCAGTCTGCGGGCTTCCCGTAGGGGTCATATAGTACGTCGCTAGCGTCGTTGTTCCAGTCAAATACGGAGTCACCAAGCATCCGGGAGTGATCCCCTGCAACTTGTTTGTCGAGTTCATCCCCGACACAACAGCCGATTGCGCTCCATTTTCGCAAAATCCGTTCACCGCCACGAGTTGAGCCGAGGCCGGGAGAGATACCGTTAAGACGATCAACAAAAACATGTTCTTCATGCTCATAGAATGCCTCACCTTTTCTTAAATCCGTAGCGAAATGGTTCTTGTGGTAGGCTCCCGTGACAGACAGGAACGAACGGACATTGATTAAAGCCAAAACAACCAGCCAAGCGCATCGGCGGTTTTTCTCTTCTGGCGACGATCTCTCCGGCCAGCCGCTCCATCTCAAAAACGTACTGCTCTTTGCGCGTAGGGACCGGCACGTTCATCGTGTGAACCATGTCTGTCATGCAACCGTCATCGTGCATTTTTGTCAGCCAATCTGCCGTGGGAACTCCTGCATCCTCTCTCCACTGAGCCAACCAATCAGCGCTGAATTGCTTGCCGCCGTTCAACCTAAATCGAAGAGCAGAGTTCTGCGGATGACGGTAGCCGCGAGTCCATGCCGAGTGCCGCCTTTTATCTTTCGATGGTCCAATCGTGACTGCCGTCACAAACACTTCCCGGTCTAGTCCGCACGCCTCGCCCATCGTCCGCCAACTGTAAATCTCTTCCTGCTTCCGAGATTCGCTCCAGCGGTCCACCAGAACGATTCTGCGGGGCTTGCCGTCGCCCATGTCGTAGCAGGCCGACTCCCAGGTATCTGTGGCAGGAAAGAGCGTCCAGGGGGATGTGGTGGTGCTTCTGAGCGCCGCCGCGACTATCCCGGCCAGCTTCGCATGGTGCATAGCGATGGCGTACACGTCGTGGCCTTCAATGTCGAGTCCAGGGCTTGCCGCCAGCGAGAGAAACTTGTCCTCGGCGGCCCGCTCCGGGTTCTCGGCCAGCAACCCGGCGTGGAGAGCGGCGTAGAGCGCCCGGATGAGCGACACGCGTAAATTTTCGTACTTGAGACTCCACCAGTAGCGCCGGGGGCAAGTCTCAAACTCTACGAGTTGGGCTGCTGAGATCATTGGCCCGCCCATTCGTCTGTGGCGTTCTTGCGGGGTGCGAGTTGAGAAGCAGATGCAGCAGCCACAACGTAGAGGCGCGGATCCACTTTGATCCCCTTACCTTTGGCTTCATCCAGAAGAGCTTTAAGGTTTGGGCCGCGCAGGTCTGGGGGAATCTTTGCTATCTGCTCCGCCGTAGGTTTGCTCAGAAATTCGATCACACTTGGATTCCGCAAGACAGCGGCGAAACCTTGCTTGCCGACCTCATAGAGTCCACGGGCGGCAACGTCGCGCCCTACCCCAGCCCAGTTACCCTCCATCCCATTGCGGATGGCATCGAAGACAGAAATGGATGTGAGGAGCGGTGAGTGTCCAGTCCGCGCCAGCTTCTCTCTTTCCGCCAAACTCTCCCTGTTAGCCTGAGTCAAATCTTCCGCGCTGATAGTTTTCTTTTCGGCCAGCAGCGGGGCGCGAGGGGCGGGGACTGGTTTTGTTCCCGGAGGTGGAACCACGGTAGCCTCTGGCGGTCTCGGAATTTTCGCAATCATCTTCCTTGCCGATTCCTCCGTGGGCAGTTTACCGAGCCGTTCGAGGGCTTTAGCCGCAGTCTTTAAAAGGTTCGGGATCTGAGGATCGAACGAACCGAGAAGACGCTGGCGGTACTCGCTGATCTGTTCGCCAATGTAATCAGGGTTATTATCTTTCAGTTCCCTCCCTGCCCGGTCTGAGATCGCATCGGACGTGTCTCCGAAGGTCTGCTTCATGCGCCGCCAGTATTCACGGGCCGACTTCAACTCTGTGCCGAGTCCCTGAGAATCAGCGATGCGCTGCATCTCGTTACCGATAGACTCGTGGAGTGTGTCGAGCGCATGGTACACATCCCCCGGCAGGGTTCCCTTGACTATCTCCCGGCCAAGCTCTGAATAGTACCCCTGCAACGTCTCGTAATTGACGACATCTCCGGTTTTTATCAACCGTTCCATGTCTTTGAGAATAGGAACGCTGGTGTTTGATCCTTTGATCTTTTCAGACGCATCGAGCGTGGCGCTTTGCAGAAATCCTTGATTAGAAGCAAGCGGATTCAGTTGTTCATTGACTGTGTTGTACTTCGTATTCCCCTCTTCGAGTGCGTCGTGACGCGCCTTCTCAATGCGCACGTCCGCCTGCTCTGTCAAGTCTTTGGCGTGAGACTCCAACCCAGCGCGGGCATCAGGGATCGCCGCCGCAGCCTTGTTGGTATTCTCGACTTCCGCTTTTTCTGCCTGATGCTTTACGTGTGCATCGCGGAGCTTTTTGTCGGCCTCTGCTACCGTCTTCTCGTGTTCCTTAAGTGCGGCATCATTGGCGGCGTTCGCTTTGGTAATCCTCTCCGCATCCACTTCGGCGCGGCGGGTGTTGAGCGTAGCCACCTTTCCCTCTTTTGCTGTGTTAGCCTTCTCTGTCTTCTTCGCCAGGTCAACGGCCACATCTGGTCCGGTGTCTGTCAATGTTCTGGCGGCGCGGGGAGCAAGCTCTACTATCTTCGCTGCAACCTTAGGAACAGCGAGGAGTGCGAGGTTCCCAACCGCTGTACCTGCCGCGCCTAAGTAATCTCGCGCTGCCAGCTTCTCGCCCTCTTCTTCGCCTACTTGCGCAGCCCACGGGCCGAGTATAGGAAGAGCCGCTGCCATGCCGTGTCCGAGCGCCTTTTGCCGATGCTCTAACTGCTCTTGTGTGGGATGAAGAGACAATGGCGCGGCCTGTTTGAACTCGCTTACCGCTTGTTTCCCTTGGTCGATACCGCCCTCAACTACACGTTCCAACGGGCGTACCGCATAGTCGTAAGCAGACGTGAGGCCGCGTTTCCGTTCGTCTTCTGTAGGGCGCGGATCGAGTCCTTTCACGGCTCCAATAAACGGCGCAGCCGCGGACGCCCAGAAACCGTCTTGGCGCGGCGCGGGCGGCGCGGGCGGAGCGGAATCCACCACCCCCGCCGAAAGGTCTATCGGCTCTTGCACCACCCCCGCCGACAGGTCGAGGGGAGCCGGTTGCTTTTGAGGGGGCGGCATTACGGAGTCACCTCATATTGGGCCTGAGCTTGTTTTGCAGCGGCATCCGCATCCTTGCCTGGATTCGCTTTTGCCCACGCGCTCTTTGACCACTTCTTTTTCGCTCCACCCTGCGCCGGAGTCGCGCTCCCCTTCGCGGCTGGCGGCGGGGGTGCGGAACCCTGCGCTGCCCTTGGAGCCGGGAGCCTGCCGCCCGCCGTTACCCACGGAGTCATTGTCTCCCTTATCACT
>Ga0182030_10018271_pt1 | contig 13457 bp, 13 predicted proteins | sample 812S3MmetaG_FD_121299 | JGI IMG/M metagenome (GOLD analysis project Ga0182030, IMG submission 121299) | Permafrost microbial communities from Stordalen Mire, Sweden - 812S3M metaG (Illumina Assembly) | ecosystem: Environmental > Terrestrial > Soil > Wetlands > Permafrost | place: Sweden... | reverse complement strand
GGCGTATCGCGCCGTCGCGGGCGATCTCAAACTCGCCTACGCGCAGTTCGAGGAGCTGGAAACGTTTGCGCGTTTCGGTGCGCGGCTAGACGACGACACGCGCAAAATCATCGAGCATGGCCGAAGAATTCGCGCCTGCCTCAAACAACCGGAATTTTCCCCGATAACCGTGCCCGCACAAATCACCGTGCTACTGGCATTGACGGCGAACCTGTTTGATCCGGTGCCATTGGAACAGATGACCGATGCCGGACATGCTGTTCGTGAGGCAGCGGCGACCATCCCAGTGGAAGTGAGTGCCCGGTTTGAAACCGCTGCAAAATTAAGTGACGAGGACAAAAAGATGGTGGTTGAAATCGCCCGCAAAGCGCTGGTGCCATTTCAGCCCAAGCCGGAACCTAAACCAGAAGTTAAGGCAAAACCTGAAGGAACTGCCAAGGTTGAACCTAAACCAGAGAATAAAGTTGGAGCAAAACCGAAGCCGGACGACAAAGCTAAACCTGAAGTTAAAGCTGAGACGAAACCCAAAGTCGAAACACCGCCGCCAGCCGAAGTTAAACCGTCTGCAAAAGCTGAATCCAAGGAGAAGCCATGAGCGAGACCACGGCGAGCTTGACGCGTAAGATCAGCAGTGCCGGTGATCTGCAATCCGTAGTCCGCACGATGAAGGCTTTGGCGGCTTCGAGCATCGGGCAATATGATAAGTCGGTTCATGCGCTGGGTGATTATTATCGTACGGTGGAACTCGGACTGGGCGCGTGCTTTCGGGAAAGCAAGCCAGCGCCGGCGGTCGTAAAACGAAAAGGACAATCCGACTCCGGTGCGATTGGCGCGGTCGTGTTCGGATCCGATCAGGGATTGGTGGGCCAATTTAATGATGTGGTGGCGGATTATGCGGTCAAGACCCTGGCCGCCTTGCCAGGCAAACCGGAAGTCTGGGCGGTCGGCGAGCGCGTTCACGCGCGACTGGCCGATGCAGGCGTGCCACTGATGGGGCTGTTTTCCGTGCCCAATTCCGTCCAAGCCATCACGCCGCTGGTCGGACAGATTCAAATCGAAAGCGAAGCGCGTCGGGCCAAAGGCGAATATGCCCGGCTCTACATTTTCCATAATCGCCCGAAGTCTGGAGCGCTTTACGAACCAGTCGGACAGCGCTTATTGCCGCTCGACGAGCCATGGCAGCAGGGGCTGGCCAAAGTGCCCTGGCCGACGAAAATGTTGCCCGAAGTCATGTGCAGCGACACCGTGACTCTGCGCGCGCTCATTCGCGAATATCTTTTCATCTCGCTCTTTCGGGCGTGCGCTGAATCTCTCGCAAGCGAGAACGCCAGCCGTTTGGCGGCGATGGAGCGCGCCGACAAAAACATTGATGAATTGCAAGAGACACTTCACGGCACTTTCCACCGGATCCGCCAGGCGAGCATTGACGAGGAATTATTCGATGTCATTTCAGGCTTCGAGGCGCTGACGGTAGATGAGGACAATGGCAAGCACTGGGAGCCTGAACCGCCGGGGAAATCTGCCAATCGGCTGGGGTGAACACCCCATGGCGATTGGAAGCGATTCGGGATTAAAATAATTACCTGACCAGAAATCATGATTTTTTCCACAAATGAACGGATGAAATTTCTATTCTATATTCCGGTTTTGCTGGGCGTGCTCATTGGCGTGGCTCCATATGTGCAGGCACAAGTTCCGCCGCCGATGCCAATCTACCAACCGCAGTCCCCCGCGCAGCTCGACCAGTTACTGGGACCGATTGCGCTTTATCCCGATCCCTTAATAGCTCAAATCCTGCCGGCGTCTACCGTGCCGACGCAAATTGTGCTGGCCGACCGTTATGTCGCCGACGGCGGCGACCCCAACCAGATTGATCAGCAACCGTGGGATCCCAGCGTTCAGGCGGTCGCCCGTTACCCCAGTGTTTTGAAATGGATGGATGACAACCTGAATTGGACGACAGAATTGGGATAAACTTTTCTCAACCAGCAGCCAGATGTGATGAGTTCCATCCAACGCTTGCGCGCATCGGCAAATAATCTGGGTAATCTGCAATCCACGCCGCAGCAACAGGTGGTGAATGACGGCGGAAACATTGAGATCGTCCCGGCGGATCCTCTGGTGATCTATGTGCCGGTTTACCAGCCGGACGTGGTTTATTACCAAACCGGGTATGGCTCGCCCTTCATCACCTTCGGCATCGGCTTCGCGATCGGCGGGTGGCTGGATTGCGATTTTGATTGGGGGCATCGCAATATTATTTACTGGGGACACGATCATCCGCGTCCGTCCAATTGGTGGCACGAGCCTCCGCGTCAGCGCAATTACAATCAGACGACCGTCTGGCGTTCCAACAATCATCCCGGTGCCGTGGGCGCGTATCGTGGCGGCGACCGGGGCTATGCCGCACCTCATAGCCAGCCGATGACGGCCCCGGTTGGCCGGTCGGGATATAATTCTCCTGCTCCGCGACAGACTTCTCCTCCTGCGATCAGGCCCAATGAACCGGCAAACCGGCCTTCAATGCCCGTCGCCCGCCCCACTCAGGCTCCCGTTCAACATTCTCAACCGGTGAGCCGGCCGGAACCGAACGGTGCGTTCATCGGCATCCAAAGTTCGCACGATACCAAAACCTACAGTAACCGTGGCCAGCAGAGTCTCCAGCCGGCTATCCCTCACCAACGGCGTTACGGTGAAATCAGTCGTTGTGCAAGCGAGTTCACCTTCAGCAGCTTCGGCCCTGGCTGACTTGGTAAAACTGTTAACGCAATTCGGCGTCAAACTGTGACCATGTGGAAATTTCTTACCAGCTTTTTTAACCCAAAACCAAAACACACCATGAATCCACTATTCCAATCCCTTGTAGGAATTTTCCAAGTTGCCGCGCCCGCTGTGGCCGGCGTCAACCCCGTCATCTCGCTCGGCCTGTTCGCCATCGAGGAAGCCATCAAACAGGAACCGGCCATCGCACAGGAACTGCAAGCCCTGTTTTCCGCCGGTCCGGTCACACCTGACCAGATTGCCGCGTTGCGCGCAAAGGTTGCCGGCGAATCCTACGCCGGCTTTGTGCCGGCCAGCGCCCTGCCAGCCGTGACTGTCCTGGCTGCGGCTGCCAAGCCAGTGGTTCAACCCGACCCGCACGCTCCGCCCGTTGTTCCGCCGCCCGCTCCGCTGGCAGCGAATCAGGTTGAGATTAACGGCGTGATTCACAACTTGACCGGCAGCTAATGAAAGCCGCGCTGTTTTTCATCGTTTTGATTTCGTGCGCTGGATGCAAACACGATTTCAATCACGGCCTCTGGTAATCGTCTTTGCGGCATTCCTGTCCGGCTGTGCCATTCAGCCGCCGCAGTCGCCGCCCTCGCCGCCGCCGGTTACTGGTTTGCCGGTGGCGGCCCATTTTATTTCTCCGGCCATCGCCAGCAAGGCCGTGGCCGTGGCCGCGCCGGTCAAGCCAACCGTGGTGAAGCTGCTATGGGTTTTTGATGGATTTTACTCGCCGCCGATGCTCACCAACTTTTGCACGCGGATCTATTTTTCAACCAACCTCACGACGTGGCGCGCTGTCAGCACGAACATTTGCGCCTACACAAATTCAGTCACACTCACCAACTATTCCGCCCAGGGCTTTTTTCGGCTGGCAACTTTCCCCCGCTGATTTTACCACATCCCGTCTATCGCGGCGTTTCAAAATCGTCGCTCATATCGAATCCTAGAGCGTGGGTTGCGGCCTGATTGCCCAAAATTCCGCCGCCGCCGCCGGCTGGACGATTTCCCGGTAGTGAGCGAAAAGCATTTGCTCCGTGTGGCCGGCATCCAATGCCGTCTTGCCCGCATTCTGAAATTGCGCCAGGTGGTAACTCACGAACGAATGCCGCGTGGCATTGTGCGGCCAAGGCACGGCCACGGCGCGCGTCACGGCGCGCAACCGATTGTTCACTGCAAGAGCGGCAACCGACCGCCCAAATCAAGCCAGGCGCGCAAGGCGGGCTGAATGGGAACGAGCCGGCGGCGGCGGGTTTTCGCTTTTGCCGCCGTCACTTCAATAAAATCCGAGCCGATCTCCGCTTCATCCAGCGCGACAGCCTCACTTGTTCGCAATCCGGCGAAATAGCGGACGGCCAGGCAGCGCATGGCGTTCAAATCCACGCGCCGGGCCGTTTCCAGCACGGCGGAAACTTCGGCGGGCGTGTGGATCCCGGGCGGCTCGTTGGATTGTGTTGGCACGTCCACGCCGGCGGCGGGATTGACGGCCAGCAAGCCGCGCGCGATTGCCCAGGCAAACACCGTCCGCACCGTCAACAGCCGGCCTTTGATGGTTCGGGGCGACCAGCCTTGCCCGTAAAGCCAGCTTTCAATCTCGGCGGCTCCAATCATCGCCACGGCCTGGCGCTCGCGGCCCTTGGCAAAGCTCCGCAATTCTTTAATGAGCAAGCCAAGATAATTATCCGAACGCCCGGCGCGGGCCTTGGATTCAAGGAATTGATTGCAAAGCTGGGTGACTGTCAGCGTGGCGGCGGGCTGGTGAGACACAAAACGTCCTTCCCCTGCCGATCTGACAGCTTGCAAAAGTTGAAGCGCGGCGGCTTCGACGGCTGCAAGGCTGGCAGAGGTAGGATTTACGCTCTGCGGCATAACTTGTGACGTTGGCTCCAGAGGTAGGACTCGGAGACTTTTGCCTAGCAATTTCAAGTTAAAATATAGCATTTTAGCCTTTAGAATCAAACTAATTCGGCAAAATCACGCTTACTCCGAAGCTACTCTTTTACTGCTTTTACTACACGTTTTACTACACACTTTCGAAATGCGACAGCAGTGGGCGTAGAAAAGGCTCGCCAGCAGTTTAAAAAGAGGCAAAAGTCGAGCCGGATTTTCTAATGAGTCAGCCAAACTAAAAACAACTGTTATGGACAAAACGACTGCAACACTCGTGGGTATTGGGATTGCTGCGCTTGTTGTCCTAGCTTTTTTTGCCGTGTTTCGTTATCGCGGACAACTCGCATTCAAAACTTCGTTCTTCAAAATCAGTGCCAAGGGTGAAAATGCCCCGCCCGCCCCACCGGTCATGTCCACAGATTCAGTTTCTGTCAAAGCAGGGCAAATTTCAGCCGGCCACAACGTCACAATAGGAAAAGATGTCCATGTTGATGAATCATCAACAGAAAAAACAGAAATCAATCAAGTCAGTGCTGGAGCCACTGTTATCGTAGCCAAATCAGGTGCAACCGTATCGGTTCAGCCCAACCCATCTTCTCCGAAGCCAGGGTGTGCACCCCCGATGCCTTCTCTTGTAGTAGGCCGCGAGGAGGCACTTCGTGAACTCAAATCCAGACTCGGCGTCGCTGACGAAAATCAAGGAGGTGCCAGAATTCAAATCCTCACCGCCATGCGAGGCTTGCCCGGCGTTGGCAAGACCACAATTGCGGCTGCTTTAGCGCACGACCCAGATATTGGGAAAACTTTCCCGGATGGAGTTCTTTGGACATCGCTTGGTCAAAAGCCGGAGCTTTTATCTGAACTAGCGACCTGGGGACGCGCGCTCGGCACCACGATCTCATCAAGTGTCGCGATCTTCAGGAAGCCACGACTCGCATTGCTGGCTTGTTACAAAACAAGCGAATGTTGCTGATCGTGGATGATGCTTGGGAAGTAAGCCATGTCATCCCATTCAAAATTGGTGGGACCGGGTGTGCGATGTTGGTCACAACGCGCGAAACTGGCCTAGCTAAATCCATCGCACCAACGGATGCAAATGTTTATCTGCTGGATGTTTTAAGCGATGAAAAAGCACTTGACCTTCTCAAACTCTTGGCTCCATCGGTTGTGTCTCAATTTCCTGATCAATCGTTGGAACTTGTGCGTGAACTGGAAGGCTTGCCTTTAGGAATTCAAGTGACCGGTCGAATGCTTAACGTCGAGGCCAGCCACGGCTTCGGCGTAAAGGAACTGCTCGCCGATCTTCGCATAGGCAAAACGCTCCTTGAAGCGCAAGCTCCTGCCGATCGCATTGATTTGGTCAAGGAGACAATCCCAACAGTGGCAGTGCTGCTGCAAAAAAGCACCGACCGGCTTGATCCAGAAACCCGTGAACGATATGCCTATTTGGCAGCTTTTGCACCGAAACCTGCCACTTTTGATTTGCGTGCGATGAAGGCGGTTTGGCAAATAGAAGATCCGAAACCAACGGTGCGAATTTTGGTTGACCGCGGCTTGCTCGAATTAGTCGAGGAAACTGGTCGCTACCAGATGCACGCATTACTGGTTCTCCACGCAAAATCTCTTTGTTCAAACGAGTAGCTGTCATGCCCAGTCTTCGTGAGGCTCATATTCGCCATGCACGCCACTACCGCGATGTAGCATACGATGCCGAGCAACTTTAACCGAGTGGCACCGCAAATCCTTGTAATTACAATGCCCAGTCTACGCGAAGCTCAACATCGTCACGCCCAGAATTACCGTGATATTTATTATGAGGCCAGGGAACTCTACCTTAAGGGAAATGAAGATGTGTTGCGCGGCCTTAAAATTTTTGAGCAAGAGCAGCTACATCTTGAATCGGCTTTTAAATCACTTCAATTGCGGTCTGATTATGAATCCTCCAGATTGCTGATCTCGCTTGTCAGTGTTCTCAATCCCACGAATGAAATCCGCTTTCCCCCGCATCAACGTGTGCGCTGGCTTGAAGCCCAACACCGTGCGGCCCAAATTACAGGCAACCGCCGAGCTGAAGGCACCGCTCTCGGAAATATGGGCTTGGCTTACGCTGATTCGGGTGATTCTCGTAAGGCCATTCATTACTGCGAACAACATTTATTAATCGCTCGCGAGACTGGAGATCAAATTGGAGAAAGTAACGCACTAGGAAATCTAGGTATCGCATACAAAAATTTGGGTGATGCCCGCAAGGCCATCGAATTTCACGAACGGGCGTTGGCCATAGATAGGGCTATCGGCAACCGGCGCGGTGAAGGTGCGGATCTTGGCAATCTTGGTCTTGCCTACGCCGCCTTGGGCGATATTCAGAAAGCCATTGAATTTCATGAGAAACGCTTGGCTATCGCACAGGAACTGGGTGACCGGCGCAGGGAAGGAAGTGCATTGGGAAACCTCGGCATCGCTTATGGCAAGTTGGGTAATATGCACAAAGCTATTGAGCTTTATAGACAACAGTTAGCAACTGTCTCTGAAATCGGCGACCGACTGGGCGAATGCAATGCGTTTGGTAATCTGGGTGGTGCCTATCGTGAGACGGGCGACAGGCACAAAGCAATTGAGTTTTATGATCTACAGCTTACATCTGCTCGAAAAATCGGCAATCAACGCGCTGAAGGCAACGCACTGTTTGGTTCCGCGCTTGTTTTGTATCAGTTAAATATGCAGGCGCAAGCCACCGACCGCGCCGAAGCCGCGCTGCAAATTATGGAGGCTATTGAAGATCCTTATGCAGCCGTGATCCGCAATAGCTTAAGCCAGTGGCGTGGCCAATCTTCTTGAATCCATGCCAAGTCTTCACGAAGCACAATACCGTTACGCTTGTCACTATTGCGAAGTGGCAAAAGAAACCGACCGGTTTTATCTAAAAGGTAATGAGAATGTAATTCGTGGACTGGAGATCTTTGATCGTGAACGCTTGCATATAGAAGCTGTGTTTGAGTTTCTGACTGGCGCACTCACCATAGTTTTTTTCCATCCAACGGAGGATGTCTCTCAGATAACTGATGGGGGTTTATTTAAATATTCTGTTCTGCTTGTCTCTTTGGTGGATGCGATGCGTTACACGGGTCAATCATTGCGGTTTCACCCACGCCAGCGCATCCGCTGGCTGGAGGCTCAGCGCGATGCCTCGCGCATCACCAAAGACCTAAAGCAGGAAGGTAAAGCCCTTGGCAATCTTGGCATCGCTTACCACGCCTTGGGAGATGCGCGGAAAGCCATAGAATATCAGAAACAACGATTGAAGATCGTGCGTGAAATTAGAGACAGATTGGGTGAAGGTCAGGCCCTCGGCAATATCGGCCTTGTGTATTACACATTGGGCGAGATTCGTAAGGCAATAAAACATCATGAACAGTATCTGAAAATCGCTCGTGAAGTTGGAAACCAAATAGGAGAATGTCAGGCACTTGGTAATCTCGGCACTGCATATTACAGTTTGGGTGACTTACGAAAGGCCAAACAATTTCAAGCAAAACGATTAAAGATCGCGATTGAGATTGGTGACCGGTTCGGTGAAGGCCATTCTCTCAACGGTCTTGGCCTCATTCACTACTCCCTTGGTGACGCGCATCAGGCCATTGAATATCACCAGCGAAGTTTGAAGATTGCGCGTGAAATAGGCGATCGGCGTGGTGAAGGGTTAATCCTTGGCAGTCTCGGCCTTGCCTATTACATATTGGATGACGCGCGAAAGGCAGTCGAGTATCATGATCAACATTTGAAAATTGCCAGAGAGATAGGCGACCGTCGCGGAGAAGGTATCGCCTTGTGGAATTCCGCGACACCGTTGAATCGGTTGGGTGACAGAACACAAGCCGTTTCTCGTGCCGAGGCCGCGCTACGAATTTATGATGCCATCGAAGACCCCGATGCCGCCCAAGTCCGCGAACAGTTAGCCAAGTGGCGAGGCCAATCCACCTCGTGATTTGAAACAAATCGCACCAATCGCTTGTTATTGTAATTGGACGGTGATTACGCACGACGGTGATGGTTTGGTTCGTTTCGCTGCACAAACGGATTTAGAGGATAAAACCACTCCAAAACCAAAGGCTTCATGGTCTGCTTCGTGAATTCCTAACCAGCCGCAACTTGCGACGTGAGCATTGGCAAGGCAGGAACGGAAGCGGCGAGTTTTTGTTTGAGCCGACCCGTAGCATCCTTGCCAAGCGGAACGGAGCAATATAATGGGCGGCGCAATTCACGAAGCCGGAAGGCACAATATATTCGTGACTGCGAACCATGTGACATCTGACTGGTTCACGAGCATAAGATGTAAATTATTTGGCTATAAATTAAACCAGCCTTGGTTAAATGTGAATGTCTGTTTCAATATTTGGCGACGGTTGCCTCTGTAAAATATTGCGGCTACTTTGCACTGAACGGTTATTTCTGAAATCGGAGCGGCGGAACATAATTGTGGAGTCGCGGGATTTTAGAAATACCCGTTCAGTGCGTCTCCGCATAGGTTTCATGCGAGGCGATTTGTCTGGCCGGTTTCCAAGGAACGCCGGAAAGCCGGGCAGTCAAAGCGCCGACAAAACAGTTGCGCATTGACCAACCGCTTGCTTTTATAGTTCACGCAAACCGTGACTTGATGCTGTGAATAGCGAAAATAATTCACGCGGGGGCATCCGTTATTGGACGCCCGAAGAAGATGCCTTGCTGGGCACCATGACCGACAAGAAATTGGCGCGCCGGTTGAATCGCAGTTATGAGGCCGTGGCGTTCCGCCGGCTGAAGAAAGGCATCCCGTTCTGCAATCCGAAGCGCAAATCCTGGCGGCCTGAAGACGATCGAGTTCTTGGCACCCGGCCCGATGATCAGATTGCGCTGCTATTGCAGCGCACGGTCGCTGCCATCAAACTCCGTCGCCGCAAACTTGGCATTCGTTCCAAACGCGCCAGATTTTTGCAGCCTTGGACGAAAGAGGAAGACCGGCTGCTCGGCACCCGGCCCGACCCTGAACTGGCGCAAAAATTCGGGCGCAGCTTGGAGTCCATCCGCAATCGCCGTGTAAAATTAGGGATTCAAGCTGCTCCGCCCGATAAGGCTTGGACTCCACGCGAATTGAAACTGTTGGGCACCATGCCAGACAAGGATTTGGCACGGCTCATTGGTCGTGGGATTGCCACGATTCGGTTTCACCGCCACAAGCTAGGACTGCCACCTTGCAATCCGGTCTGGAAACCTTGGACGGAAACAGACTTGGCGTTTTTGGGCAAGATCACGGATGCGGAAGTGGCCGCCCGCACCGGTCATCCGGCCGGCTCGGTCAAAATGCAACGTTGCCAATTGGGCATCCAGTGCTACAACTCTCGGCGGCGTCCGTGGTTGCCGGAAGAAAATGCTTTACTGGGCAAACTGCCCGACTTGGAAGTGTCCCGGCGAACGCAACGCACCTTTGCCGCTGTGCGCACCCGCCGGATTGCGCACGGTTTGACGGAACCAGTGGTTTGCATATGATTAACGTAGCGCGGTGATTTCATTACTCCATGAAGAAAGACGAAAATGACGAACATTCTTAACGAATTTGCAGCGCGCAAGATTGAAATAGACAACCTTGCTGATGACTTGGAAAAGCAACTTGGAAGCAAGGCTTCTCAAATAAGGGAAGCCAATGTGGACAGCCCGAACCTTCCGCAATGGCGGGCAGAAATGGAATGTTTACAGGACAGATTAGGTTCAGAGCCAGAGGAAGCCACTCATTCCCTTTGTGACGAAATTTAGAGAAAAACGGGTTTAGCGGAAGTCTTCAAGCGTAATACTGATGCGACAAACCAAAATCTTAAAGGCGAAGAGTGGGCGAAGTTTGTTTTAGGCGTAAGATGAGCCGAACATTCCAAACAAAATTCCACCGTGACACGATGACATCGGCGCAATGTATCGAAACGGATGGCAAAGTCGTTATGACGGGCACAGACCCTGTAGGTTGCCAGAAATGCCGTTTAAGCGTTGAACTGCCCAAAATAAATTGGGTTTTCTGGTGAAACCGATTTATCTGTCTTAATCGTATCCTGTAATCGGTTGACCAAACCAAGGTTGTTTATCAACATTGCGGGACTAAACTTATTGCCTAAGAACAGAAATGTATGCTGAATCTTTGAAAGTCCAATGAGCGGGCTTAAACCCTGCTCTGCTGCAATCTGCAATGCCACATTTGAAGAAGACACCACACTAAAAGAAATTGAAGCGTCAGCTAGGTCTATCTGTGGCACGTTTCCTGACGCCTGAAAGACAACCGATGAAGTGGTTCCGCCTGAAACCGCAATGGTAGTGGCGCCAGCATTTACAATATCGGTGATGACAGCCCATTCCCTGTCCCAAGTGCCAGCGGCAAACTGCTTCATTATTTCAGCACTTAACGCGGCTTTGTCTTCGATCATGTCATAACCACATTCGGCGGCGTTAAAAAATACAGATTCTTCGCTGGAAAAATCAATCTGCAAGCTTGCCTTCACAGTGACACCGCCCGCTGCGGGCCCAGATCCTGCCGCATTCAGAGTTACCTTGGTAGTCCCCTTCGATGAAAAATTGATCTGATCCTTTGAGGTATCCTTGCGCACTTTGAATTGGATTCCAAGCGTTCCCACATTTCCTACATGAACGAAATGATTGCCGTCCAACAGTCCAAAGTCACCTAACTGAACTGGCAAACCGGGCTGCCAGTTTGCATACATGGGGCGCAGGTTATCGTGAATCGCATTCGTATAAATATCAACAATATCGCTCATATTTTTCCTTTAGATGATTTGGAAGCCATTGCTTCGTTTCTATTTGTAAGTCAGTTCTTCACAGACAACGCCAACTATTCCAGACGCACGCCATAGCGCAAGACTTAAGCAGTCGCAGCAGTGTGACATTTTCGTTACGGGTTAATGTAGCGAATCCTACGCGCTACTTCGGGCAGGTCGGCGCGTGATTTTACCGGAGGGGAAAACGTGACACGAGAACGCCGCCAGAACTTTCTGAAGGAGTTTTGGCATAGCGTGTGGGACAACGCGCAAATTATTTTGCAGCGTTGTTGGTCGGTTGCGCCGGATTTTCGGTTGCCTGCTGCAACTGCCGAATTTGTTTTGCCGGGACGTTGCTGTTGAAGAAAATGCAGCCGGTTTTTTGCCCGTCCAACGGGCGCATCTCGGCAGCATAGGCACCTTCAATCAACAGCGCAAAGCCCCGTGGATTGGGAGTGCCGTCATCGTCTTGAACCGGAACCACCCTGACTGGCACTTGGGCAATCGCCAGTTTTCGGAACGCCTCCTGATTAAATTTCATCACCTGTGCCATGTCGGCAGTTTGGACCGCCATTTTATGTTCGTAGTATGCGCCGAATTTCAGGCAGATCAAGCAGGTGCAGATGACTGCCGCCCAAATGCTCCATAATAAACTGGTCGTCCACGCGGTCTTCCAAATCCGCCGTGACCATGACGACCTGGCTTCGGCAGCCGACTCCCGAATTTGTTCCAGCGTGGGCATCACCTTTTGCGCCAGTTCCTCCGTGCGCCTGATGAACGGTAAAATGACCTCCTTGCGGATGCCGGAGTTAAGTGCGTTTTCAATGCCCTGCACAATGGCCTTGGTATCCACCTGTGCGCCGAGATTTTTCACAGTCAATTCAATGGCCGCAATGGTTTCATCACATTTTTTCTGTGTTACGCGGCAAAGCGCATCCGTCTTTTCCGCGTGATCCGTGATGTTGGCATCGCGGGTTTCCACCGCCTTGGACAGCAGACTGATTTCTTCACGCAGTTCCTGCACCGTCGCCAGCGAATCGGCATTGGCCGAAATCATCCGGGCGGGGATGCGTTCGGCGTAATGGGCATACACTTCCAGCAGGAGAAATAGCTGGCTGAAAAACTGCGTGTTGTCGCCCTCGGCGAAGCGATGATAAACCTCGCGTGCCAACTCCCGCTTTTCGGCGGGATAGGTGGCAAGCATTTCTTCAAACAAATCGGGATTGTTCATAATGCCTCCTCTTAATTCGTTAAATTTACTTTTGCGCCGCGCTTGGCGGACAGCGGTTCGCCGATGGGCGGCGTGATTTTGGGTTTGATGGTTGCCGCTTCAATGGCGGGCAAAAGTTTTCCGGCAATCCGGTCGTATTGATTGAACAGGGTGGCCAGCCAGTCCTGCAAGACGCCCCGCGCCATGATGTCCAAGCCAAGGGTGTCATTGCCTATGGCTTCATTGAACGGGATGCCGCGCTGCTGGTCAGCCTCCAGCTTGGCGAGCCGGAGTTTCACAAATTCCGACAGCACCGGCACGGTGATGGTCACTGCGCCGCAGTCGAGCAATTCCTTTTCCATCGGGCTGTTATCGAACATCCGATTACGGGATGCCCGCGCCGGGTTGCGGACGATGACATAATCCACCTGCCTGCCGCAGAACTGGCAGACGGCAGCGAGGTTGGTCATCACGTCCAGATCATCGAAGGGAAACACCATGAGCGTGATGCCGATGTTTTGCGCGCTCGCGATGTCAAAAAAATGCGTGGCGGCAAGCGCCTTCATCAGTTGCGCGTCCAGATGCGCCCGTGGATCAATCAGGGTGACGGGTTGGGCGGTGGTCTTTCGCAGAATCAAAATGAGTTCGTCCAGGTCTTCGGCCTGGCCGCTCAAGGGCGTCAACTTCACCTGGTCGGGGAATAATCGGGATAAGGTGCGGTTGTCGCCGTCCAGATCAAATCCCTGCCACGGGATGCCGCGTTGGTTGAGCCAGCACGCGCGGGCGGCGGCTTCGATGCT
>Ga0182030_10018270_pt1 | contig 13457 bp, 14 predicted proteins | sample 812S3MmetaG_FD_121299 | JGI IMG/M metagenome (GOLD analysis project Ga0182030, IMG submission 121299) | Permafrost microbial communities from Stordalen Mire, Sweden - 812S3M metaG (Illumina Assembly) | ecosystem: Environmental > Terrestrial > Soil > Wetlands > Permafrost | place: Sweden... | reverse complement strand
GTGCACGCCTATCTCGGCCATCTGCCCGACGCCGAAATCGAAGCCATGCTGAACGAACTGGCGATCGAACTCGGCGCCGCACTCGGCCAGGAGCGCATCTATGTCGCGTTCGGCGATCAAACCTGGATTCTGGACGCAGAAAGCCGCGCAAATTTGTCCAAGTGATTTGATGCTCCGTCGCGCCGTCCGCCGCTTACGCGCGCGGCTTATCTGTCTCCGGCGCGGGCGCCGCCGCGGTTTTGACCCCTCGGTCTGAAAATTTGGTCAGCAACGGGTAGCTTCGGTCGAACGGCCAAGCGCCGGTGCGCCAGAGAAGGCCGCCAACCACGGCGGCGAGAATGATAAATCCGAGCATGACGACGATGCCTTTGTCACGGACTATTTTAGCAGCTGATGTGCAGTGAGGAGTCCGCGCGACTCCCACTGTTCGCCGGGATGTAGGCTTCCGTCTGTGGCTCCTTATAGAAATCGCCATCGGGCGCCGCTTCGCCGCGCTCGGGGCCGATTTGCGGCGCCGAAGCCCGAGGCGTCTTTGTCATCATGCGCTGCACCCAGGCCTTCGCGATTCGCTTCAAGAACATGACAACCTCCTGAGTTGCTCGCATGGTTACTAGAAGCCTAAGCAAAGCGACGCCAGACTCGGATACTACTCATGTCCAATCGTGGCGCTTCGGGGGTCGAAGTGAGCTTCGACAGGGGCCAAGCGCCGGCTCACGCACGCGATCCCGGCCAGCCATAATGTTTGTGCAGATGAGCTCTTTCAAGTTCATGGAACGCGACCAACGGGTCCCACGTCGGACTCGTCCTGACCTGTTCGCGCAGGACGTCGACGCGCACGCGCCGGTCTGACCATTCGACGCCCTTTATCGCCTGCGTGGCGATCAGCACGCGTTTGCCGAACCACCAGTTGCTCGTGTCGACGATGAAATAATGCAGGCTCCAATCGTCATTGTCGAACATGAAATTCTCGACATGCCCGATGTCGCCATCGAGCGCGTGGATGCGGTATCCGATCACCTCGAAGACGCTGCGCAGATGAGGGTCGCCCTCCTGGCGGTCCTCGACCTCGGCGCGTTGTTCGGAATTCAGTTGGAAGCCGAGATAGGGCGGCGTCATCAGCGGCGAAGCCATCGCGCCCGTCACGGCGTCGGGATAGGCGCCGTCCCAGGCGCGGTCCCATCCATAATAATCGTACAGGCTATTCTGCATCTGCTGCGACACCGGCTGGTGCTCGCGCCAGCTCGGGCTGCCCTCGACCTGGGCCTTCGTCAACGCCACGTCAAATCTCGCCGCTTCGAGCGCCGCGAAGGAGATCGCGGGCGGATGGATCAACACCTTGCGTCCCTTCAGCCAAGTTCCGCAGTCGACGACCAACCAGCGCACATTCCACGAAACGTCGTCGAACAGGAAATCGACGACCTCGCCAATCAAGCCGTCGGTCGCTTCAATCCTGTTACCCTTGAGGGCGGCGATAACCTGTAACATGAGGCAAGCCTTTCTCGACGACGAGGAGGGATTTTCAACACCGGAAGGCGCCCGTCGCATCCAGTGCGAAAGCGAACGGCATGCAGGCCGCGCGCCGGCGGATCGATCACCCTCTGTACCGCCTTTACGAATCTGGGACAGACTCGGAAACTACTTAGGCCAGTTGTTCCCGCGCGCGCCTGAAGGGTCTCACATCGGCGGGACCACGCCATTGCGGCCGACAATCACCGCCGTCGCGTCGATAACGCCGTCGCCGTCGGCCGCGCCGCGCACGATCGCCGCGACGCCGGGCTTGATATCGCCGCGGTCGCCGGGCGAGAACGCGACAATCGGCGCCTCCGCAGGCAGCCGGATCTGCTGCGACCCGCCTTTGTAGGTCACGGTCAGACGGTCGCCATCGACGCCGCTGACGCGCGCATCGAGCGCGCCGTTGGTCATGGAGCTGCCGGGAGCGAGATCGAACGGGCGGAAGCCTTCGCCCACTCCCCGCATCGCTTCCGGGAACACATGGACTTCGAGCGCCTTCAACCCGTCGCCTTCGGGCACGGCGGCGACGCCGATGAACGCGTTGGCTTTGAGATCCGCAGGCGTCGCGGCGACGACGGCCACGATCCGCGTCTTCGGACCGAGCCGTACGGATACGCTCCCGCCGGCTCGCGACGTCACCGTCAGCGCGTCGCCCGATACGCCGGCGACGACGCCGCGAAGGGTCGGCGCCGGCGTTTGCGCCGACGCGGCGAAGGAAAGCGCGCAACTGAGCGCAAGCACGACGATCCTGACCATGCAAATTCTCCGACAGCGAACCTCGCGGCCCCCGCGCGCACTCTGCGCTGTTTAGCGGACAAGACCGGGGCCAAAGCTCACACTTGCGATCACAATGTGGTCATGCCCGTCGTAGCCGGCCGCCTCGGATCGAAAAGCCGCCGAAACGCCGCAAATCCTCCGCACGTAAGGCGAACAGGATCTTCGGGCGAGAAGCATCGCATCGCAAGGCCGACAACGAAGGCCGCGCGCGACGGCGCGGAGGGGAGGACGCCAATGACATCGCTTCATGTCTATTTCGGACGCGACGCCCTGGAGGCGCCGCCGGTCGTGCGCAAACTGCACCCCAGCGACGCGTTCGCCGCTTTGGCGGAGGGCTTCGACGACTTTCGCGCCATGCCGTCGCATCTCGTGTTCCTGGCGATCTTCTATGTCGGGGCGGGCATCGCGCTCACCGCGATGAGTTCGTTCGGCGACGCGCTGCAACTGGTGTTTCCGCTCGCCTCAGGCTTCGCGCTCGTCGGCCCGTTCCTGGCGGTCGGGCTTTATGAGATGAGCCGCCGGCGCGAACTCGGCGCGCCATTTCGCCTCGCCGACGCCTTTGTCGTCGCCAATTCCCCGGCGCTGCCTTCGCTGGCCTGCCTGGGGCTGGCGCTGATCGCAGTATTTGCGGCCTGGATCGCCTCGGCGCAGGCGATCTACGGCTCCTTGTACGGAACCGCCGCGCCGGCCTCCGCCGCGTCGTTCTTCAGCGATGTCTTTTCGACTGACCGCGGCATGCTTTTGATTGGTCTTGGCTGCGGCGTCGGCCTTGTCTTCGCGGTCCTGGTGCTCAGCCTCACCGTGGTGTCGTTTCCCTTGCTGCTCGATCGCGACGTCGGACTCGTTCCGGCGGTGGCGACCTCGCTGCGCGTGACCGCAGCCAATCCGCTCGCCGTGGCGACGTGGGGCCTCATCGTCGCGGGCCTGCTCGTCCTGGGCGCGCTGCCGCTGTTCATCGGACTGGCGGTCGTGATGCCGGTGCTCGGGCACGCCACATGGCGCTTCTACCGCCGCGCGGTCGAGCGCGATCCCGCGCACGAGCATCCGGCGACTTGGCCAAACCTCAAGCTCAGGCCCGCAAACTACTACGCGACGCCGCACTCCGTCCTGTTCCCGCCGCCGCAGCGCAACGACGGTTGATGCGTCGAAGCCCGCCAACCAACGCCGGCTTGCCGCTGGTCTGTGCGTCAGCTAGCGTGCGAGCGCAACCTGGGGCTGACGACGCAGCTGACCATGACCGATCTCGACGCGCTGCATCGTGAAATGACCGGCTGGCGGCGCGACCTGCACCGCCATCCCGAATTCGGCTTCGAGGAGACGCGCACGGCGGCCTTCGTCGCCGACCGGCTCAGGGCGTTCGGGCTCGATGAGGTCGTTGAGGGGGTCGGCGGAACCGGCGTCGTGGCGACGCTGCGCCGCGGCCAGAGCCGCCGCGCCGTCGCCTTGCGCGCCGACATGGACGCTTTGCGCATCGAGGAGCAGGGCGAGCTGGCCTACAAGTCTGAGACCCCGGGCGTCATGCACGCCTGCGGCCACGACGGCCACACCGCGACGCTGCTCGGCGCCGCCAAGCTGCTCGCCCAACGCGGCGGCTTCGACGGAACCGTCCGCTTCGTCTTCCAGCCCGCCGAGGAATGGGGCAGGGGGGCGCTCGCCATGCTCGCCGACGGGTTGATGCGGCGCTTTCCGTTCGACGAGATCTACGGCCTGCACAACATGCCGGGCATCGCCGCGGGCCAGTTCGTCGTTCGCCCCGGCGCGGCGATGGCGGCGGAAGACAATTTCGAGATTGAGCTGCGCGGCGTCGGCGGTCATTCCTCGCGCCCGCATGAAATCGGCGAAACGCTGGTCGCCGCCTGCGCGCTGGTGATGAACCTGCAAACCATCGTGTCGCGCCGCCTCGATCCCGCAGCAACCGCCGTCGTATCGGTCACGCAACTGCTGACCGACGGCGCCCGCAACGTCTTGCCGGGAACCGCGCACATTCTCGGCGATGTCCGCAGCTTCAGCGCCGAGGTCAGCGTCGCCGTCGAGCGGCAGATGCGCGTCATCGCCGAGGGCGTGGCGCTCGCGCATGGCGTGACCGCGCAAGTCGCCTACAGCCGCGAGTTCGTCGCCCTCGTCAACCACGCCGCCTGCACGGAGGAGGCCGCGGCGGCGGCGCGCGACGCGCTCGGCGCTGAGCGGGTGACGATGGCGCCGGCGCCGATCGCGGCCTCCGAGGATTTCGCGCATTTCCTCGCGCACGTTCCCGGCTGCTTCGGCTTCTTAGGCGCAGGCGACTGTCCCGCGCTGCACAATCCCGCTTACGACTTCAACGACGCCATCCTCATCGACGGCGTCCGCATCTTCGAAGCCATCGTTCGCCGGCGCCTCGCGCGCGGAAGCCGGTGACCAGGACCTTTACTCGAACCGCCGCAACCGCTCGACGCCGTGGAAATCGTCGTCGAAATCCGGCCAGCCCGCATCTTTCGCCGATATCTCTTGCGGCGCGAGCGGCCAGCGCACGGCGAAGCGCGGATCGTTCCAGCGAACGCCGCGCTCATCGGCCGGCGCATAATGCGCGCTGACCAGATAGATCGCCTCGGTGTCCGGCTCCAGCGTCAGGATCGCATGGGCGAAGCCGCGCGGCACATACATCATCAGCCGGTTCTCGGCCGACAGCGTCTCGCCGTACCAGCGCCCGAAAGTCGGCGAGCCCGGCCGCAGGTCGAGGATGGCGTCCCACAACGCGCCCCGCACGCAGCGCACGAGCTTGACCTCCGCCGAGTCCCCCAGCTGATAATGCATCCCCCGCAGCGTGCCTGCGACGGAAGACAGCGAATTGTTGACGTTGACGAAACGCGTCTCCAGCCCTTGCGCTGCGAACTCGCGTTCGCAAAACAGGCGCGCAAAGAACCCGCGCTCGTCGCCGCGCTTCTCCAGTTCGATCAACCGCGCGCCGTCGAGCGGGGTTGCATGAAACTTCATGGCGCGCGCTCCCAGATCCAGCGCAGATCGCCGTCGAGCCGGCCGGCCTTGCGGTGCGCTTCCAGCATCTTGAGCCGCATGTAGGGCGAGGCGCGGAACGCCGCGTCGGCGAAGCCCATCTCGGTCAGCCCCTCGCGCAGCCGCGCTATCGAGCCTTCCAGCGTCTCCTGCGGTTGATGATTCGGCGCCAGCTCCGCAAACAGACGGAAGTCGACCTTGTAAGATCGCGTGTCCGGCAACGCCTCCAGGTTGATGCTCACCCGCGCTCCAGGAACCGCGTGCGCGACCGCGTGCGCGAGATCCTTCACCTGATAGTTCCAGCGATCCGCGCCGACATTGACGTTCAGCAGCGCCCCGCCGTTCTGGGGCCGCCGCGTCAGCGCCCATTCGATCGCGCGCGCCATGTCGGCGACGTCGATCAGCGGCCGCCACGGCGAGCCGTCCGACAGCACGTTGATCTCGCCCGTCGCGACGGCGCTGGCGACGAAATCGTTGAGCACGAGATCGAGCCGCAGCCGGTCCGACATGCCGCAGGCGGTGGCGAAGCGCAGGCACGTCGTCGTCATGCCGCGCAGATTCATCTGGGCCAGCGCCTGCTCGGTCGCGATCTTCGAGCGCGCATAGGCGGTCTGCGGATTGAGCCCGTCGCTCTCCTTGCGCGCCGCGCCGGGCGCGAAGCCATAGACGCTGCACGACGAGGCGAACACGAAATGCCTGACCCCGGCCGCCGCGCTCAACTCGGCGAGCCGGACCGCCGCGCCGCGGTTGATCGCGTCGGTCGGCGCCTCGTAGGTCGCGCCCATGGGATCGTTGGAGACGGCGGCGAGCGCCACCACCGCATCGACGCCTTGCAGCGCGGACGCGTCGATGTCGCGCGCGTCGGCGTTGATCTGCACGTGATAGCGGCGGTCGGGCGAAACCTGCGCGTTGGTCGCGGCCAGCGCGAAATAGCCAGTGTCGAAGCCGATCAACCGCGCATCGGGCAGAGCGCGCCGCAGATGGCGGCCAAGTCCGGGGCCGATGTAGCCCTGATTGCCGGTAACGAGAATCTTCATGGACCTCACCACGCCTTCCACGGCGCGCGGCCCGACGCCCAAAGCTCTTCGAGCTGGCGCCTGTCACGCAGCGTGTCCATCGGCTGCCAGAAGCCTTCGTGAAAATGCGCGCCGAGCTGGCCGTCGGCCGCCAATCGCTCCATCGGCTCGCGCTCCCACACCGAGGCGTCGCCGTCGATATAGTCGCCGACCCCGGGCGAACAGACGAAGAAGCCGCCGTTGATCCAGCCGCCGTCGCCGCGCGGCTTTTCCTGAAACCCCGTGACGCGGTCGCCGTCCGAAAGGATCGCGCCGAACCGGCCGGGCGGCCGCACCGCCGTCACGGTCGCGAGCCGCCCGCTGGCGCGATGCGACGCGATCAGCTTCGTGATGTCGACATCAGCGACGCCGTCGCCGTAGGTCAGACAGAACGGCTCGTCGCCGACATGCGGCAGGATGCGTTTGATGCGTCCGCCGATCTGAGTGTCCTCGCCGGTCTCGATCAGCGTCACCGTCCACGGCTCCGCCGAGGCGCGATGAAAATGCATCTCTCCGGTGGCGAGCTTGAACGTCACGTCGCTCGAATGGAGAAAGTAGTTGTGGAAATAATCCTTGATGACATAGCCCCTATAGCCGAGGCAGACGATGAAATCGGTGACGCCGTGCGCGGCGTAGATCTTCATGATGTGCCACAGGATCGGCCGGCCGCCGATCTCGACCATCGGCTTGGGCCGCGCGTCGGTCTCCTCCGACAGGCGCGTTCCCAGTCCCCCCGCCAGCAAAACGGCTTTCACGTCCCCGAAACCTTCACGAATATCGCGGACTTTAAGCGGCGCCGGCTATGCCGTGTCAATAGAGCGCCCAGGGCTCAAGCCCGCAGCTTGAGAAACCGCGCGAAGGCGGCGAGCGTCGCCTCCGAGGCGTGGTGCTCCATGCCCTCGGCGTCGGCCTCCGCCGCCTCCGCCGGCACGCCGATGGCGCAGAGCGTGTCGACGATCAGGCGATGGCGCGCGCGTGACCGCTCGGCGAGCGCGGCGCCCGCCTCGGTGAGGAACACGCCGCGATACGGCCGCGACGTCACATAACCCTCGCGCTTGAGCCGCGCGAGGCCCTTGAGCGCGGTCGGGTGGGCGACGCCGAGCCGTTTGGCGACCTCGGTCGCGCGGGCTTCGCCGTGGGCGGCGTGCAGGTCGGCGATCAACTCGACGTAATCCTCGGCGAGCGTCGCCGAACGCGCCGCGCGCGCCTTGACGAACCGCCGGGCCTGGGTCGGCTCCTCGGGCAGGTCGGGTCTGTCGGTTACTTTCGACTCGGTCGCCAACTGGCGCTCCCTCAGGCCAACGCTTGAGCGCCGTTCGCGGGCGGCGCCTGTCGCTCGGGCTTTACCCGCCTTCGCCGCGCGAAGCAAAAGGACCGGCCGTCCAGCCGCGCGGACGAAATTCTAAACATCTGATCCAGATAGACTTTCGGCGATTGTGTCGAGGTGGCGCGGCGCTCCTATATCGGCTAGAAGGCGAAAAACGAATCTCCTTGAGAAAATCCCTTGGCCGACGACACCCCCGAAAAGCCCAACGACCCCTCCGACATCAAGCCCGTCTCGATCCTCGACGAGATGAAGCGCAGCTATCTCGATTACGCGATGAGCGTGATCGTCAGCCGCGCGCTGCCCGACGTGCGCGACGGCCTCAAGCCCGTGCATCGCCGCATCCTCTACGGCATGTCGGAGCTGAACTTCACGCCCGACCGCCCCTACAACAAGTCGGCCCGCACCGTCGGCGACGTCATCGGCAAATACCACCCGCACGGCGATCTCGCGGTCTACGACGCCTTGGTGCGCATGGCGCAGGACTTCTCGATGCGCGCGCCGCTGATCGACGGGCAGGGCAATTTCGGTTCGATCGACAACGACCCCCCCGCGGCGATGCGCTACACCGAGTCGCGGCTGCAGAAGCTCGCCATGGCGATGCTGGAGGATCTCGACAAGGACACCGTCGATTTCCGCCCCAACTACGACGAGAAGGAGACCGAGCCGACGGTCCTTCCCGCCCGGTTCCCGAACCTGCTCGTCAACGGCGCCGGCGGCATCGCGGTCGGCATGGCGACCAACATCCCGCCGCACAACCTCGGCGAAGCCATCGACGCCGCGCTGGCGCTGATGGACAAGCCGGACATGTCGGTCGAGGAGCTGATGGAGATCATCCCCGGCCCCGACTTCCCGACCGGCGCGCTCATCGTCGGCCGCTCCGGCATCCGCTCCGCCTACACCACCGGCCGCGGCTCCATCATCCTGCGCGCCAAGACGCATATCGAGACCCTGCGCAAGGAGCGCGAGGCCATCATCGTCACCGAGGTGCCGTATCAGGTCAACAAGGCGGCGATGGTCGAGCGCATCGCCGAACTCGTGCGCGAAAAGCGCGTCGAGGGCATTTCCGACATGCGCGACGAGAGCGACCGCGACGGCATCCGCGTCGTCATCGAGATCAAGCGCGACGCGGTGGCCGACGTCGTGCTCAACCAGCTCTGGCGCTTCTCCTCGATGCAGACCAGCTTCGGCTGCAACATGATCGCGCTCAACGGCGGCAAGCCGGAGATGATGACGCTGCGCGATATGCTGGCGGCGTTCCTGGAGTTCCGCGAGACCGTCGTCACGCGACGCACCAAGTATCTGCTCAACAAGGCGCGCGACACGGCTCACGTCCAGGTCGGCCTCGCCATCGCGGTCGCCAACATCGACGAGGTGATCCGCCTCATCCGCACCTCGCCCGACCAGGGCGCGGCGCGCGAGGCGCTGATGGCGCGCGACTGGCCGGCCAAGGACATGGCGCCGTTGGTGGCGCTGATCGCCGACCCGCGCCACGTCTTGCAGGCGGACGGCTCGATCCGGCTTTCCGAGACGCAGGCGCGCGCGATTCTCGAACTGCGGCTCGCCCGCCTGACGGCTTTAGGCCGCGAGGAGATCGCCGAGGCGCTCAACAAGCTCGCCGTCGAGATCGCGGACTACCTGGAGATCCTGTCGTCGCGCGCGCGCGTGCAGCAGATCATCCGCGACGAAATGATCGCGGTGAGGAACGCCTTCGCCGACAAGCGCCGCAGCGAGATCGTCGAGTCCGAAGCCGACATGGACGACGAGGATCTGATCCAGCGCGAGGACATGGTCGTGCTGGTCAGCCACGCCGGCTACATCAAGCGCGTGCCGCTCTCGACCTATCGCGCGCAGCGCCGCGGCGGCAAGGGCCGCTCCGGCATGGCGACGCGCGAGGAGGATTTCGTCGCCCGCCTGTTCGTCGCCTCGACTCACGCGCCGGTGCTGTATTTCTCGTCGAAGGGTCAGGTCTACAAGGAGAAGGTGTGGCGGCTGCCGCTCGCCGCGCCGCAGGCGCGCGGCAAGGCTCTGGTCAACATGCTGCCGCTGGAGCAGGGCGAGCGAATCACCACCATCATGCCGCTGCCGGAGGACGAGACGAGCTGGGAGACGCTCGACGTGATGTTCGCCACCACGCGCGGCACGGTCCGGCGCAACAAGCTCAGCGACTTCGCGCAAGTCAACCGTGCCGGCAAGATCGCGATGAAGCTCGACGAGGGCGAAGGCATCGTCGATGTCGCCGTCTGCTCGGAAAAGGACGACGTGCTGCTGACGACGGCGCAGGGCCAGTGCATCCGCTTCGCGGTGGATGAGGTGCGCGTATTCAAGGGCCGCGATTCGATGGGCGTGCGCGGCGTCGCGCTGGCCGAGGGCGACAGCGTCATCAGTCTCGCGATTCTGCGCCAGTTCGACGCTTCCGCAGAGGAGCGGGCGGGTTACCTCAAGATGAGCCGCGCCATGCGCGGCGAGGCGGCGAACGACAGCCCCTCGGGCGAGAGCCCCTCGGGCGAGAGCCCCTCGGGCGAGAGCCCGACGGGTGAAGCCGAGGCGGAGGAGGGCGTGACGGGAAGCGCGCTGCCGCAAGCGAATTACGAGGCGATGTCGGCGGCCGAGCAGTTCGTGCTGACGATCTCCGAGAACGGCTACGGCAAGCGCACCTCGTCGTTCGAGTACCGTTCGACCGGGCGTGGCGGCAAGGGAATCGTTGCGATGGCGGTCAACGCCCGCAACGGCAAGCTGGTCGCCTCGTTCCCGGTCGAGAACGACGACGAGGTGATGCTGGTCACCGACGGCGGCCAGCTCATCCGCTGCCCGGTCGAGGGCATCCGCCTGGTCGGGCGCGGGTCGCAGGGCGTCATCGTGTTCGACACCGCCGAGGGCGAGCGAGTCGTGGCGGTCGAGCGCATCTCCGAGCCCGAGGGCGAGGACGCCGCGGGCTAGGCTCGGCGCTCGCTTACGAGTGGCGCAAACTTTAGCATTGTGAAGGGTTTAAGCTGCTCCTCGCCGTCATGGCCGGGACAAGCCCGGCCATGACGGGCGGCGCAGCGAATTGGCGCGCGCCTTTTCCGTCGATTCCGCCCTTCCGCCACCAGCGTTAAGGCCTCGCTAACCCCAGGTTAATGCTCGCAGACCCCCGGTTTTACCGGGCGTAAAGCTTGACCGCGGCTTAACCCCGGCCGCTTGTCCCGCCGCGCCGTTAACGAACGCCTTTTGGCGAGGCGAAATCGTGACATTCGTGCAACATGGCCTGACGAAAGGTGGTCGCACCGTGGCAGACGTCACGATTTCCGTTTCGATGCGCAAATCACTTGGGTATGTTTCTGTCTGTGAGCGGGGCTACCCGGTCGCGAGTCGGACGGCGACGCTGGGCATCGGGGGGCACCTCGAAAAGGCGGCAAGGTTCGAAGTCATCGGGTAACGGGGTCGCCCTCTTACACCGGCCGGAAGCCGGAATAGAGGGTGGGAGCTGAAAAGACCCAGTCCCAAACGAATGTTTTTTGGAGGTCCACTAATGACGCTCATCAAGAGCCTGCTTCTGGGATCGGCCGCCGGCGTCGTTGCCGTCTCCGCCGCCCAGGCCGCCGATCTTCCGACCCGCAAGGGCCCGGTTGCGGCTGAATATGTCCGTGTCTGCTCGATCACCGTCGCGGGCGCGCCCGTCGTCGGCTTCGTCCTTCCCGGCTCCGACACCTGCTTGAAGATCTCCGGCTACGTCACCGGCCAGATCGAAGGCGGCAACGTCAAGGTCGGTCACACCCTCAGCAGCTACACCACGGCTACCTCGACACAGACGAACTTGTCGATCGTTTCGGGATCGAGTGGCGGCAACTCCTCGACCTTCGGTCGTGACTCCTTCGGCTACACGACCCGCTACAACCAGACGTTCGACGCGGTCTCCAACACGGCTTACGGCCCGTTGGTCGCCCATGCCGAACTGCAGTTCAACCACGGCGAAGGCTTCGACAACACCGGTCGTGGCGGCTCGGACGGCGGTCTCAACCGCGCCTATGTCACATGGGCCGGCCTGACGGCTGGTAAGGTCGACTCCTTCTTCTCGTTCACGGGCGGCGGTCTCGGCTGGGCGAACTTCTTCTCGCCCGACCGCAAGGGCTTCGCCCAGCCTGATGTGTTGGCCTACACCGCTTCCTTCGGCGGCGGCTTCTCGGCGACGATCTCGGCGGAAAGCCCGGCTTGGCTGGAGGACCAGGGTGACGCCGTCGGCGGCGGCCAGTTCCTCGGCTCCGCGACCCGCGGCGGCATGCGCTTCCCCGACATTGTCGGCGCGTTGGACGTCAAGCAGGCTTGGGGCACGGCGCACGTCGCCGGCGTTGGCCACAATGTGCGCGCGATCTCGCTCGTTGGCGATCCCAACCTCGACAAGTGGGGCTTCGGCGTCGACGCGGGCGTGACGTTCAACATCCCGAACCTCGCCGGTAGCGTCATCGGCGTGACGGGCGCGTGGTCGAAGAACGCGATCGTGGCCTCGGGTCTGGTTGACGGTATGTGGGGAGAAGAGGGCGCGGTTAACGGCAACGGCCAGCCGATGGCTGTGGCCGATGCGTTCTCCAACGGCAACGGTAGCTGGGCGACCCCGACCGCTTGGTCGGTTACCGCTTGGGCGAACTTCGTTGTCAACGCGCAGGTCACCGCCGGTTTTGAAGGATCGGTCGGCTCTCTGCGGTGGACGAACACGGCTGCGCTCACGCCGCTGTCGAACTCCACGAGCTTCCTGCTCGGGCCGGTGTTCCACTACGATCCCGTCCATAACCTCGACTTCGAGTTCGAGCTTCTCTATCAGGGCACCAAGACCGACCGTCCGACCAATCTGGTCGTCGGAACTCCTTGGGACGGCCAGGCGAACGGCTTCGCCGCTCGCTTCGAAGTCACCCGCTCGTTCTGATCGGCTGATCTGAACCAAAACGGAAGGCCCGGAGCGCAAGCTCCGGGCCTTTTTCGTTTGCGCGTTTGTTCCAACGAAAACAACGCCCTCGCCGTCATGGCCGGGCTTGTCCCGGCCATCCACGTCGGGCGGCGGAACGACGGTCGACGAGGTCGCAAAGCCGTTGCAGGGTCTACCGGCGCCAATTCACAACCGGCGCCTTGGCTCGACGACGTGGATGCCCGGGACAGCCCGGGCACGACGCGGGGAGCGCCGCTTTCAGAACGCAAAAACGCCCCCTCCGCTGACGGAGAGGGCGCTGGTTTAACTCCGATCCGCGCCGGGGCGGCGCGGCGATGCGCTTACTTGAGCGCGGAGCTGATTTCCGAGAATTCCTGGCTCAGGCGGGTGCCGAGGCTGCCCAGGATCGTCACGAGGGCGATGGCGATCAACGACGCGATCAGCGCGTATTCGATGGCGGTGGCGCCGGACTCGTTGCCAACAAAAGACTTGAAAGTAGCCAGCATGATGTTGCTCCGTTTGTTTTCTGGACTCGCAAAACTTGTTAAGTGTTCGCTCACTTCACTTGATCTCAAGTCCTCACCTTCACAACATGCCGCAAGGGACTTGGGGATGCAATAGCGAGGTAGACTGTTATGGCGGCAGACTGCAGACAGGATTTACAAACAGTGTGCAATTGAGTAAAAATGATCTGCAATCTCGGATGGAAATCTATACGCAACAACACGTTAGATCCATTCAACGGCTTCGTTCAGGCGCGGACGAAGCTAGAGAAGGATTTGTTAAGCTAAGTCGCCAAGGCGCGCCTACTTCAAAGCGCTGCTGACTTCCGAAAAGTAACCGCTTAGCCTGACGCCAATGTTGGTCAGCGGAATAATCACCGCCAGCGCGATGAGACCGC
>Ga0182030_10018269_pt1 | contig 13458 bp, 8 predicted proteins | sample 812S3MmetaG_FD_121299 | JGI IMG/M metagenome (GOLD analysis project Ga0182030, IMG submission 121299) | Permafrost microbial communities from Stordalen Mire, Sweden - 812S3M metaG (Illumina Assembly) | ecosystem: Environmental > Terrestrial > Soil > Wetlands > Permafrost | place: Sweden... | reverse complement strand
GAGGGGTTGGTCAAACAGTTTCGCGATGTCCACTTTCAACGGCGCGATTTTGATTTCACCTTCGAGAAACTGCGCCGCTTCACGGAGATTTTGCACCGGGATGACTTGCAGGCCGGCGACGACCGCCGCTTCCGGCGCGTTTTCCGCCGGCACGAGCAGACCAGTTTTGCCGTCGGCTTTCGCGCGCAGGGCCACCGGCAAAACGCCTTTGCACGGACGCACCGCGCCCGTGAGCGCGAGTTCGCCGACGATGACAAAATGATCAAGCTGGTCGGTTTCGATTTGTTCGCTGGCGGCGAGCATCCCTACGGCAATCGGCAAATCAAAGCTCGGCCCTTCCTTTTTCACGTCTGCCGGCGCGAGATTGATCGTCGTCTTGCCCATTGGAAATTTGTAGCCGGAATTGGTGAGTGCGGTGGAGACGCGGTCGCGTGATTCCTTCACGGCGGCGTCCGGCAGGCCGACGATGACGACGAGCGTGTCGCCGTAGCCGACGTTGACCTCAACTTCGACGGGATAGGCCTCGATTCCATTGACGGCGGCGGAACAAACCCTTGAGAGCATGAGATTTTATGGACGAGACACGGTGCAACTGCAATCGCAATCTTGGTCCGTCGCTGTGCGGTTCTGTTCAGGCTGTTCAAAAAGCGGCGCAGCGTGCGACTTGGCATTAGCACAAACAACCGGTTTTTGCGGTTTTCCGGCGGCTGGCACGCTCGTTGCATTATCACCAGAAAAACAAAATTCGCTTGCTGACCAAGATTCCGGCCGAACGAAAATGTCTCCGGCGACGTCCCCGTCGTCAGCGACAATTTTTCGCCGGGCCGCCGCCAATCCGGTTGACCCAAACCCGAAAAGTTGAATTATGAAACGCATCGGAATCCTCACCGCCGGCGGCGACACGCCCGCGCTCAACGCCACCATCCACGGCGCGGTCGCGCGCGCCAACCAGCTCAAGGTAGAGGTTTTCGGCCTCATCAAGGGTTTCAACTGCCTGTTCAATCCGCGCGTGCCGCACGTCCATTTGAACCCGCTGTTTCAGGAAATTCCCGAGCTGAATTCGACCAAGGGCGGCACGCTCATCGGCTCGTCGCGCGATTATGTTGACCCGGACAAAAAGGATGATCTTGACCTCGTTGCGTCGCGCCTCAAAAAACTCGGCATTGACGGGCTGATTTGCATCGGCGGCGACGGCACGTTAAATGGATTGCAACCGTTCGCGGAACGATTGCCGACGGTGCTGGCCCCCAAGACGATTGACAATGACCTTGGCCTGAATTATCCGAACGAGCCGGACGAATATGTGCGCGTGAACGATGCGGCGGCCAAGGCCGGTTTTCGTTACAAGCGCACGGAGTCGCACACGGAATTTGACCTGAACAACATCGTGAATTACGCCACGCCGGGTTATGCGACCGCCGTTTTTGTCTCCGCCCAGGGCGTGGAACGCATCCGCACCACGGCGGAAAGTCATCGGCGCATCGCGATCATCGAGGTCATGGGCCGGCATTCCGGCTACATCGCGCTCGGCACGGCTTACGGTCAGCCGGACATCGTGCTGGTGCCGGAAATTGCGCCGGATTTGGAACTGCTCGTTTCGCGGGTGAAGCATCTTTACGATCTGCAAAAAAATGTCGTCATCGTCTGCGGTGAAGGCATCGTGGATGAACAGGGCCGCGAGCTGGGCGCGGAAACGAAATCCACCGACCCAGCGGGCAACGTCGTTTTGAGCGGCGCATCGGAGGCGTTGCGCGGGAAACTGATCCAGATGATCGGCGACAAATTTTTCCAGCTCTACCGGCGCGGCGAATCGGCCAAGGAGGCGATTTTCACGCGCAAAGTCGGTCACACGCAGCGTGGTGGCCGGCCGATTTTGTTCGACCGGTTTTACGCCGCGCAGCAGGGCGCGAAAGCCGTCGAACTTCTCGTGGAAGGCCGCAACAATGCCGTTTCCGTTTTGCAATTCAACACGACCAAGGGTTTTTACGTCGAGGGCTACGACGCGAACCGTTTTCGCGACCGTTGGGGTTTGATTCATGCCCGCAAGATGCACCCGTCACTTTACGATGCGAAGACGATGAAGCCATCCAAGCTCGGCATGGATTATCTGATGCCAATTTTTACCGGTGCCATCGGCGAGGACGACATGGAACACACGCGGCGGACGCTGTTCGCGCCCGGCAATCTTTCGCAACCGTATCATTCCATCAACACCGATGTGCACAAACGCATCCGGTATCTGGCCGAAGCCGGATGAGTTTTCGGCAAAGCAAAAAAATGTTTACCAAAGAACCACCAGCAGGCATGGTTACGGCGCAGGAGTCCATGTGATTGAACTATTCATTAAATTTTTGCCATGAATGACAAACTGTCGTCCCAGTTGATTGCGCACATCAACGTCAAGCTCGCCTTGATCGGCAGCCCGCTGGTGCCGATGGCCGGTGACGCGGAGTTTGCTGAGATCACCGCCGCGATGGCCGCGCAGTCGCGCGAAAAAGACCGGCTGCTCGGCCAGCATCTCTGCCCCGCCGACCAGCGCATCCAGACGTTTCTCTACGATTACTTGCAGGACGTGCCGGTGCCCAAGCTGCCCACGCGCACCTTCACGCTCGACCGCGCCGGCCTCGCCCGCGTGCTGTCGCTGCCGGTGGACCGCAGTGATTTTTCGTCGGACATCATCAATTCCTACCGCGTCAAACAAGGCGTTTTGCACAATCCGAAAAGCGACCGCCGCACGACGGCGGGAATTTTCCACGTCACCGAAGGCGGTTTGCCAATTCCCGACGACAAGCTCGGCGTGCCGAAAATCACCTTTGCCAAAATCCTCGCGCTCGCGCTCACGCCGCCGCCGGAGTTGCTGCAACTGCCGTTCACGGCGACGCAGCCGCAGCCGGCGGAATGTTTCGTCTCGCTGCTGATCCGGCCGCTGGTTTGTCCCGAGGTTCCCGGCTTCACCAAAAAGAAAACGATGGAGGTCCGCTTCTTTGTGCCGGGCAACCTTGTCAGCAACCTCGATTTCGTCGAGGCGATTTTTGAAAACGGCGGCGATCCGTTGCTGCCGGAAAACGACGCCGCGCTCGACAGCGAACATTGGACCGGTCACACCGGCTGTGTGATTCTCGCGCCGCACCTGATCAAGGTGACGAAAAAATCCGTCGGCCTGCCGCACTTTGATCAGGCCACCGAACGCCAGCGCCGTGACGGCATGTGCTGGAAAACCGAGGACGAACCTTACAACGGCGGCAATGCCTTCAAGCTGACCTGCCGCGACGAATCCGGCGTCATCCTCACGATCATCGCCGACAACTATTTTGGCTATTGCAAAAAAGAGGTGAAGACGCAGTTGAGCTACGCGGCGAACCTGTTCGGCCTGGCCGAGGAGGAACACGCCGGCGGCGCACTGGTGTTTCCGAGCTACGATTTGGGCGAGACGTTCGACGGCGACATCCTTTCCCGCCGGCTGCCGCATTCGTTCGTCGAGATGACGAAAATGTTTTCCGACATCATGGACGTGCGGCCGGAAGGCTATGCGGTGGACAAAAATTTTCCGGAAATCATTTTTGTGCCCGCCTCGGCACGCTTCGATTTGCAGAGCCAGAAAATTTTCTGGACGAATCCGCTGTCCGGCGAACAGAGCCTGCACCTCTCGCCGGAAAAAACCTACGTCCGCCCGTCCGGCTACAAAATCAAGATGGAAAAGCCGCCCGGCCACGGCCGCCAGTGGCGGCTCGTCGGCACCATCGCCGAGGGCACGTTCTGCCACAAGCCCTGCACGGTTTCCGGCGGCGGCAAGTCGGAGATTTCCAAGCCCATCACCGACGCGATTCTCACCGGCCCGGTGTTCGTCGCGGATTTGAAAAAGGATTTCGACCGCGTCGCCGAATTGATTGACCGCGATTATTCCGCCCGGTTCGCCGACAAGTCGCGCACGGACCAGCGCAGCGTGCTGGCCACCGAACGTTCGCTCGGCTCGGTCATCAAGCTGCTCACGCCGGACGAGCATGATTACACGCCGGAATACAACGCCTGGCTCAACGGCGTGCCGCAATACGTCAAGGAACTCGTCTTCGTCGTGAAGCGCTATTTCAAGCCGGAGTGGAACGGCAACTGGCGCGATCGTTTCAGTGTGGACATCGTCAACGGCACGCCCGGCAACGAACTCAAGTGCGACAACCGCAAGCTCGTCACGACGTATCTGCGTGTCGGTTTCGACGACGACGGCGCGTGGCGCACGTTTGGCTTGCGCAAAGATTTTCATCCGGCGGTGAAAGTGCAGATGGAGGATGACATCACCGCCTCGACAGTCGTGCCGGCGGTGCTGCTGGAAAATCTGCCTGAAGGCACGGACCAAAGTCTCTCGCTGAAATTCGTCCAGAACTGCGAACAGCGTTTGTTCCAGCGCCCGGACGACGCGATCCATCGCGGCTACGACAAACAGGCGGAGCTGGATTTCGTCCAGCCGGAGAATTTCTTTTCCAACTACCAGCCGCTCACGCCGGCGGATGCGCGGGCCATGCTCACCGACGCTCTGGGCTTCAACCAGTTCACCGAACCGATGCAGAAGTTCATCCGCGAAGTCGCGGAGACCGGCACGCCGGATTATTTTGTCTGCACCGCCAGCCCGCGCCTCGTGGACGGCAAGCCAACCAAAAATCCGCGCTACCTGCAAAAACGGCCCGACCTCGTCCGCGCCGGCGAAACCTACCTGGCGGAAATTTCCGCGCGCCTGCGCCGCCGCGTGCCGATGAGCCAGCCGTTGCACACGCCGGTCACCGTCGTGTTGCCGGGCCGGCGCAACAATCCGCCGGAAAAGGGTGTGCGGGCGCTAGCCTGTTACAACCCGGTTCACTTCATGGAGCTGCCGGAATTTTTCATGGAAGTGATTTGCAGCATGACCGGCAAGTCGCCGTCCACCACCGGCGCGGGTTCCGAGGGCGCGCTGACCAAGGGTCCGTTCAACGCGCTGCCGCCGATCATTGACCTGAACAACGCGCTCGTGTCGTTCATCCTCACCGGGCACAACGCGTTCGTCACCGCCGCCGGCTACGTCGGCCCGCAGCTCCGCGTGGACCACGACGTGAGCCTGATCGTGCCAGAAGTCTGGTCGCGCATGACGCCCGAGGAGCGCGCGCCGAAATTTCTGATCGAACACCGCTTTCTGGAAAAATGCGCGGACTTCGACCACGCCGGCAAAAAAATCCTCGCGAGCCGGCTTGGCTGGCGCATCAACGCGCGGTTCATCCACGCGTTTTTTGGCCGCGTGTTCAACCATCCGCACGCCGTCTTCACCGAGGCGATGCTCAAGCCGGAACTTCAGAGCAAAGACATTTTTGCGGACGGCATGGACACCATCATCGCCACGCAGAAACGCGTCGCCAAAATGTATTTCGATGACGGCAGCATCGCGCAGGCCAGCCCGCCGCTGAAGGCGTTGCTATACATCATGCTGCACGACGCGTGGGAGGGCAAAGGGCTGGATCATGCCGACGTGCGGAAACTGTTCACGCGCGAAAACCTGCTGGCGAGCGCGTGGTATGCCGCGCGCCTGGCGGCCCGGCAGAAGATTGACCGCGTGCTCTGGAAGCGCCACGTCGAATGTCTGAACCAGTTTTTGCGCCGGCCGAATTACACCGATGTCGCGGAAACCCTGCACATCGCCGAACGGCTGACCGCCGCGCGGAAAACCATGGAAGAGGTCGAGTCGCCGGATTACCTGAAGAAACTCGCCGGCACGATCGGCGCGGAGCCGATTGAAGCGTATCTGTGATTCCAGCCGGACGCCGCCGTTGCGATGGTTTCAAAGATATTTTTGCAACCATAGCAGCGTTTGCTTCAGCCAGTCAAAATTGAACCAGCCGAGCACGAAGGCGTAGTCCGCCAGCCAGAGTCCGCCGAAAATTGCCGCCCATTGCCAGCAAAGCATTTTCTGTTTGCGGCCTTTGACGAAAGCCAGCGCGGCAAAAATGTTCGCGGCGGCGGCAATTCCTAGCCCCCAAAACATCAGCCGCCGGCCGGTGGACGCGGACGAAAGCTGGACGTCGCCGAAATGCTCCCGAGTCGCCGCCGGCAGCCCGATGATCAGAAGCGCCAGCAGCGCACAATTCGTCGTTACGATCAAAAACCGCTGCATGGCCGGCTAGTTGATTTTCTCCGCGATTTTATATTTGAACATCCGCCGCTGCATCCAGCGCACGGCGAGCAAATCATAAAACGACGCGAACAGCCGGTTCCAAACGCCGTAATGGGTTTGTCCCGATGCGCGCGGATTGTGGCGGATTGGAATCTCCGCAACCGTGAAGCCTTCGATCTTGAACAGCGTCGGCAGAAACCGGTGCATCCCTTTGAAAAATTTCAGGTCGTCAATGCACTCGCGTTTGAATGCGCGGTAGCAGCAGCCGGCGTCGGTGACATTTTCACCGGACAATTTGTTGCGCACCCAGTTTGCGATGCGCGACGACGCGATGCGCACGAAACCGTCGCCCTTGCCGCGCGCGGCGATTCGCGAGCCGCAGACACAGTCGGCCTTCGCCAGGGCCGCCAAAAATTGCGGCACGTCGCGCGGATCGTTTTGCAAATCGGCGTCGAGCGTGACGATGTATCTTCCGCGCGCCGCCTTCATGCCCGCCCACAGCGCCGCCGACTGCCCGCAGTTGAACGCGAACCGCAGCCCGCGCACGCGCGCATCCGCCGCCGCGAGTTCCTTGAGCACGGCCCAGGAATTGTCCGAGCTGAAATCGTCGGCGATGACGATTTCATAAGTCCGGTTCAGCGGGTTGGTCGCTTCGCGGATGGCGGCGACGAGCGCACGCAGATTGTCCTGCTCATTGTGGCAGGGAATGACGAAGCTCACTTCGACCGAAGTTGGTTCAGCGCTCAAGGTGCGGATACTTTTTAGAAATCATTGCGTGGCGGCAAGCGAAAACGCGGAAGTGCAGCGGCGTCCCGACACTGATGGTTTAATTTCCTGCGCCTGATGGCCACACGCGGACGGCGCGGATGATCATTTCGTCGCCGCCGTTGAAAAACCGGAAGTCGCTCTGGCAGTTTTCATCGCCGCGAAAACGGGCATCCGGCAGATAAAACCGCGCCTTCCGCCATTGCCCGCTGTTGGTGCAATGAATGACCGTGGAATGATTTTTGTAAACGCCGCCAACCCGCGCCCGCCGGTCGGTGGAATCATAGTCCAGTGCAATGTCGCCGGTGCCGGTGTCGAGATATTCGACCTGAATTTCCAGTGCGGGGATCGCCTTTTGGCGGATTTCATCGCCGGCAATGAAATACAGATAAGACCCCTTTTTGGAAACTTCCCAGCAATGGACGCCTCTGCGCTCGACCACGGCGAACGGCCCGTCACCGTCCTTGCAGGCCTCGGAAACTTGAAGATCGCTAGAGCCGTCCGGGCTGGCCGAAATTTCGTCCGGCTTCGGCTGCTGTTGTTCGCACTCTCGAATCGCAGATTGAATCCACCAGCGGCGGTCGTCGTCGGTTTCCGTCTTCAACGATTGTTCCAGCGCGGGCAGGGCGGCAGTGGAATTTCGGGACAGCTCGTTCACGGCGGTTTCCCGTTTTGAAAAATCGGGATCAGCGAGTTGCGCGATCCATTTTAAGATTTGATCGGCGGAAACCGGCTCAACTTTAACCGGCGGCGGCGTGGGTCCGATTTCGAGAGGATGCGGAGGTGACGGAATCAGTGATAGCGGCTTCACCGAAATTGACTTCACCGTGATTTTCGATCCCACCGCCGGGAAGACTGAAACACACCGGTTGAGATTGGAATAATCGCCGGAGTGCTCGAAGCGAAGTTCGTCGTCAACGTAAATGGCCTGATGGTCCGGCGTGACCTGCCACCGAATGGTCACAAATTTCCCGGCCGGAATGCCGCCGGCTCCGGCTTTGTGCAGCCCTTCGGCGGGACCGCCGTTCACGCGCAGTTGATCTGGATTTCTCTCCCAGTTAAAAATCACCTGGTCGGCGGCATAGGCAATTCGGAGGTTCGTGGAATCCGTCTTGGCAACAATGGTGATCTCGACGGGCGGACGGAAAGTATAAGGTGTGTCGAGCCGGTCTTGCCCCTTTAGAACAATGCCCTTCTGACTGATCAAGGCATAGTTGGTCATTGGCCCGGCCACGTTCGACGGCGCAGGGATCACATACGCTTCGACCCGCTGGAAAGCATAGCCCGCCGCCAGCGCGTCTGATTCTCCCTGCGCGGTGGCCATGGTGAAGTTGTCGCCAGCGCCTTTCTTGAATCGCTTCAACGGCACCGCGTCCGGCTGTGGCTGGGAATACGCGTAGCCTTCGATGCGGACAGATTGGTAGCGGCCATTTTTATTAAGCGCCTGCGGCAACGCTTTTCCGAGCAGCATGTAATCCTGGCGCTTGGCGCTCCAATACTGCATGAGCGGGACGGTGTTGGATTGCGGATTCGCAAAAACGCAGCCTTCAACGCGGATAAATTGATAGCCGGCGGCTTTGGCGTCCGCTTCGCCCCGTGTCGTGGCCGTGGTGAAATTGTCATGGCCGTTCCAGAATAATTTCAGCGGAATCAATTTCGGCGCGGGCATGGCCGGCGGCATGTGAACAAGGCCGGTATGTTGCGGTGCGGTCGCGCAGCCGGCAAGCGCCAGCGAAATGCCGGCAAAGAAACCCGCGGCAAGGCAGCTTTTATTTTTCATACGCGGTCCGCTGGTTTGCCGGTGGTGTCACCAGGAATAGTGAACCGTGTAGTTCAATGTTTTTTCCTCGTCCGGCTGGAGCTGGACGCGGAATTCGGCCGTGTTCGCGTCGGTTTTGACGAACGCGTCCGAGTGATCCGTGATTTCCCACGTCGGCCAGCGATACAAATGCTCGACCACGCGGATTTCGACCGGCTCCTTTTTGTGGTTCCGCAATTTGATTTCAAACGATTCGTCCAGCACCCGGCGCGAGCTGTCAAAGTTGTAGTTCGTCTGCCGGCGTTCGCCCACCAGATCGAAGGCGTTGCCGGTGGTCACGCGGACCGTCTCGTCGCGCGGCGTGTGGTCAATCTGGTCTTCGCCGACAAATTCCATCTGGCCGTCGGCGTCGCGGCGGTAGAACCGCAGCATGCCCTTGGGCAGCGCCATGCCGAGATGATTCGACTCCGCGTTCACAAACTCGCGCATGACCCAGACCTTTTTATTGGATTCTGTGCCATATTCGCGGTTCTGGCGGATGTTTTCGTAGCCCCAGCCGCCGTAACGGTTCAGGTCAATCTTTGCGCCGTCATAAACGTAAATGGTTTTGGACTGGATGCCGTTGGCGCGGACAAATTCCACTTGCTTCGTCTCGCGGTCGCGCAACGTCGTCGGCCGTTCCAGCATGTAAAGGTGAAATTCGTCGAAGCTCTTTTCGGAAACGGGCGGTGCACCGGCCGCACCGCCAAAGGCCATGGAATCCATCGCTAAAAACCGGCCTTGAGTCGGTTGGATTTTGTTCACATCGCCAGCCATCAATTTGATTTTGGCATTTTCAAACGTCTTGCCGCTTTGATTGTCCATCGTCACCCAGCCGATCAAGTCCACGTCGTCGCCCTTTTCCGGCGAGACGAGATTATAGCTGGCGCTCCAGTCGAAGCCGTCGGAGACGTAGCTGATTTCCGCGTCGAGCTTGCCGGGTTTTCCGGATTGGATGAGCCAGTTGAGCGTCGGCTTGAGAATCGTGTCGTCGCCGAGGTCGGGAAACAGCGGCGTGCCGGGCAGACCGAAACGCATCTTGCCGTCCACTTCGATGATCGGCTGGCCCACTTCCGATGCGTAACTCATCTGCGCCTGCTGGTATTCATAACCGTAGCGGTTCATCGCCGAATAATGCGGCACATAGCCGCTGCGGATGATTTTGCCCTGGATGATTTTTTCCGGCGGCTGACCGTTGGCGCTGTTGGGAATTTCAAAATCAATCGTCTTGCCTTCGAACAGCGACAGCAGCAATTCCTGCGACACCGGATCGTTGCGGTAATTTTGCTCGAGGATTTGCAGCGAGGTTTTGCCAGCCGGGTCGCGCAAGATCACCGAGTCCGACTCGACGTGCGCCGTCGCGTCGGCATAACGCACGTCGTTCACTCCGTCTTTCAAGTCGAGTGGCACGGTGTCGCGCACGACTGCGAAGTTCTGGTTGTAAATGGTGAGCGCGGGCTGCGCGAAGGTTGTGAGCGCTGCCGCGACGATGAGAAAAAAACCGGAGGCGAGTGTTTTCATAGATTGAAGTATGCGCTTGATGGCTTAAAGGTTAGACACCGCCGCCCGGAATTTGTTTCGGACAATTTTCCGCCTGCTTACGTCTTTGGAACCCGCTGCCGCTATTTTTTCCGGAAATCTATCTCGCGACCTTTCCAGCAGGCCTCGCCGACGTGGTTCAACAGCCCCAGCCGCCAGCGCCACGAAACACCGTAAAACGGATTGTTCGTCGGCCAGAACGAAATGATGTCCACGCCGATGGCCTTGGCCATTTCAATGGCCTGCGCGATGTGTTTGGGATGGTCGTTCCAGTTAAACAGAAGATATTTCCATTCCAGGATCGGCTGCTGCCGGCCGCGCGCATTTCGATACGCCACCATGTCGCGCATCGCGGCGTAGGCTTTGTCGAAGTTGCCGCCTTTCATGTAGGTTTCGCACATGGCGTTGTTGATGCCATGAACGGAAAACAGGATGTGGCTCAAATACAGCGCCGCCTCGCGCTTGACGTCCGTGTTCAACAACACGCCGTTCGTCGAAACCACGATGCGGCAGTTCGGGTTTTTCTCGCGGAGCAGCGGCAGTTCCTTGCCGATGTTCGGCGACAAAAACGGCTCGCCCAGATTTAGGTAAAAAATCTGCTGCATGCCGAGCCGCGCCGCAAGGTCCGCCATCTGGCTCAACTCCGCCAGCGGCATGAGCTTGCCCGCGCGGATGTTGGCGGCGTTTTCGCGCGGACAGCCTATGCAGTCCACGTTGCAGATCACCGTGTTCTCCAGCAGCATTCCGCGATACGGCAGGCGCGGCTTGGGCGGCGCAGCCTGACCATTCGGCAGTCGCCGGAAATCGCCGCAGCGGACACAGGTGGGAATCGGGACTTTCCCCCGGGCGAGATCCGCCTGAAATTTTTGCGACACCGGACCGAAGAAAACCTCCTCAAAAGAATTCTTGCGCAGATCGCCGAGATGCCCGCTGCCGTCGTAATCCTGGCAACTGCACGAAACCGTCAGGTCGGAATTCACGGTGATGCCGTATTCCGATTCGCCGATGAGCGCCGCGCAATAATATTTCCGCCCGGTGACCTTCGCGCGCACCGTGTGCCAGACCACCATGAGGCCGCGAAGGAAATCGCTGACGATCCAGTTGAAGCGCGTCTTCGGGGCGCGATTTCGGCGCAATGCCGGTTTGTCTTCCATGAGAATAGAATGGCCGCGAATTTTTAATTTACCAGCCGATACCAGTTGTCGCGCTGATGCGGCTCGTAGCCGAGTTCGCTGATGAGCCGGTGCATGTCCGGCACGGTCATGCGGAAGGTCGTGCCGGCCTGCGACACGACGTTTTCCTCGATCATGATGCTGCCGAGATCATTCGCGCCGTATTTGAGCGCGACCTGGCCGATTTCCAAGCCCTGCGTGACCCACGAGCTCTGGATGTTTGGAACATTATCGAGATAAATCCGCGCCAATGCCTGTGTGCGCAGATATTCATGCGCGCCCACCGTCGGCGCTTTCAACCTGGTGTGCTCGGCCTGAAAGGTCCAGCCGATGAACGCGGTGAAATGGCCGGGCTTGATGCCACTCCCGTTGTATTCCGCCACACGCTTCAGCGAAATTTCCTGCTGCGCGCGCAAGCGTTCCAGATGTTCGATGCGGTCTTCAATTGTCTCGACATGGCCGAACATCATCGTCGCGCTCGAATAAAGGCCGAGCCGGTGCGCCACGTCCATGACTTCGAGCCAGTCGTTGCTCATCGCCTTGAGCGGCGAAATTTTTTGGCGCACGCGGTCCACCAGAATTTCCCCGCCGCCGCCGGGAATCGAACCAAGGCCCGCCGCCTTGAAATCGCCGATGATTTTTTCCAGCGGCTCGTTGAACACCTCGCGGAAATGCACCAACTCGCTCGGGCTGAAACCGTGGATGTTGAAGCCGGGAAACTTGTTTTTGACGTGCGCCAGCAAATCCAGATACCACTGCTTCGTCAGCTTGGGATGATGCCCGCCCTGCATCAGCATCTGCGTCCCGCCGAGCGCGATGGTCTCCTTGATCTTTTTATCCATTTCGCCGAACGTGATGACGTAGGAATCGTCGTCCTTCTCTGTCCGGTAGAACGCGCAGAATTTACAATAGACGTTGCAAACATTGGTGTAGTTGACATTGCGGTCAACATTGTAGGTGACAATCTCGTTGCCGCGACCGTCATAGGCCGCAGCCTTGGCGAGCTGGCGGCGGCGATCGGCGAGCGCGCCAAGTTCTTCCAGCGGCAAATGATATAGCCGCAACGCCTCGGCAGCGCTGATGCGTTCGCCGTTCCAAACTTTTTGCAGCAACTCGTCCAATGACGCGTCGTAAATCACGATGCCAGTTTAGCGCGCCCAAGTCGGTGAGACAAGCCGGACAAGTTAAATCAAAAGTCGTGTCCTGCCACGACCGCCATCCGAACCATTGTCAATAAATGCGCTGCGGAATGATGCCGCTTGAATTCGATTGGTGGCGGATGCAATGCACCTGCCGGCAATCGTGTTGCCATCAGCCGGCAGGTCTGTTAAAACTGGATTTGTTAATGTTTTCGCAAGTTGTGTGCAGGCGGGTGTGGTTCAATGGTAGAATGTGGCCTTCCCAAGGCTGAGACGAGGGTTCGATTCCCTTCACCCGCTCCAACCCTTGTAAATAAAGGGGATTGTGAGTTTTAGGCCGTGTAAAAGTGGCCGAGTAAGAATAAAAGTAAGAATGAATTGCGCAGATTCCAGCAAATTTCTGCGCTGGTTCTTGTTTCAATAACAATCTCCTGTTAGCTCATTATCGTTAGGAATCCATGCTTAATATCATCTTTGTTTAAGCGGTATTTCCATGCAGCAATGATAAGCAATTGAAATAAAACTTCACCACCCGCTTCCCGTAGATCTTCGTTAAAACCTTGTTCAATTGCTTCATCATCAGGTTCGTCAAGGGGCTTCAGCAACATTTTCATTAACACCTGGCGCGTACTGATAGTGAGACTGGAGACAATGCCGGCGATGGAGACAATGCCGGCGATTAAGATTCTGCAAATTTTTGCTAATAATCGGAATTCTATTGACTCATTTTACATTTTCTGCAATAAAGAAACACATTCCAGCTAAATTGGCCTGCTGAAGTGTTATGCTTCTGTTTTGCATCCCACCATTGCTGAATTAATCGGAGCTAACGTTCAGTCAGAAAATATAACAACAGGACATCATATGGGAATAGTTGTATTTGCGCGCAATTGTTACAATTTGGTTACAACAATT
>Ga0182030_10018268_pt1 | contig 13458 bp, 9 predicted proteins | sample 812S3MmetaG_FD_121299 | JGI IMG/M metagenome (GOLD analysis project Ga0182030, IMG submission 121299) | Permafrost microbial communities from Stordalen Mire, Sweden - 812S3M metaG (Illumina Assembly) | ecosystem: Environmental > Terrestrial > Soil > Wetlands > Permafrost | place: Sweden... | reverse complement strand
CGCTCCGGAGCGCGATTGGGCATGCGCCGACAAATACGAAAGCGGCCGGCAAGCGCTGAATTTGTATGCCGTCGAATTCGCTGAGAACGAGGATAATGCATCCAATCTGTTGGCGCCTATTCAGGATGATCGGCTGAAGGAAGCGGTGCAGGACTTCAGTATGGTAACGAATGAGGAGGTTTGTTCCACCTACAAGAATCTTTACACGGACTCACTTCGCAACCTTGCATACGCCTATTTCTTTTTGGGTGATAATGGACAGGCGCTGCACCAACTCGATTATGTTCACCAACTATCTTCTGGTGCTGATTGGACTCCGTCATTTCTTCACCAGGTTCTTTCGAACTGCCGAGGAACACTCGTTGGCGCACCGCTGAATGAACTGCGTCTTTTTTACAGTGTCGATATCGGTGCGCTGGGGAGAAGGAGATTTATAAACGGGCTTTGCGCCATCTTAATAGAGCAGTAGAGTTATCTACCTGCGCCTTTCTACACAATCTGAATGACATTTGAGTTTCTGACTACTCGTTAGGCTTCGTGTTGGGTATGAAGAGCCACCTGTCGATTTCCGCATTCCATCCTAGGCGTCTTTAACAAGAATTATAGAATCCAATACGAATTCTATATTATTCCACTGCAGTGAGGGTCTCTTACTCATGCGGGGGCGGCCGTTCCTAAAATCCCGGTAGTGGGGTTCTTCCATAAAGGCAGATTCAACTACCCAACGCATAATCGGATGAGGCTGGACGAGAGTAACCTCTTGGCAAATCAAGGGTTGCTGATGAGGAAGTATCGTCGGATAACGCTTGAAGATCGTTGCCAGATCCACGCGCTGACCAGGCAAGGAAGCAGCCAGCAAAATATCGCCGGTGTACTGGGTATCAGCCAAAGCGCTGTGAGCCGGGAACTGAGCCGCAATCGCGGCCAGCGTGGTTATCGTTTCAAGCAGGCTCAGGAAAAGGCCGATGCTCGGCAGGTGGTGCGGAGAAAACAGCGCAAGCTGACGAAATCGCTACGACGCGGTATTGAGCGGAAACTTCGCGAGGAACGCTGGTCACCGGAGCAGATCAGCGGTTGGCTGGGCGAACAAGGTGTCTCGCTCAGTCACGAGTGCATTTATCAAATGATCTGGCGGGACAAACGCGAAGGCGACGATTTATGGCTGAGCCTGCGCCGACGCGGCAAACTCTATAATAAGGGAGCCGGCAAGACCGCCGGACGCGGTCTGATTCCCAATAGAATCGACATTTCTGAGCGCCCCGCCGTCGTCGGGCGGAAAAGTCGCGTCGGCGATTGGGAGGGCGATACCATCGCCGGTGCCAGACACAAAGGCGGACTACTCACATTGGTCGAGCGCAAAACCCGGCTGACGAAGATCGTTCTTTTGTCCCGCGCGACAGCCGACGCGACGCGCGGTGCCACGCGTCGGTCGAGACAGTGCGCCAGGCGCTGGTGGGCAATGTTCGAGAGGAGCACATCGTCGCGTTGACGCAGGCGCTTGAATTGTACGACGTCTATCAGGCGAAGGTTGCCGCCTGTGACAAGCAAATCGAGGCGATCCTGAAGCGGCTGAAGAAGAGCGCCCCGCCACCGGCGGACAAGCTTCCTCCTGTCAGGCAGAGGGCCCGCCAGCCAAACGCCCCGGCGAAAGATCGCCGCCAATCCCGCTGTTGGTCTGACGGCACCCCCTCAACTCGCGCGCCCCGGTCGCCTATGGCTCAAAGCGGGCCGTTACTGGATTGCCCGCAGCGCAGAGGGATCGCCCTCGATCATCGGCGTGTTCCACGAGACGTCAAACATTCCTCGTAGGTTGTAGGGGACGCGGCCCACCGGGTCGCGTCCCCCGCGCACCTTAAGCCGCCTCGGCCAGCGCCCCGTTGATCGTCAGCCCCTTATTATCGGCCGACACATGCACCGTCTCGCCTTCCTTCACCGCGCCCTCCAGGATCAGCCCAGCGAGCGGGTTCTGCAACGACCGCTGGATCACGCGCTTCAATGGGCGGGCGCCATACACGCTGTCATAGCCTTCGTTCCCCAGCCAAAGCGTCGCGGCCTTGTCCAGATCCAGATCGATCTTCCGATCGGTCAGCAGCGACTTCAGCCGTTGCAACTGGATCGCCACGATGCTCGCCATATCGGCCCGTTGCAGACGCCGGAACAGGATGATCTCGTCCAGCCGGTTCAGGAATTCCGGCCGGAAATGCGCACGCACATACTGCATCACCTGGCCCTGCACCATCGCCGCCGGCTCACCCTCTGGCTGCGCGGCCAGCACTTCGGAGCCAAGGTTCGACGTCAAAACGATGATCGTGTTCTTGAAGTCGACCGTGCGGCCCTGGCCGTCGGTCAGACGGCCATCGTCCAGCACTTGCAGCAGCACGTTGAACACATCCTCGTGCGCTTTTTCGACCTCATCGAACAGGATCACCTGATACGGCCGCCGCCGCACCGCTTCGGTCAGCACCCCACCCTCATCGTATCCGACATAGCCGGGCGGCGCGCCGATCAAACGAGACACCGCGTGCTTCTCCATGAACTCGCTCATGTCGATGCGCACCATGGCCTTCTCGTCGTCGAACAAGAATTCGGCCAGCGCCTTGGTCAGCTCGGTCTTGCCCACACCGGTCGGACCAAGGAACAAAAACGAACCGATCGGCCGGTTCGGATCCTGCAAACCCGCCCGAGCCCGCCGCACCGCGTTGGCGACCGCCTTCAGCGCCTCTTCCTGGCCGACGACCCGCTTGCGCAGTTCGTCTTCCATGCGCAGCAGTTTGCCTCGCTCGCCTTCCAGCATCTTATCCACCGGCACGCCGGTCCAGCGAGACACCACCGACGCGATGCCTTCCTCGGTCACTGCCTCATTGACCAGCTTACCGTCGGCCGATTTCGCCAACTGCCGTTCGATGTCCGGAATGACCCCGTACATCAGCTCCGACGCACGCGCCAAATCACCGCGCCGCTGCGCGATTTCTACCTCGGAGCGCGCCTGGTCCAACCGCTCCTTCAACTTCTGCGTATCCTGAAGCTGATCCTTTTCCGACTTCCACGCCGCCGTCATGGCGTTGGATTTGTCTTCCAGCTCCGCCAACTCTTTGTCCAGCCGGACCAGACGGTCGCGCGAGGCGTTGTCGCTTTCCTTCTTCAGCGCCTCACGCTCGATCTTCAACTGCATGATGCGGCGGTCGAACTCGTCCAGCGCTTCCGGTTTGCTATCGACCTGCATGCGCAGGCGGCTGCCAGCTTCGTCCATCAGGTCGATCGCCTTGTCCGGCAGGAACCGGTCGGTGATGTACCGATTGGACAAAGTCGCCGCCGCCACCAGCGCGCCATCGGTGATGCGCACGCCGTGATGCAGCTCGTACTTCTCCTTGATCCCGCGCAGAATGCTGATCGTGTCCTCGACCGAGGGCTCGCCGACGAACACCGGCTGGAACCGCCGAGCCAGCGCCGCGTCCTTCTCCACGTGCTTGCGATACTCGTTCAGCGTGGTCGCGCCGATGCAGTGCAAGGTGCCGCGCGCCAGTTCCGGCTTGATCAGGTTGGACGCGTCCATCGCGCCATCCGCCTTGCCGGCGCCGACCAGCGTGTGCATCTCGTCGATGAACAGGATGATTTCGCCGTGCGCGTCCTCGATCTCCTTCAGCACGGCCTTCAGCCGCTCCTCGAACTCGCCGCGGTATTTCGAGCCCGCGACCATGGCGCCCAGATCGAGCGACATCAGCTTCTTGTTCTTCAGCGCCTCCGGCACGTCGCCGTTGACGATGCGCAGCGCGAGCCCCTCGACGATCGCGGTCTTGCCGACGCCCGGCTCCCCGATCAGCACCGGATTGTTCTTGGTCCGGCGCGCCAGCACCTGGATCGCGCGGCGGATTTCCTCGTCGCGGCCGATCACCGGGTCCAGCTTGCCTTCGCGCGCCACCGCGGTGACGTCGCGGGCATATTTGTTCAACGCGTCGAAGTTCGATTCGGCGTTGGGGCTATCGACCTTGCGGCCCTTGCGAATGTCCGCCACCGCCTTGTCCAGCCCCTGCGCGGTCACACCCGCCGCCTTCAGCGCCTTCCCGGCCGGCGTATCGGACGCCGCGAGGGCGACCAGCAGCCGGTCCTGCGCCACATACTCGTCGCCGGCTTTGGTCGCGGCCTGTTGAGCCGAGTCCAGCACGCGGACCAGTTCGGGCGTGATCTGCGGCTGACCCGCGCCACCGCCCCGCACTGTGGGAATGCGCGCGATCTCCGCCTGTACCGCGGTCGCGGCGGCTTTCGGGTCGCCACCGGCGGAGCGGATCAGGCCGGCGGCGGCGCCTTCCTCATCGTCGAGTAGCGCTTTCAGCACATGTTCGGGGGTGATCCGTTGGTGGAACTCGCGGATTGCGATCGTACTGGCGGCTTGCAGGAAGCCCTGAGTCCGCTCGGTGAATTTCTGAATGTCCATGCTTATGTCCCTGTTCGTAGGCGACTGCCTCGGCCCCACCCCTACACAGGCGATGGGATCCCTGCATTGATTTGAATCTGGGTCGTGCCGTTCGGGCCTCAAGGGGGGAACCGTCATGCGTATCGAATATCTGTACCGCTATCCGGTCAAAGGCCTCACGGCGGAAGCGTTGGAGGTGGCGGAAGTCGAGACCGGAGGCTGCATCCCCTGGGACCGCGCGTTCGCATTGGCGCAAGGCGACGCGGAGTTCGATCCGGCCGCCCCGTCCTGGCTGCCAAAAAGTCGCTTCATGTGCCAGGCACGCAACGCGAAGATCGCCGCGCTGGCCGCTTTTTTTGAGCCGCGGGACGGCACCCTGACGATCCGCGCGCCGGACGGTTCGTTCGTCGCGGACAACGCGCTGTCGTCGGCCGGGCGCGATCGGATCGCCAGCTTTCTGACCGCGTATCTGGGGGACGAAGCCCGTGCGACCGAGCGCGGCGGCCCGGTGTTCCACCACGTCCGGGGTCACTCGTTCTGCGATGACAAGGACAAGCTGATCAGCCTGATCAACATCGGCAGCCTGCGCGATTTCGAAGCCAAGGTCGGCGCCCGCCGCCATCGCCGCCGCTTCCGCGCCAACGTGTGGTTCAGCGGCGCGGCGCCGTGGTCGGAGCGGTCCTGGATCGGCCAGCAAATCCAACTCGGCGGCGCGGTGTTGCGCGTGACCAAGGGGATCGTGCGCTGCCCAGCGACCGAGGTGAACCCGGAAACGGCGGAACGTGACGCCAATCCGGTCGCCGAGCTACGCCATCACTACGGCCACACCGAATTGGGCATCCTCGCACAGGTCGTCGAAGGCGGCCGCTTCGCTTTGGGGGATTCAATCGAGGTGTTGGGCGCCTGAACCGGGCGGCGGCGGCGCGGCCCTTTAGACGAAAGCCGCGCCGCCGCCGATGATCGCCGGCGACCCTGCTGCTTTGGCGAGCAATAGGCCTGTGACCTGTTGGGGCCGGTCCCGATGGGGAGAGCGCGAAACCGGCCCAACATCGTCGAAGCGTCAGGGGTATTTGAGGTGTTGGGGACCACCTCGATATGGATGAATAATCGCTCCACACCTCGGTGTCAAACATAAAATAAGAGAAACATCCCAAATTTAGACGGGGTTGCATCTCATCGATGTCGTCCGCGGCATTCCGGCCATTTTGGGCCTGACGCCAGGGCACCGTGAATTTAGACGTCGCCCGTTAACCTCGCGCTAATCTTTTTGCCTGATCTTCGCGGCATCCCGTCCGGCGTCCTTTGGGCCGCACCGGACTTCCGCCTGCCTCCGCGAGGTTTTCATGGGTTTCGACCGGTTCAACATCAGCACACGCATCGCCATCGGCTTCGGCACGCTGATCGTCCTTAGCCTCGCGCTGGCGGCGTTCGGCGTCTACCAGCTTTCGAACGTGGGCGACGAAGCCAACAAAATGAGCGCGCTGGCCGGCAATGTGTCCAGAGTGTTGGACGCGACACGCCACCTGGAAGAGATGCGACGGGCGGAAACCCGGGCACAGCTGGATGGTTCGGAAGAGCAGTTGAAGGACGCGAAAGACAACGCGGCGACCGTCGATGGGCTGCTGGCCGCCGCCGGCCAGGCAACGCTCTCGGAAGATCGCCGGCGAATGTATGAAGCGGTGCGGGCCACGTTGCGCACGCATAACGAGGATCTGGTCCGCTTCACTCAACTGATTCAAACCTCGAAGGATCGGCGCGCGGTATTGTTCACCGGCGGCGACGCCCTGACGGCCGCCTCAGACCGCGTTGTCGATGCCGCGAAAGCCGAGCACGACGCCGCGATCTTCGACGCCGCCGCCAACCTGAACGCGGCCATCCTCCTGGTACGCGTGGCGAACTGGCGGTTCATGGCGACCGCCGATCCGGCCGGCCCGGAAACTTTCAAGGTCAACAGCGAGAAGGCCGAGGCCACGCTCGCCGCGCTGAAGTCGATCGCGAGCCCGGATGTCAGTGCGCTGATCGCCGCCGCGGGATCCGCCTTGACCGATTATGAGACCAGCTTCAAGGCTTTCGCCGCCGCTCGGCTCGGCTACGCGGACCTCTACGACAAAACGATGCGCCCGCTGATCGTGGGGATGCAGGAGCAGTTGGACGCGGCCGCCGCCTCGCTGAAAACCGCGTTCGACGCCGCCAGCGCGGACAGCGTCGCGATTGTCGATCATACGTCTCTGATGCAGGAAATCCTGGCCGGGGTCGCTTTGCTGATCGGCGCCGGACTCGCTCTGCTGATCGGCCGCGGGATCGCCCGTCCGATCGCGGCCATGACCGAGGCGATGACGAAGCTCGCCGCCGGCGATCGCACCGTGGAAATCCCCGCCCGGGACAACACCGATGAGATCGGCGCCATGGCACGCGCGGTGGAAGTGTTCAAACAGGACGCCATCGCCAAAAATACCCTGGAAGAAAAGCAATCGCGCGAGCAAGCGGGTCAGTCGCGGCGTCAGGAGGAGATCGGCCAACTGGTCGGCTTCTTCGGCCGCAGCGTCAGCGGCGTGTTCACCACGCTGGCGGCGGCCTCGGCCAACATGACGCAAAGCTCCACGTCGCTGGAGGCCTCCGCCACCGAAACCGGCAGCCAGACCACGATCGTACTGAATGAGGTCGAGCAGACCGCGCAGACCGTGCAAACCGTCGCGGCGGCGTCGCAGGAACTCTCCGCCTCGATCGAGGAAATCGGCCGCCAGGCGAGCGAGTCGCAGCGCATCTCGACCGATGCGATGCATCAGTCGGATGAGGTCGTCACCAAGGTCGCCGAATTGCGCGCGGCCGCCGAGCAAATCGGCACCGTGGTGGAACTGATCAACAGCATCGCGGGCCAGACCAATCTGCTGGCGCTGAACGCGACGATCGAAGCGGCGCGGGCCGGCGACGCGGGCAAGGGCTTCGCGGTGGTGGCGTCAGAGGTGAAGTCCCTGGCGGCGCAAACCGCGAAGGCGACCGAGCAGATCGGCGGCCAGATCGGCGCCATGCAATCGGCGACGGTCCGCGCCGCCGAGGCCATTCAGGGCATCGCCGGAACGGTGCGCCAGGTGAACGAAATCGCCATGACCATCGCCGCCGCCGTGGTGCAACAGGCGTCCGCGACGCAGGAAATCGCCCGCAGCGTCGAACTCGTATCCGGCAATACCGCGAACGTGGCGCAGAGCATGGAACGGGTAAAAGGCGCGGTCAGCGGCAACGGAGAGACGGCGTCCGAGGTCCGGCGTACCGCCGCCACCCTGTCCACCGAATCCGGCACCCTCAGCGATGAGGTCAAAGACTTCCTCGCCGCCCTCGGCGAACTGGGCGATGGCGAACAATTGCTGACTTACGAAATGAACACGCCGGCGACGGTGATTCTGGACGGCAGGTCGATCTCCGGGAGGGTGACGCGGATGTCGCCAGGCACCGCGCTGTTCGCCGGACCGCTGAGCGCATCGGCCGGTGCCGCGCTGGAACTGCGGATCGAAGGCTTCGATCGTCCGATGCGCGTGCGCTTCGTCGAGACCTCCAGCGGCGGCGTCCATCTGCAGCTGCCTTTGGGTCACGATCACCTGGCCTACGCCGCGAATACGTTGGCTCGGCTCGGATTGAAGGTCGCCGCGTGACGCCCAATCGGACGACCTGGCTGTTGGCGGCGTGAATCAGGAGAAAACCATATGTCTGAAATTCTTTTGATCGATGACATGGCCGGGGTACGGCGTGCCGTGGTCTCGATGCTGACGCGGGCGGGCCATACCGTGACCGCGGCGGAAACCGGCGGCCAGGGCATCGAACTGCTCCGTTCGCGCCGGTTCGATCTGGTCATCACCGATATGCTGATGCCGGATGTCGATGGCGCCGATGTGCTCGCGCAGGTGAGCGGCCTGGCAAACCGGCCGCGCGTGATCGCGATCTCCGGCGGCGGCGCCGGTCTCTCGGCGGAAAGCGCGTTGCGGCTGGCGAAGATCAAGGCCGACGCGTTTCTGGAGAAGCCGTTCGAGGTCGAAGCTCTGTTGGCAGCCGTCGATAAACTGCTCGTCAAATCGATCTGAGCCGCGTGGACGGATGGCCGTGGCAAACTCCGCGTTGGCGACTCAAGGGGGTAATGGGTCCACGGCGGCATCACGCCCGGATCTGAGCCCGGCCGCCGTGGAAGACGAACCAGCGGCGGCTGACGCCCGCCGTCGCGATAGGGCTGAGATCGCGAGCGATTGGCTGTGGGAAACCAACGCCGATCAGCGTTTCACGTTCGTGTCCCAGCGGATCGCCGACACGTCGGGCATTTCCCGCTCACAGATCGTCGGCCTCGCGTTCGGCGACCTCGTCGAACTTGGCTTCGACCGCGAAGGCATGGACGATCTCCGCGCTACCATCGCGGAGCGCCAGGAGTTCCATGACGCCGTCCATCGGGTGACCCTGGCCGGCCAGGAGCCGCGCCTGTGGTTGTTGAGCGGCATGCCGAGTTTCGACCCGGCGACCGGCGTCTTCACCGGCTACCGCGGCACCGGAACGGATGTCACCGCCAGGGTCGCGCGCGAGTCCGTCCTGAAGGACGCGCTGCGCCGCGCGGAATGCGCCGAGCGGGAAGCGTGGCGCGCGCGCACCCTGCTGGTCGATGCCATCGAGGCGATCCCGGAAGGCTTCGTGCTGCACGACGCGGACGACCGCCTGGTGCTGTGCAACAAGCGGTATGGCGAAATTTATGGCCTGACCGAAGACCTGATGAAGCCGGGCGTCACGTTCGAAGCGGTGCTGCGCGGCAGCGCCAAACGAGGCACTTTCATTCCGGACGGCATGGGGCTGGAGGATTGGGTGGCGATGCGGCTGGCGCGCCATCGGGCCGCCGGCACGCCGCATTCCGAGCAGCGGCTGACCAACGGGCGCTGGCTGAAAGTGGTCGAGCGGCGCACCAGCGACGGCGGCATCGTCGGCATTCGGGTCGACGTGACCGAAGCCCGTCAGCGCGAAGCCGCGGAGCGGGAGCGGGAAAAGCTGGCGGCGCTTGGTCATCTCGCGGGCGGCGTCGCGCATGAAATCAACAACCTGCTGCAACCGGCCATGGTTTTTCCGGCCCTGGTGCGCGACCGGCTGCCGCCGGAAGACACGGAATCCCGCGAAGACCTGGAATGCGTCCTGGAAGGCGTGCGCAAAGCGCGGGAGATCGTGCGCAATATCCTGCTTTTCGCACGCAGCGAGGAACCGGTCCTGACCCGGCTCGATCTGATCGTGGAACTACGGTCCGCGTTGAGTTTCGTGCGCGATCTGATGCCACCGTCGATCACGGTCGCCGAGACGAACCTCGACGCTTACCAAGGTTGTCTCGTCGCGGCCAACAAAACCCAACTGACGCAGGTGCTCACCAACCTGCTGGTCAACGCCGCGCAGGCAACGGAAAGCAGCGGCACGATCACCGTCTCGGCCGACGAAATGTACCCGTCCCGCGAAGCAGCCGAGCAATTGTCGATCGAACAGGGGCATCCCTATCTGACCCTCGCCGTCGCCGACACCGGCGCGGGCATGGCCGAGGCCACGCGCGCGCGGGTGTTCGAACCGTTCTTCACGACGAAGCCGGTTGGGCAAGGCACCGGCCTGGGGCTATCGGTCGTCCATGGCATCGTGAGGTCGTGGCACGGCGCCATCACCGTCGATAGTACTCTTGGCGCGGGATCGACCTTCACGCTGCATTTGCCGATCGCCGGCATGGCGCGACAGTAGCCGGATCGCGCCGTCCAAGGGGCAACGTGCCTGGGCGGGCCGATCCTCGGGTCGTGCCCCATTGGCGCTAAGATCGTGTCGCGGTTTGAACGGCACCGTTTGTGCTTCATCATGGTCCGGCTCGACCGGGGTCAGGTCAGGCGTGGGGTCCGGTCACACGCGACGCTTGTCGTGTACGACGCCGTTCTTCCGCATCGCGTCGATCTCGGCCTCGGAATAGTCGAGTTGCGCCAGAATTTCATCGCTGTCCTGGGCGAATTTCGGCGGCGGGCGACGCGTGCCGCCGGGCGTGCGGCTGAACTTGATCGGTGTGCCAATCCCTTTGTACCAGTCGAGCTCGGTGACCATCTCGCGATGCGCGGTGTGCGGGGCGGCGGTCGATTGATCGACCGGCAGCACCGGCCCGGCGGGAACGCCAGCCCGGATCAGCCGCGACGCCAGTTCGTTGCCTTCCTGCTCCGCGAAGGCGGCGCGCAATGTCTCGGTCAGCGCGACGCGATTGACGTTGCGTTCGCCGTTGTTGGCGAAGCTTGGATCGTCCGCCATCTCGGGCAGGCCGATGATTTCACACAGTTTGCGGAATTGTCCGTTATTGCCGCTGGCGATGAAGATGTCGCAGGTTCGCGTCGGATATTTGTCGTACGGCACCAGATTGGGATGCGGATTGCCGGTCCCCGCCGGACGCTTATCGTTCAGGAAGTAATTCGCCGCCTGTGGGTGCAACAGCGCCATGCCGCAATCGTACAGCGTCATGTCGAGGTATTGCCCCAGCCCCGAAACGGTCCGCTCATGCAACGCCATCAGGATGCCAATGGCGGAATACAACCCGGTGCCCATGTCGACGATCGCGGTGCCCAGTCGCATCGGGCCGGTGGTCGCGTCGCCGTTGACGCTCATCAGGCCCGTCATCGCTTGCAGGATGGCGTCGTAGCCGGGCAGCCCGCCCAGAGGCCCGTCGCCGCCGAAGCCGGAAATGCGGCAATGGATCAGCCGCGGGAAGCGTTTCGACAACACCTCGTGATAGCCGAGGCGCCACCGCTCCATGTCGCCTGGCTTGAAGTTCTCGATCAGGATGTCGGCGTCTTCCAGCATGCGCAGGATGATCGCCGAGCCTTCCGGCTTGCGCAGGTCGACCGCCATGGCGCGCTTGTTGCGGTTGACGCCGATGAAATAGCTGGCGTCGCCTTCGTGGAAGGGCGGGCCCCAGTCGCGCACCTCGTCGCCCTGCGGCGGTTCGACCTTGATCACGTCGGCGCCATGGTCGGACAGCACCATCGTGCAATACGGCCCGCCGAGCACGCGGGTCAGATCGACGACCTTGATTCCGGCCAGCGCGCCGGGGGATTTCGCCAACCCCTTGCCCTCGGTTCCCGGTTTGCCCCCACTTTTGGGTTTGATCAATCCATCCATGGCCGCTGTCCCCCTCGAAAGTGACAACGGCGTGTAGCGTTCAGCCGAGGGCTTTGACCAGAGGCTCGGCGCCGCGGCCGTTGGCGATGGTGGCGGAGCGGCCGTCCCAATGGACGCCATTGACGCGGGCGAAGGCGTGGTCCGCGTTGTAGTTGTAACACGCCATGTGCGGGTTGCCTTTGGTGGCGGCGGCGACCTTGGCGCGACCCTCGGCGGGGAAGAACTCGTCCTGGTCCGCGATGTGCACCAGCAGCGGTTTGGTCACCTTCGGCAGATCGTCCAGCAAACCGTCCAGACCGACACCATAATAGGAGATATCGGCGTCCGACTGCTCGGCCATCGTGAAGGCGAGCAATCCGCCCAGACAATAACCGATGGTGCCGGCCTTGCCGTTGGCGTTGGGCATCGCGCGAGCGGCGGCGAGCGGCGCCTTCAGGTCTTCGATCCCCTTGGCTTTGTCGAACTTGCCGAACAGGTCGAAAACGCGCTGCACTCCTCCTGGTTTTATCGGTGATGTCGATGTCGGGTTCGATGCGGCAGAACAGATCCGGGCAGACGGCGATGAAGCCGATGTCGGCGATCCAGGCGCAAGTGTCGCGCATGGCCTGGTTCACGTCGAAGATTTCCTGGATCACCACGACGCCTCCCCCCTGGCGCTCCCGCCGGGTTGCCTTTCGGCTCAACCACGTAAGCCTGAAATGAGCCGGAGCCATCGGTGGCGTTGAGGGTGATCGATGGCATGCGTGCCGTTCTCCCCGTCCGTGTGTGCTGTCCGAAACCCGTGGGGCTGTTCATACCGAAGTTGCCGGCAGGTCGGCCACACCGGAATCTTGTGAGCGAGGCCGCTCGATACTGTATAAGGTTTACTATCCGCCGCGGCGGGCGGCCCGGATGAGGGGTCCGTTTGGGGGGTAAGGACACCACGCATGTTTCAATCGTTCACCCAGCACACTCCCACGGTTGTCGTCGATCTCCTCCGGCTGTGCCTTTGGCTGGCGCTCCTTACGGCGATTTTCGTGCCGCTGGAGCGTTTGTTCGCGCTGCACCCGAGCAAAATCTGGCGGAAGGGGATTGGGGCGGATCTTGGCTATTATTTCCTTGGCGGGATGGTTGCCTCGCTGCTGCTCAGCTTCCCTTTGGGCGGTCTGGCCTGGGCCGCGCAGAAAGTCGTCCCCGAGGCGCTACGGACAGCGTTCGGCGGGATGTCATTCTGGCATCGGGCCTGTGTCGGACTGGTGTTGGGGGAGATCGGCTATTACTGGGGTCATCGTCTGATGCATGAGGTGCCGCTGCTGTGGCGGTTCCATGCCATTCACCACAGCCCCGGGCACATCGATTTCCTGGTCAACAGCCGCTCTCACCCCCTCGATCTGGTATTCGGACGCCTGTGCGCCTTTTTCCCGCTGGTCGTCCTCGGGCTCGCCCAACCGGCCGGAGGAGGCACCGTCATTCCGGCGCTGGTCACGGTGATTGGGCTGGCGTGGGCCTTCTTCATCCACGCCAACGTGCGGTGGCGGCTTGGTCCGCTGGAGTGGGTGATCTCCACCCCGGGATTTCACCATTGGCACCACGCGATGGAGCCGGCCAACCGGAACTATGCCTCAATCCTCCCCGTGCTCGATTGGCTGTTCGGATCGCTGCACCTGCCCCGCCGGCAATGGCCGCCGCGCTACGGCATTTCCGGCACAGTGCCCGATTCCTGGGCGGATCAGTTGATCCAGCCGCTGCTCGGATCGTTCCCGCTGGCCGCCGTGGAGCCGCTGACCGCGATGGAGACCCCCGCGGAGGCTTCGCGGTAAGAACCCGCGCGATTTAACGTCTGGCATCGCTTTAATGATCCGTTCCAGCCGAGGAATGTCCGCCGTTTTCATGGGAAAGCGGCGGCCTCCGACGGTCGTAGG
>Ga0182030_10018266_pt1 | contig 13458 bp, 14 predicted proteins | sample 812S3MmetaG_FD_121299 | JGI IMG/M metagenome (GOLD analysis project Ga0182030, IMG submission 121299) | Permafrost microbial communities from Stordalen Mire, Sweden - 812S3M metaG (Illumina Assembly) | ecosystem: Environmental > Terrestrial > Soil > Wetlands > Permafrost | place: Sweden... | reverse complement strand
GTAGATGTCGACCGGGTAGCCGGCAACCGGCGTGTAGGTCAAAACGAAATTGGTCGCGCCAGTGTTGGGCGTGATCTGGTCGTTCTGCATTTGGATGTTACCCGATGCAGTACCCAATTGAAGGACGACCTGATTCACAGTCAGGGTCGGCGGGATCGAGGGGGAAGATCCGTTCAAGTTTCGACAGGATGGAAGTGACATGATGATGCTCCTTAGAAAGTGATCGGGGCCGCGACAACTATTGGCCAGTCCGCGCCTCCATAAGACGTAGCCGCCAGATACACAGGCATGAGGGATGGTCCTACCAAAGCAGGACTGCTAAGTGCCGGGTGCCCGGGAACCACCACCCCCGCAAGTCGCCATCCCGGGGTCAGGGGGGATGTACTCGTTGCAGGACCCGCTTGATTGAAAACAAGGTACCAAGAGTAGTTGCCTGCCGTCACAAAAGGGGTCGTGGAAACCCACGAAGGCCCTGCGGCCCCGAGTGTGTACGCCCCCGTGGTGCGGTAGTTCCCCCCGGGGAGAATTGTAATTAGGCCGCTGTTGACCGTGACGTCCCCCTCTACCAGCACATCCACCACTGTCAGGGTGGCCAACGAACTGACGTTGGCCGTAGCATACCGGGCAATCAACGTACCGGCGGGGAAGGGGGTGCCGACGGAGGTCACCACGAAACGCGACACCGTGTAGTCTTTCCCGTAGGCCAGGAGAACCCCGTTGACAAATAATCGGATGGGGTAAGTAGAGACCGGGAGGTAAGTAAGCCAAAAGGATGAAGTGCCAAAGGGGGAAGTAGTAATGACGTCTTCCACGACAGCCCCGGAGGTTCCCATGGCGGGCACCTCGATGATCGTCTTGGTCGTCACGCACGTAGGCGCGGGGGGCGGCTGCGGGCGGTTGCCGAATGAGAACCAGAAGGGCCAAGACATGTGAGTCTCCTTATTCAAAAGGACCCGCCCCCGGGCCGCGGAGACGCGACGGCCGCGGGGGCTAAGATCCACGAGAATGAAACTTACGCCGGGGTGACGGTCGTACCGGTAGCCAGGTTCGCAATGACCAGGTTGCCCGGGATTTCCGCGGCCTGGTATGTGAACTTGTACTTCGGTGCTTCCGAGCAGTCAGCGCATGCCACGACCATGGAAGCCGTGCCGCCATTGGCAGCGGCGAACGTCACGGTTGCAGCCGAGCCAGGACCGACGGCGATCGGACTGACGAGGGTCAGCCAGAACGCCTTGTTGGTCAGGTCGATGTCTGCGGCGACAGCAGCCTTGGCCACGGCAACGCCGGTACCGCTCTGCACGGTCTTCGCGGCGTTGTCGATGCGGCAACCCGTGTTGGGCACCTGCGGGCAACGGCGGTACAGGATCGCGGTTGCTTCGGTCGAGTACAGACCGGGCTTCGCGAAGATCTGCATGCGGCCGTAGAAGTTGCCGATCAGGCCAAGAGGATTGGTAGTCTTGTCCAGAATGTTCAACCACTGCCACTTGCCGTTCAGGCCTTCCTGCGGGCCGAAGTAGGTGCCGGAACCGACCGACGTGGTCGAGGGCACAAACTCGTTGGACACGACGTCATTCAAGAACACGACGGCAACTGCCAGGTCGGCCTTGTAGTACAGCGGGTTCGGCTGCGGGATGTTGCCGATGATACCAGCAACGCCGTTCACCATCGGGTACACGCGGGTGGCGGTAACCAGAGTGCCGTTGTCGCTCAGGATGCGGAAACGCATCTGGGCGGGATCGTGGATGATCATCCAGCCACGCATGTTCTTGAAGGACATGTTGTAGGAATCGATCAACGCGGACGGCTGGAACCAGCGCCAGTCTTGACGAAGTTCCGGGTCACTCATGACCATGCGCTCGAAGTCACGGCAATCGCCGCACCAGCCGAACGTGGGCATGTTGTTGATGCGCGAGAGCGCGGCACCGAACGCACGGGCCGAGAGATCCTCGCGGAGGAAATCCAGGAACTCGTAGTTCAGGGTGCCGATCTTCGTGCCGCTGGAGTACGTCAGGGCCGGGACGCTGTTGCCATCCTGGTCGGTGACGAGGGTGGTCGGATCGTACACGAACCGAAGCGTCGGGTCGGTGACGAAGTCTTCCACGCGATCTGTCATAATACAGGCGCGGTTCGCGGAGACGGCCATCGAGATGTACAGTTCGCGGTTCCAAACCTCCTGCATGCTGATGCCGTAGTCGACACCAGTGGAGATAATGAATGCGACCTGCTCGGGTGCGGCATCCTGGAACTTCAGATCTTCCAAGCACAACGGAGCGCTGCCCCAGGCCGCTTGCTTGCCGGACCAGAGGAACTGCTGCCACGCGTACGTGTACTGCACGGGGTTGGGCGGGACGCACGAATTGATGCTCGTGCCGTTGGACTTCGCAATCGCGGACCACATATCCAGGCCGCCTTGCTGCATGAGGCCGCCCCTGTAAACGTTCCGGGTCTTACTCAGACCGCTGTACAACTGGTACGAACCACGAGGGATTCGGTCGTGCCAGAAATTAGGATAACGATCGATGCGTTCTGACACAAAAGGGTCCCAATGTTCTGCAAGGGAGACGAAGCTTTCATTAAATGAAGCGACTCCCTGTTCTACTGGATTGGCCATGATAATTCTCCTGTCACGTGCCGGCGAGTTTTTCGCTTCGAACACTGTGACGAAACTGAGGGTTGGTGGAATCTTGCCCAGCGAGGCAACTGGCCAGTAGACCTCAAAATTTCCACCGGGGCGGGTGGAGGAGAAATCCCCGTTGAGTGTCACGCTAGAACATCATCCCCGTTTTGTCAACAGAGAAATGAGAATATTTTAGCAAACGCGTGAGGCCATATATTTTTCTTCTTGCTATTACAGGACCCGCAGATCGGACGGAGGTTGGCCGGGTAGTGTGTCCCTCCTTCGCTCAGGGGTATGATGTGATCCGTCGCCTGCGCGGGCTTGCCGCATACGTAGCATCGATTGCCGTACATGGCCCAGCGCGAGAACAATAAGTCCGGAGTGGTGTACGTATATCCAGGGGCCCCCTTCCTGCGAGCGCGCCACCGTTCCGCGTGCGCACGCATGCGGTCCTTGTGGTCCGCGCGCCACCCGCGCTGCCTCTCTCGGTAGTGCTCTATGTTAGCCGCTACGTGTTTCCTGCGATATGCCTGGTGCTTATCTTTGTTGCGGGCTACCCACTCAGCCTTACGCACCCGGTCGTACGCCGTGTACACGATTCCTAGACGCTTCCTACGTCTCCGATCGTTCTCGGCTCCGCATGCTTTACAGTACCCGCGAAGTTTCGCGGGGTCCTTGGAAGACTTGAAGAACGACGAAAGGGGAAGGTCCTTGTGACACGTGCAACATACTTTAGTAACAGTGCTATCTGTTGTTTCCATACGCACGACTATAGCAGCCCGTGCGTATGGCGTCAACAAGTATTCTCAGAGCACTGTGACTACCCACGCGGCATGTTCTGAATTGCCGGGCTCCCCCGGAGATTCGCCATGATCCTGGCAGTCACGTCCAAAGGCTTCGCGGTCTTCGGCCAGGCGTTCGGGTCGACCGGCGCCGGTGGCGGCAACGGAACGATCGGACGTACAGACGAAGCGGCCGGCATGGCGGCCACCCCCGCAAGTTCCCGAAGCTGACGGTTCTCGGCACTCAATGCCTGCAACCGTTGCAACAGGACCGGGGCTGTCTCGCCCGCGACGGCCAACTCGATCAACTCCTTCTGTGTCGGGGAGGACGTAATCTTGGCCGTGGCCTTCTGGATGATCTCCGCGCGCTGCTGGTTCCACGCCTGGTCAGACGCAGACTCAGAGAGCACGAAGTTGCCAGTCTTGGCCAGGTTCGACACGGCCTCCGAGACGGCGGATACTGACTCGGTGGCGAACTTGATCCGGTTCTCCCGGGCCGCTTGCTCGGTCAGCGTGAGCCTGGTGGTCTCCCAGTCAGTCAGCGCCTTGGCCCGTTCATCGACCAGCTTGCTCGCAGCGACGCGGGCCATGGTGACTTCCGGGATCAAATGCGGCAACTGCTCCAGGGCCTTCGTGACTTCCGCCGGAGGCGCCGTCATCAACTGACGCACCAGCGGCAGGATCTTTGCTTCCTCGATCGGCACCATGGCCTTGATCTTCGCGGCCAGGTCCGACTGCAGAGCGTACAACTTGTCGTCGTACTTGGCCTTGAACGCCGGGCTTTGCGGCAGCATGTTCTGCTGATACTCGGCCTCCAGAGCCTTGCGAGACTCCCGTTCGGCGGCGAGGTCGGCGGCAAGTTGGGCCTTCTCAGCCTTCTCAGCCGCTACCGCTTCCTTGAGCTCCTTGGCTTCCTTCCGGACCGTGGCCCACGCATGGTTGGCCTTCGGGTCGGTCGGCGCCGGCGGTGCGTCCTGCGGCTCCGTAGCGACTGGGGCGACGCCCAAGTCCGTCGGAATATCCGACGTGGCAACCGGCGCGGCCACCGGGGCGACTGCTGGCTGGGCGACCACGGGCGTGCCGATGGACTTCTTGACATTGTCCACGGCTGCCTGCGTAAGCTTCTCCAGCGCGTTCACGCCGGTCCTGCGCGGGGTTGTGGTCTGCGGCTTCTGTTGCTGCGCAGCCGGGTCGAACGGCTGCCGGGAATCCGGCAACGACATCGGGGCTTGCGCTTCCGGGGGCGGCGGCATGCCGGCCGGCATATCGAGTTCTGTGATCGCGCCCACTGATATTTGTCCGCCCGCTCCGGGACGGCTGACGAGTTGGGCTGCTTGCATTGCCTGGGCGGCTTGTGCGGCGGCGATTGCGCCGGGATCTGGTGTGGCCATGTTTTTACTCCTCTGCTATTACGACGCAGGTGTCGGAGGTATCGCGGCAATTGTGCCTTGAGCCTCTGGTTTTGAATACGTCGGCTCACCAAGAGTCGACTGCAAACGACGCGCCACGATCGAAGGATCGTCCAGCAACAGGCTGGGGTTCTTCATGATCGCGACGGCTTTCTGGAGTCCTTCCGTCACGCCGTTGGCGTGAGCGTAGTCGTGGAGCACGAGCCCCACGGCTGGAGGTTTACCCTCGCTTAACTCCTGCAGGCAGCCGAGCATCATCTGCGTGATGGGGCTATCCTGCCATTCATAGAAAAATGAACGACGCTCTTCCTCTGACATCAGAAGAAAAAGCTCGTCGAGTGAAGAGAGCCGCATGGATAATCGAAGCGGCTTGCGCATGACGGCGGGGCCTGGTGGCGCGGCCGGTGTCTCCTTGATCTTCTTCATCCAGTCTCCTATTGGTAATCATCCTCTGGCGCCGTCTCGTCCGGTGCCGGCTCTTGCGGAGCGGCGGCAGCGGCGGCGTCGAGTTGGTTCTTCTCCCGCTCAAGACCCACACCAACGTGGGCCTTCCAGCGGGCGATATCGTTTTGAGTTTTGGTCTTCTCCGCGCGCATGCCGTTCAGAGACTTCTGCGCGTACTCCTGAACTGCAATGTCGCGATCAATCTTGTACTTCTCCAGAATGAACTTCGGGTCCTTGGCCATGTCGCCGAACTGAGCCTGCGCCTCGGCGGTCTGCTGGCCGTATTCTGCCTGCGCCTTCTGCTGCGCCTGCGCCTGGGCCTGTTGCATCTTCGCCTGTTGCTGGGCGATCTTCTGGATGTACTGCATCAGTTTGATCAGGGGGTCAAGCTGCTTCCGCATCTGCTTGGCTTCCTCGGCGAAGGCCTTGTCCTTGCCGTACCAACTCAGATGTTCGACGACGTGGCCCAGCGAGAGTTCCATCGTGGCCGCGGCCTTCTGCGGATCGCCGAGACGACCCTGCTGGACGGACTGCGAGATGGACTGCGGAATCTGGATGTGCGTCGCGATGTGTTCCTTGTGCGGCTGGTCTGCGCCGGCGATGACCGCCTGCCCCTGGATCATCTGGTTGTTTTCCATCTGGGCGAAAGACTTCGCATTCGTGGTCATGATCAACTTGTCGACCAGCGGCTCGTAACGGTCCACGTTACGACGGCCGACCACCACGCTGAGGAAGTCGCGCTTCAGCCGCTTGGCGCCAGCTTCGTCCATGCCCGGGCGCAACTGCAGCGCGCCACCGAGGGTCTGTGCCAGCGCCATCGGTCCGCCGAGAACGATCTCGCGGGACAGGCGCACGTGGAAATCTTCGAGAACCCGCTTGAGTTGCTCCTCGGTCACGCCACGAGAAGTCACGCTCTCGCGGAAGTTCTCGGCGATCTCACGGGAATCGTACGGCATGTTCTTGGTCGGGCCGACCATACGCTTCATCATGACCGGGAAGAGCTTCGCCAGCGCACGGAGGCTGAGCGCCACGTTGTGCTTGTCGGAGGCGCGCCGCATCATCTGGGCGGTCTGCGGGTCATCCTGCGCACCGGCGGCCACGCCACCATGCACGTTGCCCATGGCCCCGCCAATGCCGACGGTCTTCATGGTCATCAACTGCTGCCAGTTCGGGTTCTGCAACTGACTCGTGATGGCCTTCAACTCTGGCGGAACGATCTCGTTCTGGCCATGACGGATGAACCGCATGGTTGACGGATCGGCCTTGCTGACAGCCTGGTACCGGTTCATGGAACTGTCCCACACCATGTCGTAGGCGCGGCCCAGGAAACGGTTCTCGAGATCGCAAAGTGGAGCGAGGTAGGAAGCCATGCCCCGAAGGCTGCGCAGGCGTCCGTCGGAACCCGTGCCGGACGTCATCCACCAAAGGACTTCGTCCATGCGAGCGTATTCCTTTTCCTTGTAGTAAAACCAATAGGCCTGGCCGGCGGGCTGCGGGGGCAGGATGATATGCGACACGCCACCGCCGGGGGTGACTTCCTTGGCGAAGACATGGTACACGCGAACCACATCGAACTGCCGGGTGTCAAACCAGATGTTGTCGCGGATCATCGCCTGCATGGACTCGACTGGCGATGTCCCGAACTTGTTGGCGCCCTGCGACTCGTTGTCTTCCTTCTTGACGTAGGTGGACACGAGGTAGTTCATGACGCCTTCGATATCCCACCCGGATTCGGTACGCTCGCCCGTGACGACACGGAACAGTTCTCCGGCGTCCAAGCGGCCCTCGACGGCGAAAACGTCATTCTTGGTCGGATCGATGTCCGCCATGTCTGTCATGCGCAGCGACCCGCGCGGGTGATAGACGGGTCTCCAATCAGTTGGGTCCGGGAATATGGCTATTCCCATCCCGTGAAGATCCCGGTCCTTGGACGCGGCTTCCAGCAACGGGCCGAGACCCTGCCAGTCATGCACCGCGGTTGAGAACTCGTCTGCAATCACATCCCCGACGTCCTGCAACGCCGCGCGGTCGGAGCCGAGCCGGCGGGGCGTGAGGTCAACCAGGCGGGAGTCGGGACCAATGATGTCATCCAACAGACCGATGCGACCCTCGACCATGCCGCGCAGGCCGAGGAAATTGACGTTGGTGATCTTGCCCAGGCCCGCCTTCACAAGGTCCGCCTGGCGGTAAGGTGGGTTGCCATCCATCATGCCCTGCAACATCGCGCGCCGCACAGCGTCGGACTGCTCGATCAGTTCCATCGCCTGCAGGGTATCATATACGCCCTGCGCGGTGGCAAAACGGCGCTTGGGGCGGCCGTTCGAAAACGCGGTTTCCATGGTGTAGTTGGTCGCGTCGGCGGGCAACACATCCATGGGCACGATGTTTACGGAGGGACTGTTCAGGACGTCAGCGGACATGACTTGAGCCTCCAGCAATTTTCAGGACGACCTTCGAGCGTGTCCTGTGGAATATCCACGGAAACAAGCAAAGTCAAAAGCACGCGATCGGCCGCACAAATGCCCATCGAATCATCCATCCCGATCACCGTTCGGCCGGCCAACTTGGCGGCGAACTCCTGCAACCCGGTGCAGGTGATACACAAATTCTTGTTATTGAACTTGCAGGTCCCGCAAATCGCCATGCGCTTCTTGATCGTGCCCGGGTCGACCCGGCCGTTCGCTCTCGCATACTCGACCGTGCGTGACTTGACCTGCTGGGGCGTCAAGACCCAGGCGCGGGGGCCGCTTGCTTCCCCGTAACAGAACCCCTCCGGAACGTGGCGGCAGATGTAATCCTCGATTCGAATCTGCAGGTCTTCCGGGATCGGCTTCCCGGCCTTCACGTACGCCGCGTGCAACTTCTGCTTCAGCATCGTCGGGTCGCGGTCCTTGATCAACGGCACACCATTCTCGGGGTCGGCGTAAAAGAAGAAGCCGCCCGTAGGAACGTTGTTTCCGTAGACGAATCTCTGCATCAATGATGTCCTTTTCCCTCAAACATCTGTCTCGTCTTGCAGAACTCGACGGCGTCCGAGGCCTTCTTCGTGGTAGCCGAGGCGAATATCAACGCATCGTAGTTCTTCTGCAGCGCCTCGTTGCTCTTCTGAATCTGCTCCGTCATACTCGTCGTGATGAACTTGATCAACCACAGGCTGACGCTAAGGGACACAATCAACCCGGCCCCCAGGAGGGACTGGGCGCTCATGCCGGCGATACTCTTGCCGGCATCGAGCACCCCGGTGTCTACCGATTGGGCGAGCACAATACCCGCGGTGCAGATGCCTGCCATGAACAACATGAAAAACAGCCATCTCTTCCCCGTACGGATACTCATGGTTCGCCCTTTCGGTTTACTTGCCTGACCCGCCTACCGTCACGGCCGCCTTGGCCTTCTTGATGGCCGCGGATACCTTGGCGTCTGCGAGCATTGCAAGTCCAGGCTGGTGGCTCACGATCCCCGCGGGGGTCGCACGCGCAGCCGCCTTCTCTTCTTCCTGCCTGACGATCTCGTCCGCAGGTGAGACTTCTTGTCCCACTCCCTCGACTGGGAGATCCGGGTCTGTGCCCTCCGCCGGCACGCCGTCACGCATCATGAACGCGTACTCGGCGGCGTAGTAGGAGTGGAACAGACGATCCGGATCGAACATGCCGGTGGGGCGGAACCCGTCCGGCACTTCGAACGGGACGATCGCAGCGCCCGTGTACGGGCACTTGAGAACCTCTCCGTCCTTGGGTTCGAGGAACGTGGCGCCACGACGAAGCAGCGATCGCCCCATGTCGTCCAGGCTGGCGAACGTGCGGTTCGGCGACCAGGCCCCCGCAACGCAGTACCCGATCAACTGGCCGTTCGCCTGCACCGGACGGATCGAAACTGTCTTCCCTGTGTAGGGGCATTCCATTCTCTTGGCCATGTCCTACTCCTTCTTCATGCCCGCCGGGAGTTGAATCGTGTTGTCGCCCGCCACTGCCTGCGCTGCGATGCGCTCGCGGGCTTCGGGTCCGAAAGCAGCGATCATCTCGCCCATGTTACCGACCAGCAGGAACGTCACGAGGATCTGGTGCTTGAGCATGATCAGCTCGTTCTGCACAGCCAGGTTGCCCGGGCAATCTTCCTGGACCTTCCGCGTAACCGATTCCTCGAGGGACTTCAACTCCGTCAGCTCCGTGTAAAACGGGTGCTGAGGTTTTTTGACTTCATCCATGACTCGCGTCTCCTTTGAAGAGGCCACCATGACCTCGTGTGTTACAGTTAATCACATTCCCCGGTCACAGTCAAGGAGTACCGTAGGCGGAAAGTGCGGCTAGGGGATCGTCCGAACCCCCGCCCTCGATGGCATTTTTGATGTCATCCATTTCCATCTGCTGTTCCTTCTCCATACGATTCAGGGCTGCGGCCGCCATGGCCAGGCGCTCGGGATAAGTTTTGGCGCCGGGCATGATGCCAAACCGAAGATGGGCCAGCAACGCCGCCATGGCTGACGCGTCGCCTTCGTCCGGGCTCCCCAGTTTGGTACGCTGCTTATACTGGAGCTTGGGCTCCAGCATCCGGGGTTCCATCACCACGTCCTTGAACGTGCGGTACTGACGGGAAGTCAATTGCTGAGCCGCGGCTTCCGACAACCCGCGAACTTGACCAGCCTTCACGAACTCCGCCAACACGCCCCAGGCTTCCGTGATCAGGTTGCGTACCCGCTTCTTGGCGGGTTCGCTGGTCGTGTTGTTCATCGGGGTGTCCGACGCCTTCGTGGAATAATTCATCCGGAAGATACCGGGTCCAATCTCCTTGGTGATGACGTCGCATACGGATTGCGTGCCGCTGTCGTCAGAAGCAAAGGCCTCCACGTCCACGCTGTTCTTGCTCAGCCATTCCCGGGTGGAAGCAACCAATTGATACACGACGGGAATATCCGCAGATGCGGACACGACCAAACGCTCCGGCGGGTGGAAGCACAGCAAGGGCACACCGTCTTTCTCGATGATGTCCATCCCGACTAAAATTGCTGAGTCGCCGCCCTGCGTAAAAGCCGCATCGAGCGCCCCTACACGAACGACTCCGAAGAACGGGGAGCCCGGGTCGACCCGCTCCCACTCCTCACACGCGCGCCCCGCAGAGATGTCGATGTCCTCCAGGACTGTCGCGGCGCTACCCTGCATAGGCGGGAAGCCTCGGACCATGCGCCAGAAGTTTACGTCATCCTTACCGAAGCGGAGTTCAAGTTCCTTGATCTTCGTGGGGCCAATCAAGAAAGGGTATTTGGTTTCGCCGTCGGGCTCCATGCAGGCAGGACTCTTCAAGCCATCATGCCGGCGAACCCGGCCCCACTTCGACTGCCACACTTCTGCGGTATCCGGGTTGATGGAGGACCAGCCGCCATCCGCGGTAGGCACGGAGTAGTGGGCGGACAGATCGTATAGCTGCTCTGGGTTGCAGAGCCCGACGAACTTAAAACTCTTGGTACCGATCGGCAAGTTGCTCAACGACTCGTCGAGGGCCCTCTTTGCGCCTTCTGTTTTCAGCGTAGACAACTCATCAACGAGGACTCTGACAAACGGCATATGCGCGCCAGCTAGTTTACCGCCGTCATCCAGAGCTCGTCCGAAAATCCCGGACTTTTCCCCCACTGAATCCTCCCCCTCCTCGACGACATTAACGATGGAGTACCCGGAAAGCTTATGATGCCCCGGCCATTTCATACCCCCGCGAAACCCATCGTTCAGAAGATGGTGGTACCGGAGGATACTCTCCCACGTACGGCTCTTGAGCGCTTCCTTCGTCGTCGATCCCACAAAGCACATAGTATCCTGCGGGTCGCAAACCCAGTCTAGGACTACGAAGCATCCGTAATCGTTACTCTTGGAAGACGCCGCGCAACCCCACGTGATGCAAAAATCAGTCTCCGTCCAGTCGAGGGCGTGCTGCTCAGTCCACTTGTGAATGGCGAACTCTGTTGGCGTGTAGAGGGAGCGACAGGCCCTTAGCAAATGATCCGCGGGGTGCCCGGTAAGACCCGGCAACCGCTTCCAGTGTTTGGCGCAAGCCAGGTCGATGAACACATCCGGGTGTTCCGCAGGCCAGTCGAGGCCATTCCGTTTCTTATACACTGACATTGACGTCTTCCTCCGCACGAATCGTCCAGAAGTCGCTCGCCAATAAAACACTGGTCATGTACCCGATCGGAACGTAACAGTACCCGCGGTCGCCCCAGTCAGTTCCCCAACTGTTTCGCACGATAAAATGATTTCTCGGAGCGTCGATCCCCACGCAGCACATCGCATGCGCGCCACACGAATGTTCCCCCGGCCCCGGCATGGGAACGATCCCGCAACCGGCGACGGTCTCGCTCTCGAAGCTGTCATACACGGACACGCCGAACACAAACGGATAGCCGTCTGCCAGGCACTGGTGAAGCTGGTTGATGTCCGTGTTGTCCAGGCGCGTGTAAGAAGTGATCTGGCGGGTTGTCGCATCCTCGTAGCAGGGGCCCGGTGGCTTGGTGGCGAACTGGCTCTCGACGTACGGCCACAGGGACTCCTCGCAAAGACCGAGGCCCGCGAACGATTTGATGGCGTCACGTATCTGGACGCCGTCATCCTCGGCTACGCTGTCCTCGTCCACGCGCGTGTTGTAGTACAAGAACAGGCGGGAGAGATGTTGAAAAGGTTTACCGGACTTGATCTGCAGGTACCCGGCAGCGCCGGTAATCGAGTGCGCCACGCAGGCCCCGATATTGCCCTGGTCGTCGACCGGCGGCATCATCTGTCGCAGGTCAACAACGGGGGGCAAAGGCGCGGCCGCCCTCGGACGTACGACGGAGAACTTCCGGTCCCGGGGGTCGTAGTCGTCCTTGATCCATCCATAACGGTGATGGTAGTGACGTGTCATAGGCTCTACTGCTGGTGGCTGAGGTCCAAGTCAATCTGGTTCTGCTCGTCGTCGAGGCTCCTGTTACCGGGGCCGTCAAACGTGAGCGCACAGCCGGCCTCAAACAAAACAAGGGCCAGTAGCAGGATTGCAATAGTGAACTTCATGATGTATCTCCTTTACGGTATGAACACCCCCGCTGGAAACGGCCCCGTATGCCGGTCCCAGATCGCCTGCCCGCCAATGTTTACGCCCTCAAAGCTGTCATGGCGTCTCCATCCATTTTGCCACCAGCCACGCCGGCACGTCGCCGAGGTCGGCGGTGTTTCCGATCTCGACCATGCGCGGGATTTTTTCCACGGCGTCAATGGCGATGGTTTCGCAAACGGGGTTAATCAAACGGTATTTATCGCCAAATGCGGCGCGGCAGTTGGCGTCGGATTCCTTTTCGCGGATGCGGGCAAAGGCCGACAGCAGGTCTTTCTGCGCCCACGACAGCAGCCCCCAGTCGAGTGGGTCCATGCGCGGGTTGCATTCGGGCATCGAACCGGTTCCGATGGCCAGCACCGCCTCGATATCGTCCGGGTGAAACAGGAACGCCGCCTTGTCCGCTGGCGCGTGACAAACCCAGCCACCATCGCCGAAGTTCTTTTTCATGGCGGGAATCGGATACGACGGCAGCAGAATTGCACACGCGCTGGATGCCATGCAGGCATCCACGAGAGGAATGGCATCGTCCTGCCCCTTGTGGAACCAGTACGGACCGTCATCGGTCAGCGACCACGCCGGGCAAATAAACTGGCAATCCAGATCGCCGATGGTGATGTTGCCAAGCTGGCTCACCAGCACATCGCGCAAGGGACCAGACTGGTATTTGGCCGCCGTCAAGCCTTGCAAATCCTCGACGGCGTCGAGCGTCGAGTGGTCGAAAATGTGCGCGGCATTGTTGACCAGCAGATCGAGCACGGCAGACGGCGACTTGCCAATCGCGCGCAGGGCGGATTCAATGGAGCCGATGGAGTCGCCCATATACACGTCGGCTTTGATGATGCCGAGGCGTTTTTCAATCGCCGCCGAGATCGTGCCCAGCAGCCCTCCGCCATTGTGTACGAGGATTTTCATGTTATCCTCACGGAACTTTTGCCGCGACCACTGCGGCGTTTGCAATGTCCTTGTCCACCGATGCACGAAAGTCCGCGTTCGTCCGGTAGGCGTTCAGGCCGTCAATCGTCAGTTGCACGAACTGCTGGCCATCTGCAACGAGCGTCTTGCCCACGGCGCGCCCGTCCACGAGGATTTGATGCTCTACCGCCTTGGCATCCGCCTTGACCGTGGAGCAGCC
>Ga0182030_10018264_pt1 | contig 13459 bp, 8 predicted proteins | sample 812S3MmetaG_FD_121299 | JGI IMG/M metagenome (GOLD analysis project Ga0182030, IMG submission 121299) | Permafrost microbial communities from Stordalen Mire, Sweden - 812S3M metaG (Illumina Assembly) | ecosystem: Environmental > Terrestrial > Soil > Wetlands > Permafrost | place: Sweden... | reverse complement strand
TCCGCTTCTCCCCGTCGACGCGGTGCCTTTAGCGGTGTCCCCGTGCGCCTGTGCGCGTCCAGATTGCGAGGAGTCCGGGCCAGACCCAGAAGCGACGACAATCCCGACCAGGGTGACAGCCCCGAGCAGAATTGCCGCCATCGTGAACAGCCACGTTCGCGTAAGAATTCTCCGATGTGTCATTGCTGCATTCTCCTCTCGGCGCGGCCGACCGGGGTCGAAAAGAGCCCCGGATGTCGCGATCTGACCATTAGTTCGTGCACAGGAACACCGAGACGGACTCTCCCTCATACACGAGCTTGAAACGCGATTCGACGATCGTTCTGACCGCCGGAAGGAAACGGTTGGCGTTTGAATCCGACGCGACGAGCCACACCCGGCGGTGGGCATCGATCGCAGCCTCGAACTCGGGCGCATTGAGGAGGACGGGGATTCCGTACTCGGTGTCTACTGCCTGATTGTCCTTCTCGAATACGTAGAGCAGATTGTGCGTGCGATTTGCCGGGAGCCAATAGGTCGGTGCATGACCGAGGCTCCCGCCGGTGAGGTTTGCGGGGCCGACCGCAATGACGGCGTCGCCGCGGTCCTCGTGGGCCTTTACGTAGGCGACCGCATTCGGGAAATCAAGACCGACATTGTCATGTTGGACATCCGCACCGAAGAGGACTTCGGTGATCGGACCGTAGTCGGTCAGGCTCCCAACTGTGCTCATCAGCGCGGCGAGTCCACACGTGAGAGCAAGAATGATGGTCAATACCCTCCTCGCCGACCGGGAAGCCCCCCGCTCCCCGGTCGTCATCGCGCTCCGCAAGAACTGATAGATGTCCGAGGCGGCGCGGGTGGCCAAGAGGAAGACGAAGGGCAGGGTGACGAACACGTAACGAGGGTTCTTGGCCGGCAAGAGCAGTGACACCACGATCGTCGGGATGATCCAGAACGCCGCGAGATAGATGGCGGTGTGGTCCCGTTGTCTCCATCCGATAATGACGCCCACCACGGCGAGGAGGCTGATGATCGTCAGGACCGCTCCCTCACCCCCGGAGGTGAAGAAAACGTTGACGATGTAGTAAAAGGGGCGCGGGGACCATTGCAGTAACGGGCCGCCGCTCAAATCGACGCCGAAGCTGGGAGGATGCGTAAGTTCGGCGAGGGCAAGCTGAGTGGCGATGCACATCGCGGCTAGCCCGCCGAACACCCACCAGCGCCAGTTCTTGCACCAGCTGAGCCCGAGAAAGCCGAACAGGGTGATCGGCAGCAGGGGAAGGACACCGAAGGACTCTTCGTGGCTCAGGTACATACAGACGACGACGATCATCACTACGGCTATCCGCCGTGTCGTGGGCTCCCGTACAGCCCTCAACAACACGATGGCCAGCAAGACGACGAAGAATTGCACCATCTGGTACATCCGCACTTCTTGCGCGTGAGACTGCTCGAGCGCAGCTGAGGCAAAGACGACGGTGCCGGCAAGCTGGAATGATCGACGGCGGACGACGAGAGGAATCAGGCGGGTCCCGAAGAGCATGATGGTGCCGCCGAACCACAGCACGCTCAACTCCCGCAGATACGAAGTCCGGTAGTGCGTGAGCGTGCCGACGATCGCGAGAAGCCCGGAATAGAGCTCGGACTTCCAGTACAGGAAGCCTGAGGGCCAACGTGGGACCAAGTGGGCCCCGATTCCTTGGGCTGCCGCGACCGATGAGAGCTCGTCCTGCCAAAGTTGCTGGTAGTCGATCCTGTAGCTCAGGATGAGTACCCAAAAGAGAGCGATGCCGAAGACGGCCAGGCCATAGGGGTGTGCACGAAGCCAGGCCACGACCTTCTGTGGATGCCCGGCTGGGGTGCTCCGATGCACCGGGACCTGCCTTGTCCCCGGCTTGCGCTCCACGATGTTCAACGATGCCGGACGGACCGGCGCAGACGACAGGGTCAAACCGGCGGCGAGGGCGATGCCGCTGGCGGCGACGATGAGCACGATGTGCAGCAGCAGAGGAGTGCTGGGAAAGGGTGGTTGCACGCCGATGAAATGGCGGAATTCGATCAGCACGAAGACGAGCCCGAGGGCGGGCAGCGTCCCGGCAGCGACGGCGCGCAGCGCTCCACCCCGGCGCTTTCCGAGGAGCACGAGCAGGAAGGCCACTGCGCCCGCAATGAGGCACAATCCCAAGAAAATGGCAAGTGTGTGCACGAAGCGCGGACCGGCGGGGACGATGGTTGTGCCGGCTGTGTCCTGGAAGGTGTTCCTGAGCAGTACTTCTGGGTTCGCGACCAGATCTGGTTGCGCGAATCCCGAAGCTTTCCAGCTGGGACCCATCGCAATGCGCGTCACCGACGCGCCGTTTGACACCTCGCCATCGGCGTAGACGACGGGTGCGGAGGTGCCATCGACCGAGATCGACAGAAGATTGGTCCCACCCCGTGCCAAGGGGCACAGGTCGTAAATGGTGAGGGGAATGGAGCCGCTGAGGGGCGTCAGGTAAAGAGGGATGAAGGAGGGTTGCACGCCAAGTTGTTGCCAGGTGCCGGCGCCCGTAGCAACGACCTGACCGCCGAGGCTCACGGTGTACGGACCGTTGGCCGCGACGCGCAGCCATCCGCTCGTGCACCCAGGCGGGAAGTTGAGCGCAGTCGAGACGGTCAGCTGATGCCCCGTATTGGTGCCGACGATGGCCTCGCCATCGGCGGGCAGCGAATAGGCCTCGGGTGGGGTCGAGACCGTCGTGGCACCGATCCGTTCTCCGGCGAAAGTGGCGGGCGCCCAGTCGCCAGGAGTGAACGTGGTTGTGGCAAAGGTCCCTGACCTCGGCAGGGTCTGGCCGGTGCGCGCAACGTCGGTCGTCGAGGTCCACTCTGACGCCTCGGTACCGAATGTTTGGACGAGGGCCCCGGTTTGCAGGCGGATGCGTGCTTGGAAGGCGGGCGGCCGATTGTCGTAGTTGATCACTTCGAGGCCGATTACGTTGGCCCCCGAGGTGAGGGCAGGGCGGAGATCGAGTATTTCGACGATTCGGGGAATGTAGGAGCCGTTGAAGGTGTCAATTTTGGGAATGTTCGCCAGCGGCGCGCCGTTCACGTACGGGATGGCGGTCTGGTCTGCGTCGAGCCACAACGTGGCGCTCTGGGGCATGGAGGAAATGGGGAGCTCCAGGCGGAAGAAGGCATGAGGGCCGTTTCCGGCTGATCGTACCCACGGCTGGCTTGCGGTCGGCGCAAGGTAGGGCTGTTGCGGCGAGCGCACGTCGACGGAGATCCAGAAGCTGGCAATGAACCACGCCGCGAGCACGATGACGGCGAGGGAGACGACGACCAGCTGACGCTCTCTCGAGGTGGAACGCCTGGGGATCGACACGAGTGACGGGTCGTTGCGTTCGGGGATCCCTTGGTCCCGCCTGATCTCGGGGACGACGAGCGTGCCCGTCACGGAGTCCCCGGCGTGAGGAGCCCGGCGGCTATTTCGCGCGCCAGGGCGTTTATGTCCTGACTGTCCAGATCGACCGCCTTGACAATGTCTTCTCGGAATTCGTACGTCGCACCGAGGCGCTGCTCGGAGAGGGCCAGGTAGGTGTAGGCAGCCGAGAGCAATTCGCCGTTCCCGGTGTCGGCCACCGTCTGGTCCAGATAGGCGATGGCCGAGGACTCGTCCCCCGCCTCAAAGGCGTAGTGACCGCTGGTGAAGGACAGAAACGGTAAACCGTCCAGCTTCGAGACGCTGCCCGGAGCGAGCGGCGCGCCCGTTGAGTTCATGTCGTCGGCCAACGAGACGGCAAAGTCGCTCCGTATGACGGGGTTGTCAGGGGCTGCGGCGAGTGCCTGGGAGAAGTCGAGTATTTGCTGGGACAACGCGATCGTCGTCGGAGGTGGGTTTTCAGCGGCGGCGAGCCATGTCAGCGCGTTCACTTCCGCCTGGTCCGCTTGGGCGTGGCCCAACTCGATCTCGAGCTCATTGTCGTAGCGCAGCTGGGGGTTGAGCGAGAGAGCGCGCGCGAAGTCGCGCGCGGCGAGAACGGGGTGCCCGACCTGCTCCGCGGCGACGCCGTCGAATTTGGCGGCCTGGGCCAGCAGGCCGCTGGTGAAGCCCCACGCCAGAAGAACGCCGATGGCGACGAGAGCGATGACGGACGTGCGCCGGTGACGGAGGGGGGTTACGGATCGCCCGGCCATCAAGGCCCCGGCCAGCAGCGTCAGGTACCAACCGACCTGAAGGCCGTTCACCACCATCATGGTGGTGGAGTCGGGGGTGAACCCGAGGAAGCTGGGCGGGGGCGCGAAACGGTATCCGAGTTGTCGATCGACGATCTGGGTCTGGGCCAAGTCGTTGGAGAGGCGGAAGAGGAGCTCTCCGCCCATGACCCGGGTGGCAACGACGAAGACGAGAGAGACGAGGATCATCGCCCACCCGCAGGCGCGGGTGACGTTCGTAGGCCGTCCCCGTGAGCGCACGAACGAGACCACGACGGCGGCGACGATGGGGAGCAGGACGTCGCCATAACTGAGATGTCCGACCAGGGGAACCGCGCCGAAAGCAAGCTTGATGTCAAATGCCGTCAAGTCCGCGTTCAGGTTGAGCCCGACCCAGGGGATGACGAGCGCGCTCGCGCCAAGAACGAGGCCGAGAGTGGTACGCCACCAGAACGGCAGCCGCCGCCTCCCGGCCGATCGTGCGGGAGCGCGGTGCAACAACGGCCTGGCGTCGGTCGTCTCGGACGCGACGTCAGTCCTGTCCAGGGTGGAGACTGTCATAGGGTGGGGTGCTGGGTCACGCAGGTCCTGGGTCAGCCGGTTCCGAGTACGCGAACCCGTTCGCCGTCGGTGAGGGACTGCATGTTCGACTCGACCACGACCTCACCGGCTCGGAGGCCGGTGAGGATCTCGTCGCGGCGCGCGTCCGTCGCGCCCACGGTGACCTTTTGGAAGTACACGCGGCCGTGGCGCAGGACGAAGACCGCCGGCGCGAGGTCGCTGTTCATGACGGCCACCGCAGGAACGCTGACGGCGGCGGAGTGGACGGCGCTGATGTGGACGAAGACCTGCGCACCGATCGGCACGGGATTTTTCGAGGCATTCTGGCACTGGATGATCACCGACCCTTCCAGCCCACCGCTCGAGGAGACCGCGCTGACGGCAACCACCGTGCCGGGGAGCTGCACGCCCGGGATACCCGTCGGAACGACCACCGCGGAATCGCCGGGGGCGACTGTCTGGATGTCGCTCAGGAGCAGGTTGGCAGACACGTCGAGGAGGGCTGGGTTGACGATTTGGAGGATCGGCTGCCCGGCGCCGATCACTTGGCCCGGTTGCACGGTGAGGCCGGTCACGTAGCCGTTCGTCGGTGCAGAAATGATCGACGTCGTCCCTTGGGCGATGGCCACCAGGTTTTGGGCATACGCCACCTGCTCGGTCAGTGCAGCTGTCTCTTGGGCCTGGGTTGTCGTTCCGAGGGTCGTCTTCGGCGGGGGAGCGTGCTGTGCCGCCGTGAGTGATTGTTGCGCGCCGGCCAACTGGGATTGGAACTGGGCCGCGTGCTGGACGAGCAACGTCGGGTCGATCTGCAGCAGCGGGGTACCGGCGCTGACGTCTGCCCCGTTGACGACGTCGACCTGGGATACGGAGAAGATGGCGTCTTGGACACCGGCCAGGTTGAGGCTGACCGTGAAGCTGTTGTTGGGCGCTTCTGTCAGCGATCCCACGCCACCCGGTTGGTTGACGATGGTGGAGGGCCCGGCGGTGGTCAGGATGACCTTTGGACTTCCCGAGAGGGCCGAACGCGCCACGATGACCCCTCCGGTGACGGCGACCGCGACAACGACGGCGAGCGCAGCCAGGATGATCCGGGCCGCCAGTGCAGAGATCCTCTGGCGGCGACCACGCACGAGGACCACGGCACGCTGCTCCAACCGTCGCCACCGTTGGGGCCCGGACGGTGCGGAGCGCCCCCCGTCGTCCTGTGGCCGGGCGGCCCCGGTTGTGGTGACGACGCCGGGCGCGTCGCCGAACCGCGGGTGGAACTGTTCCTTGTTGGCAGCCGGTCCACCCGTGTGCCCGTTGGAGCCGTTGGACCCGTTGGTCTGGTGGGATGTCTCCGACGAGAGGAAAAGCATCGCGTCGACGTCGACAGATTGGTGCACGGGCCGCGAGCCGTTGCGCCCGCTGCCCACCCGGTGTCTGCCTGATTTCATGGCACGCTCATTTCTTCACCACGTGGAAGTCAAAGTCCGGTTGGATCACGCCGTAGATGACTGCCGCGCTTTCGAGGAGGGAATAGACGGGCAGGAGCAGGATCTGTGCGAGGTGCCACGGTACGCGCCGGTACCACACGACGTTCCTCTGATCGAGGTTGAGCTCCAGCCCCAACAGGTAAAGAGCGGAATAGGCCGCCAGGGATGTAGTCCCGATGATGAGGACCACCAGAGGGATGCGGGCATTCACGACGACCGCGGCAATGCTGACGCTCCACCACCCCAGCCAGCCGACGCCCCACAAGATGACCGAGGAGACCAGCGTGATCCGATGCCACAGCCGCGCCGGCGCCCGCAGACACACCAGGCAAAGTCCGACGAACCAGCGCCGCCGTTGTTTGAGGAAATCCATCACCGACTGCGTGGATTGCTCGAGGCAGTACCCGTCTATCCACCGCGAGCGATTCCCGCGGGCCATTTCGACCAGAGACCACCATGCGTCCTCGGTGACCGATCCGGCAGGGCCCAGGTCGAATCCGACCTGCTTCTCGACGTCATTGCGCACCAGGATGAACGATCCGTGCATGCCGAAGGCACTCTGTCCGAACATGTGTTGCAAGCGGAAACGGCCCAGATCGTCCCCGGTGCGGACCGAGTCCGCCAACGTGAGGAAGGGGTGCTTGTCGAGGTCCCTGTGGTAGAGCACCACGCCCTGCCCGATGCGCAGCTCTCCTGTGCGCTCTTCTTCAACGACGGCGCTGTGGATGCCCCGGATGACCGATGGCGTGATGTGCGTCTCCTCGTCGAGATGGAACAACCAGGTGATGTCAGAAATGGGGGAGATCTCCAGCGCGTAGTGGAGGGCGCGTGCCTTGAACCGGGCCCCCTTGTCGGTCCGGTAGTGCTTCGGCACCAGAATGGTCCTGACGCCTTCAACCTCAGGCAGCACGTTGTCGGTCACGATCTCCACGCTGAATGGGAACAACGGCGTCTGCGCCATCGCGGCGCGGACGGCCAAGGCCGATTTGAGGACGGCTTCCACGTTCGTCCCGCGCGTGACGATGCGAAAGCACACCTCGGTGCCCGGGGGCATGGTGCCTTCCTTCCTCTTGTTCACGTTCCGAAATGACAATGCGCCGATCACGTTGAGCAGGACCGGTACGGCGAGGAGGATCCAGACATAACTGAACCCGTCGACGATCTCCGCCGCGAGCCCGTGGGCCTGACTGGAGTGATTCCAGAACCACAACATGAGCGAGAAGATCGGGATTCCGACGACGACGAACGAGAAGGCGAAGACGATCCGGACTCTCCAGGCGGCCCAGGGCCTCTCCTCGGCCGGAATCTGGCGACGACGCGCGCTGCGGGGCTGTGGCGCGGGGGGGACGGCGTCGGCCGCAGGGGTGCGTGCCGCCATGGCGTCCTCGACGAGCGAGCTCGGCACCGACTCGAACAGCTGGGCCAGGAGCGCCAGCAGCTCCGCCTCGAGATTTTCCGCTGGCCGCGCGGCCGGGACCACCGTCATGCAACCGGCACCGCCGGCGACAGGAGTATCGAGCGCGACCAATCGACTTGTGCCGCCAGCCCTTCTCTCAGCGAGACGTGTGGTTCCCAGCCCATGAGTTCGTAGGCCCGATCGATGGCTCCCCCGGTCTGTTGGACATCGCCGGCCTCTTTGGGGTTGCGCTGGCAGTCGACCGGAGCGCCGGCGAGCTCGCCCACCAGCTCGATGAGGTCGGCCATGACGGCGTGTGACCCACCGGCGATGTTGACGACGGTCACGGGTGGCACATCGCCCGAGCCGGCGGCCAGGTTGGCCGACACGACGTCGGCGACGAAGGTGAAGTCCCTGACTTGTAGGCCGTCTCCGAACAGTTGGAAGGGCGAGCCCGTCACGGCGGCGTCAGCCAGGCGCCGGATCGCCATGTCGGGGCGTTGCCGTGGCCCGTACACGGTGAAGTAACGGAGCGACACCGTCGGCAGTCCCCAATTGGCCGTGTAGAGGGCACACAGATGTTCCGCCGCCAGTTTGGTGACGCCGTAGGGGCTGTTGGGGCTGGGGAGATCCGTCTCCCAGGTCGGGTACGAGTTCGCGTTCCCGTAGACCGACGAGCTCGACGCGTAGACGAAACGGGGTGTGGCGACGGCCTTTGCCGCTTCGAGGAGGCACTGTGTCGCCTTGATGTTGTGCTCGCAATAGTCGCCGAAGCCGGCACCCCATGACATGCGGACACCGGGCTGCCCCGCCTGGTGGAACACCACCGAGGCTCCGTCGAGCACGGACCGTAGATCGGCAGTCCGTAGGTCGAGTTCCTCGAAACGAAATCCGGGGAGCTGCGCCAGCACGCTGAGGTTGCGCCTCTTCTCCGCCGGATCGTAATAGTCGGTGATGGAATCGACACCGAGCACGTGGTGACCCGACGCGCACAACGCCTCACTCAGATGACTGCCGATGAATCCCGCTGCTCCGGTGACGACGACGTTCACGATGCCTCCTTTTCGTTGTCGGTCTCCGCCTTCGCGTCGGGTCCGGTTCCTCCCCGACCCGCCAGCGCGGTCACCGTTGCTCCCGCCGCCCGGCCCACCAGTCCGCCGAGAAACTGCTGGCTCCGCGGGTCGCTACGGTCTCGGAGCGCCACCTCGCGAATACGATCCGCGGCGCGGCCGATGAAGGCGGCATTCGTTTCGCCGCCGCCTACCTGCGCGTAGGCCCGGGCCACCTCACGCACGTAGCGCTCAATGCCGTAGTGGGTCTCGAGCGCCAGGGCGCCCTCGACGGCTTGGTGACGGGTTGGACCATCGTCGAGTAGCGATCGGATGCCCAGGGCCAGGCCCTGCGCCGAGGGGGGGACGAGAACGCTCGACCAGTCGTCGAGCACCTGGGTATGGCTGACGATGTCGGTCGCCACGATGGGACGGCCCGAGCGCAGGTACGAGAAGATCTTGAGCGGGGTGTTCCGTCCTCGTTCCCGGGGAGAGACCAAGACGTCGGCCGCCTTCAGGCAGGCCGGGACGAGGGGGGACGGCACCGTGCCGGTCAGCCGGACGTGGCGCGCCAGCCCGAGGGAATCCACCTTTTGCTGCAGCTCGTGGACCTGGTCGTCCCGCCCCCCCAGGATCACCAGGACGGCGTCGGGGTGTGTCTGGACGACGTCCGCCATCGACGCCAAGAGCAGCGGGAGGCCCTGGTAGGGCTCCAGGGTGCCCGAATAGAGGACGACGTGTGATCCCGCCGGGGCCCATGTGTCCCGGATGGCGGATGTGACCGCAGGGTCGGGATCAGCTTCGAGCGAGATGTTGAAGATGGTGTGGACCGGCGTGGTCGACGACACGGCGACCCGGTCGGCGATGAGGGGGAAGTGGGCGATGATCACATCGGAGTGCGCGATGACGGCGTTCTCGAGAGCACCGGCCACCCGGGTGACCGGATTGTGGGGGCTCAGCCCGTAGTTCCGGAGGACGTCGGTCCAGTCGTTCCCCATGTCGTAGACGTGGGGAACGCCGCCCAGTCGGGCGAGCACGGGTCCGAAGAGACCGGCCTCTTCGTGCGTGTGCACGACGTCGTAGTGGCCCTGCCGCCGCAGGGCCTCCTTGAGGGAACGGATCGTGACGGCGCCGTTGAGCAGAAGCTTGCGGAACGATGGTCCGACGGGAACTGACCGGACGCCGGGCACGTTGGCGCGGACGTACCGGAGGCCGGCGACCTCGCGGTCCTGCCCCACGGGGTACGTGACGAGATCGATCTGGTGGCCCAGTGCACACAGGGCCAGGCATCGATTGAAGACGCTGATCGGCGTGCCGCGGGGCGAATAGACGGGATGGGGTGACACCATGAGCACGCGCATCAGGCGGCTTCCATGGCTGCGTGGCGAGGTGCCGGATAGGCCGCAGGGCGGTTTCTCCTCGTGCGGATCGTCAGGTAGAAGGGAATCCCGATGACGCCCAGGGCCAACATCTGCACGGTGATGCACACGCCGACTGCGGCACCCTGGGCCGCGGTGGCGTGCCCACCGGCTGCCAGAAAGGCGGCGAAGGCGCCCTCGCGCAGACCGTACCCGCCGAGCGAGATGGGCAGCATGGTGATGCCGGTCGCCGTCGTGATGACGAGGGCGCCGTACATCAGCGGGATGTGGATCCCCAGCGCCCGGATGAACATGGATTGGCTCGCCACCACCACCGTCCAGAACACGAGGCCCCGCAGCGTGGCGCGCACCAGGTGGCTGCGTTGACCCCTGAATTCGTGCAACGTGTTGAGCAACTTGGCCACGGCGCGGCCCGGGCCCCGCCGCAGTAGTCCCCAGCGCCCGATGAAACCCATGGCCGGGCTGAGCGCCAGAACGACCAGCGCCAGGCCACCCGCGACCACCCCGAGGGAGAAGGGTCGAATGCGATCGGCGTAGCCGAGCGAGACGGTCGTGGCCAAACCGATGGCGGCGATCACGATCATCCCGGGAAAGTTGCAAAGCCGTCGAAGTACCACAGAGGCGGCTGCGGGCACTCGTTCCTCCGGTGCTTCGGCGAGAGATGTGGCGCGGATGAAATCACCACCGATCGAGCTCGGGAGGGCGGCATCGAAGACGTCACCGCCAAGTTCGAGATGCAGGCACCGCCGGTACGTCCGGTCGACGCCGTTGGCCGTGGCCAGCCCGTTCCATTGCCACACCGTGAGCAGGATGGTCACGACGGCGATGGCATAGCCCACGGCGAGAGAGAGCGGGTTGGCCCGCGCCAGCGCGTGGACCACCGCTCCAAACCCGATCTTGCGGGCGATGAGGGCGAAGGCGCCGGCCGTCACCGTGATGCGCACGACCGTCATGGGCGCGATCCGCCGGGATGACGCGGCGCGGGCTGGCTCCACCGCGAGCGGGATGGAATCTCCCATCACTGCGCTTTCTCTCGCCGTGGACGCGGTTCCCCGTCGGCAGCTTGTGGAGGTTCGTGCGCACGGGGGAGCATCTGCACCAGGGCGGTGTCCTCTCCGGTCGCGCTGCGAACCACATAGGGCCGATGCGCCGCATCCTTGAAATAGACCCGGGTGAGCAGCTCACCGATCAGTCCGAATGACGCGAATTGCAACGAGGCCAGGGCGAAGATGGTTGCCACGCCGCTCTGATGCGGTGCCCGCTTGATCATTCGGGACCCTGACCACAGGGCCGAGACGCCGGCCGCACCCACACACACGAACGCGACGCGGCCGAAGAACTGCATCGGTTTTTGCCGGTAGCCGATCAGGAATTTCACGGTGAGGAGGTCGAGGACGACCCGCGGCATGCGGCTGATCCCATACTTCGAAGACCCTCTTTCCCGGGCCCGGTGATTGACGGGGATTTCGATCACCTTTGCCCCCGAGATCAGGGCCAGGGCAGGAATGAATCGATGCAACTCTCCGAAGAGCTCGAGATGTTCGATCACTTCCTTGTCGTATGCCTTGAGCGTGCACCCGTAGTCATGGAGCTCCAGGCCGGTGACACGCGAGATGAGTGCGTTCGCCACCTTGGAGGGCAAGCGGCGCGAGATGAACTTGTCCTTTCGGTCGGCCCTCCAGCCCGACGCCACGTCGTACCCTTGTGCGAGTGCGGCCAGCAGGGTGGGAATGTCCGCCGGATCGTTCTGCTGGTCGCCGTCCATCACGACGACGACGCGTCCGGCGGCGTAGTCGAAGCCGGCGCTGATGCCGGCGGTTTGCCCGAAGTTCCGGCGGAATTCGATGACCTTGACCCGGGGGTCGACGTCGTGCCAGACCAACGCCTTGGCTCCGGTGGCGTCCGTGCTCCCGTCGTTCACCAGGATCAGCTCGAACTCGACGGGAAGCCGGTGCAGTACCTGCAGCACCTCTTCGACAGCGAGATCAATGCTTTCCTCTTCGTTGTAGAGGGGAATCACGACGCTGAGCTCGACGTTGGCCGGGGCACATCCGTCGGTGGTTCGTTCCACGTCGGAGAGTTCGGTTTCGGAACGGGTCAGTGCCATGAACGAGCTCCTTTGTCGCGGTGACAATCGGTGGGGGTTGCTGCGTGTTCGAGAGGCAAGAACGGCTGAGGTGGGAGGAGTCGGGCCCCCGTCGTCATCGCACGCCGACTCCCTGCTCCGCATTCCGTGGCTGCTCGCGATGGGCGATGACGCGCGGCGGGGTAGTGGCCCCCCCGCGGCCAATGCCCACGTAGCGGAAGCCGGCCTGCTCGACCAGGATCGGATCGAAGTTGTTGCGGCTGTCGAAGAAGAGGTCGCCGCGCATCGAACGGCGGAGCTCGGTCAGACGGACACTCAGAAACTGCGGCCAGTCGGTAGCGAGCACGATGGCGTCGGCGCCGGTCGCCGCCCGTATGGCGTCGGGCATCAACCGGATGTCAGGGACATCGGGCACCGCCGTGACCATGGGGTCATAGGCCGCGACGAATGCTCCTTTGCCGATCAGTCGTGTCGCCACGTCGAGTGCGGGCGAGTCCCGGAGATCGTCGGTATGCGGCTTGAACGCGAGCCCGAGAATGCAGATCTTGGCCCCACGGAGTGTCTTGAGGTGGCCGAGGAGCTGATCGACCACGTATTTACGCTGCGAGTCGTTCACGGCGACGGCGCCCTCGAGAATTCTGGGCCGGTAGCCGTACTCGTTGGCGGTATTGATCAGCGCAGAGAGGTCCTTCCCGAAGCACGAGCCGCCCCACCCGAGGCCCGCGTCGAGGAACCGGGCGCCGATGCGCGTGTCGAGCCCCATTCCGGCCGTGACCTCGGTGATGTCTGCTCCCACGAAGTCACAGAGCCGGGCGATCTCGTTGGCGAAGCTGATCTTGGTGGCCAAGAAGGCGTTGGACGCGTACTTGACCATCTCCGCCGTGGTGAGCTTGGTCTGGAGCAGCGGCACCACATCCCGCTTCCCTACGTCGCCGGGGATCCGTTGCTCCAAAATGGGGCGGTACACGTTGGCGGCGATTTCCCGGGCCTTCGGGTCGTCGCTCCCGAGCACGACCCGGTCGGGGTGCAGGAAGTCTTGAACGGCGCTGCCCTCTCGCAAGAACTCGGGGTTTGAGACGACGCCGAACCGGTCACGCCCGGCCGGCCCGAGCATGTCCTCGATCAGCGATCCGAGCCAGAAGCCGGTTCCGATCGGGACGGTGCTCTTGGTGACGATGACGTGGTAGTGCCGCAGGTTCTGCGCGATGGCGACGGTGACGCCGCGGATCGCAGTGGTATCGGCGTCCCCGTCCGGCCCGGGCGGCGTGCCGACGCAGACGAAGACGACATCGGAGGAATCCATGGCGTCGCAGAAATCGTCGGTGAACCGAAGC
>Ga0182030_10018263_pt1 | contig 13459 bp, 16 predicted proteins | sample 812S3MmetaG_FD_121299 | JGI IMG/M metagenome (GOLD analysis project Ga0182030, IMG submission 121299) | Permafrost microbial communities from Stordalen Mire, Sweden - 812S3M metaG (Illumina Assembly) | ecosystem: Environmental > Terrestrial > Soil > Wetlands > Permafrost | place: Sweden... | reverse complement strand
CTTATGGAATTTTCCTTCCCGTTATCATCCAAGGTCTTTAATCCCTGGCTTACGAAATATATGGTTATTTTTCTTTCGGTGAAAAAATGGATTGTATTCAAAACATCTCTAAGGTTCCTGCCAAGACGATCAATCTCCCAAACCGATAATGATGTTAGGATACCTTCATTAAGATACTTGAGGATCGCCTTACCGCCTTCCCTTTCAAAAAAGGGAATAGCACCAGAGCATTTATCCTCCACCACCAACCCATAATCTTTTTCGTTAACTCGTTGCCTGTCTGTATTTTGATCAACGGTTGAAACCCTGGTGTAAAGTATGTTCATTTTGTCACACTGGTTGAATGGTGTATATCAGACCCCAAAAATATGACAATTTGCCGAAATTACCAAGCTTTTAGAACAATAAATCTTTAGTAAAAGGTCACACGCCAGGGTGTACCCCAGCAATGTGAGTTTTTATGTTTTACATAGTTAATATTTATATATATATATGAATGACTATGATCATAAGATTCGGGTAGCATAAAATCTACTTTTGTTGTTTCTGATTTGTAGCAATTATGCAGCCAATACCAATAATATATGAATAATACAATCATCTTAGAGGAAGATAGGGAGGTACTGCTTGGCTCTTTAAAAGAAGCCCGAATTGGTTTTTGGGAATTGGATATTTGTTCTGGAACCTTTAAATCTTCTTCGGTATTAGATGAGATATTGGGCATTGACAATGACTATGACCGTACAATTGAAGGTTGGGTCAAATTAATTCATCAAGACGACCGTGAAGTAATTTATGACTATTATAGAAATTATGTCATTGCACAAAAAAATCACTTTAACAAACAATATCGAATAGAAAAGAATGATGATAAAACGACTCGCTGGATACACTCGATAGGCAAATTGAAATTTGACTCCGATAAAAATGTTACAAAAGTTTTTGGTACATGTCAAGATATAACCGAGCGCAAAAATTCGGAAACATTAAAGAACCTTTCAACTAAAATATTAGCCATACTTAATTCTGCAAAAAGCAAGAAAGTAATAATAAGACATATCCTTACTCTGATCAAAGATGAAATGAAATTTTCGGCTGTGGGAATGCGTTATAAAGATGGCAACGACTACCCTTATTTTGAGCAAAATGGTTTTTCGGATAGTTTTATTCGGGCGGAGAATTCTCTTATCGCAAAGGAAAAAAATGGAACATTGTGCGTTGATAAAGATGGTAACATTATTCTGGATTGTACTTGCGGATTAGTGATCTCAGGGATAAACCCTCAAAGTGCCCCGTTTCTTACTGAAAGGGGTAGTTTTATTACAAACAACTCCTTCCCTTTATTAGAGTTAACTCCTGATCAAGATCCAAGGTTTCATCCACGCAATACTTGTATTCATAGAAAATATGGTTCTATGGCAATCATTCCAATTAAGTATGAGAATAGAATTGTTGGAACCCTCCAAATTAATGAGCATAAGACAAATGCTTTTTCCAATGATATGGTGTTATTTTTAGAAGATATTTGTCTTAGTATCGGGAGTGCATTAATGAGGTTAGATGTAAAAGATTTGCTGGAGAATAAAGAAAAATTCCTTCTGGAAGTTCAGGAAACTGGTCGTATTGGAACATATGAATTTAATATTGCTACTAATAAATGGGGATGTTCTCAGATCCTTGCTGATATCTTTGGGATTGACGCTAATTATGAAATGACTTTTGAGAATTGGCTAAACATTGTCCACCCTGATCAAAGAGGAATGATGCATGATTATTTTGTTGATGAAGTATTGGGCAAACGAAACAGATTTGATAAGGTGTACAAAATTGTTCGACTATATGATCAAACAGATCATTGGGTACATGGGTTTGGTAAAATAAAACTAAATGATAAAAATGAAATAATTTCTTTAATAGGCACAATATCTGATATAACTGAACAAAAAAAATCAGAGATTGAGCTGGAAAGGAGCGAATCATTTAATAAGGGGATACTCAAAAGTCTGATGTCACACCTTGCTGTTATTGATCATGAAGGAAAGATTATATCAGTAAATGATAGTTGGAATCGCTTTGGGATAGAGAATGGTGAAACAACTTTAGCTAACATTGGTATTGGAAGTAACTATTTTGAGGTTTGCGAGAGAGCGATTCTAAGTGGCGATAAAATTGCGTCAGAAGCGCTCCAGGCAATGAAAAACGTATTGACAGGTATTGACCCTTATTTCTACATGGAATATCCCTGCGATTCCCCTGATATCAAACGTTGGTTTTCTATGCGAGTGTTGAAGTTCAATAATTTTGAGAAACCAATGGTTATAACACTACACCAAGATATTACAGAGAGAAAAAATATTGAGAATGAACGTGAAAAAGCGTTTTTGGATTTAGTGCAGCGGAATAAAGACTTGGAACAGTTTTCTTATATTGTTTCACATAACCTTAGGGCACCTGTTGTAAATATTCTTGGCATTAATCGCATATTACACGATGAAGCACTTGACAATGAAATGCAAAAATTATTTTTGCAAATGCTAAATACTTCTACTGAGAAATTGGATTCCGTGATAAGGGATCTAAATCATGTATTACAAATTAGAAACAATCTTAATGAGCAAAGGGTTAATATTAGGTTTCCTGATCTCTTATCAGATATTAATCTAAGCATTGCCAATTTAATTAATGATACAGGAACTAAAATAATATCAGATTTTTCTGACGTTATTGAGGTACACAGTCTGAAAAGCTACCTTTACAGTATATTTTACAATCTGATTTCCAATAGCATTAAGTATAAACAAGAGCATATAAATCCTGTTATAGAGATCAGCAGCAGGAAAATGGGTGATACAGTACAACTTATTTTTAAGGACAATGGCAGAGGCATTGATCTTAGTAAAAGAGGAGGACAAGTTTTTGGTCTTTACAAACGTTTTCATGATCATGTCGAAGGTAAAGGAGTAGGGCTATTCATGGTTAAGAATCAGGTTGAATCAATTGGGGGTAAGATCTCTATCGAAAGCGAGGTGAATATAGGAACAACATTCAGAATCGTATTTGAGCATAATAATGAAAATGAATAATAATCATGGTACATCAGGAAGCTTTCAATGCTATTATTATTGATGATGATCCAATAAATAATCTTCTTACTACAAAGATTATACAATTAGATTTTCCTAAGGCGGAAGTAATTACATTTCTCGACCCCCAGGCTGGACTTGATTACATATATGCTTTGCCAGATCAAAATAAAACACTCTTACTACTTGATATTAATATGCCTAAATTAAGCGGTTGGGATGTTTTGGAAATATTAGATGGTTACCCAGACTCTATAAAGGGTCGTCTTGACATTTATATGTTCACTTCATCTATATCTCTTGAAGACAAACAAAAAGCAAAAGATAATCCGCTTGTTTTAGGGTTTATTGAAAAACCATTATCCTCACTACAATTGGAAATTTATTTTAAAAAGGATGTTGACTGGAAGGATATACAGAGGAACTCGGCGGTGAGCTATATGAACCATTGAAGACCACTGATGTGAGCAACCTGCGGAGCAGGACAACCTGGTTCGTGAGAAAGAAATGATCTTGTAAAAATATCTTGGGTATTTGGCACAAAATCTTTAACTCTGCTACTCTAAACAAACTGCATGGAATCAATGTTAGCTGCAATTGAAACGGATGATGATGTTATAACCATTGCCGAACCAAAGGTTGACATCTCAGATGAAACCAGAGAAAAATTATTATCTCTTGTAGCGGAAGAAAGCCAGGTAGTAGTCCATTGCAAGCTATCCACGCCCTATCTCTTTGGCGTTGGAAGGATATGGGAAACAACCTACTTAGTTGATAAAGCATCAATCCATATGAGTCGATTACTTTACGCAGATGGTATTGCAAAGTTTCCTTTCTGGACTCCCATCCCGAAGGGAACAACCTTATGTTTTTCACTTATTTTTTCTGCTCTGCCAAAGTCTTGCTTGGCTTTCGAGTTCCTTGAAAATACCATCGGAGTCAAGGGCTTTCACATACCAGTAATAAAGAGGAACGCTACAGATGTTTACAATATTGATCTTTCTGAATCTGCAAAGTAACTAACCGCTGGAACATGCCAAAGAGTCTACTTACTGTTAGTAGTCAACGAATATGGGATCTTAGTACCTTGAAATTGATAACATGCCTTTCTTACACAAGTATCAAGAATACATATTCCCAAATGGTTTTCCAATCAAGGTTAAGGAATAGAGTGCAATTAACTACTGATGGTTTGAAATACTATTTGTAAGCTACAGAAGATGAATTTGATAACGATATAGATTTTGCGGCGGTTATATACCAAAAGAGAGTGGATAATTACATATTGCTATCCCCCCCTAAAAAATATGTAGCCATCACTAAAAAAAAGCTCACAGTGGCGATACTTAAGATAGTTCCTACTGACAGACCAAAAGCTATTTCTTTCTTTCTTTTTGTGCCGGTTTTGTCAGCGAATTTGATGAAAAGACCGGCGCACATGGATAGCATAAGAAAAATAACGACAAGCGTTACGTGAGCTATGAGGATACAAATGAATATCTGAATTATCGCGATCCATATAGCCAATATCCATTTTATTTGTACATCTTCCTTTGTGATGAGGTCAATGATAACGAATACCGACCAAATAATAATGCCGAATAGGATTGGCACTATAAACATAATAAGCATTGCAAAGAAGATGCCGCCGCCTAATGCATCTCCTCTATCTACGCTATCCATGCTTCTTGTTTTCCTTAGTACGCCTTTCAGCATCCTTTTTTACAACCTTAAACACATCCAAGAAGCTGCCTTTAATAGCAACCTTCTCTTTGTACTTAGGCGTTTCCTTCTTAGGCTCTTTCTTTTCTGCCATAAAACAAAGTTATTTTATTTTATTTTTATTTTGCGCGGATGCCCTTTCCTTTTTATCTAATTTCATCTTTATTGTCCTTTGTCTATCCTCTTCTCTCCTATTAATATTCGCTCTTATAGTCGCGTAATCGAAAGGTAATCCAAATATTATATTATTCAAAAATGATTCTCTTTCTTTTGAATTGTATTTAATAAATACCTCGGCATCTTCATTAATTATTTTCAAAAATACTTTTCTTAGTATGCTGTCAAGATCGGATGATAATTTTAAAAGAGGCTCTTTGTCGTCGCTCGATATTTCAAACTCTTGCCCATGCAAAAAACGTGAGCGAATATCATATCCTTTCTTTATTGTTTGAAATATACCCTCTCTTTCAGTTTCATTTTGCCCTATATAATAGGCAACTCTTAATGACATCTTGTATGTTATTTCTGTAACTCCTTGCGCGATAAATAAGCATTCAAAAATCGGCATATAAAATGCGATTTTATAAATCAAATAGTTTTGGTTTCTGGCAGTAACTAAAAAATATAAGGCTCGTTCCAGGCTAGTTTGGTCGCTATATTCAAAGGTTTCTGGAACTTTTGGTTTGATGCCGCGTATCTGTTTATTATTTGCATCGCGTTCATATATTATAGTGGGTTCTGTATGAATTTTCCTCTTTGGGAAAATATCGTATAATTTAACGGCTATTAAGCCCGCTTCCTTTAATTGATCTTGGTTGAAAGTTGTATAATCTATTCCTCCCTGAGCATTATAATTAACTATAGTTTTAGAAACTCCATTTACTTGTTTCATTTCAATAATTTCTCCATATACACCCCATAATCCAACGCTATTATCCTTAATGAACCATAACATATTTATATACGTGTGCATATGCACGATACCTAAATCAAATATCTCTAAATATTCTTTATTAAACTGAGAAGGAGAAAGGATGCCGGTTTGGGACAATTGAATTTCGGAGTACCCAAAAACATTTTTTGGAGCATATCTTTTAATTGATTCTCCATATTCTTTGACAACGTTTTCGGAAAGAAATTTAGGTCTGAGTTCATCTTGATTTGTTAAGTATAAGACACCCTCATTTATTCTAGCTATTCCATTACCTTCAAAATGCAAAAAGGAAATATTATAAAATAATCTGGCGTTCATCTTGCAGGAATTTAGAGAATGAAAATAGCTAATTTTATGTACTAAAATTGGATACTGATTGTCCTTTTGTTTTCTGGTAATAAGATTTTGTTTGTATTGCGTGATCAGTGGGTCTAGTTTGTGTGCCCTTTCTGGAATTTTTAGCGTTATACTTTGATCCTCTTCAATTGCCCTTTGTTTTATTTTCAATGGCGATTCTAAGGGTATACTGGTTGACTCATCCCCCGGAACCGGCGTCAAATTCACTGTATCTACTCCCTTATAGTTTTCATCTAAAGGAACCACCACAACTGATTTGCCGTAGTGTTTTTTCATCCAAAAACCTACAGCAGGAACGGGTATCTCCATCTGTTTGCATATTTTCCTTAAGCTGCCAGCGGGTACATTGAATTTCTTGGCAACCGAGGTCAAAGGCTCCAACCAAACTAAATCATAAAGTTCCTTTCTGGTAAACTGGGTTTTGATCATCGCTGCAATAATTTTTTCCAAATAGGGTATTAGCTTGACGGCTCAAAATCCGACGTTTACATGGTTTCCCGCAATTGATGAATTTGCATCACCAGGTAATGCCTGGTTTCAAAGTCGGTTTCCCCTTTTAGCCTTTTACTGATCTCAATGAACTTGTTCTTAACCTCAGTGAAACGATCCGATGAAATGAACTCATTTAACCATTCGCCGAAATCCTTAAGCTCTTCATCATCGCAGGAATATTCAAGCCTGGCAGCCAAGGATGGCGATTCCCAATTTGAGCCCTCATATTTATCCTCCTGGGTGATGGGTCGGTTGAAATACTTATCAAACAGGTAGGTGTTGCCAAAGAAGGTCAGGATTGCTTTCTTCTCAGCCTCTTTGATCTTACCATTCTTATAAAGGATGATTGTCCATTCAAACAAAAAGGTGGGGAAGCCGGAATCATCAGGAAAGTTCTTCTCAAACCATTTGAGATAAGCGAGACCACCAAGATAATCGCGGAGCCGGATGAAGAAGGCTGGCGGCAGGTAACGAAGCCCACGACCGTCATCATAACTACAAAATGGCTGAGAAAGACACCAGCTTGTTAAATATGGAGGTGGTTTATCATGGGGGAAAGGGGTTTGTATTTCCTCTTGAACATTTCGAATCTGATACTGTGATTGAAGGTCATATTTATAAGATCAAAGAACTCATTCAGCACATGATTAGGTACTCGGATAACAGAGCTACCCTATTTCTTGAAAATCATATGGACACTACGGTATTCAAAAAGGAATTTGTTGATCTTGGCATAACCGAACCAGTGTTTAATACTTCTACCTAAGCCTATGAAGTTAGAGGATATTGTAAACCTTATCCCTAGTGATGAGCCAAAGAATCGAGGCAAGTATAAAACCAAAAATCAAATAGAGTGAGCCGAATAGCTCCCTTTTTTATTACTTTTGAAATATGAAGGTTAAGCTGTTTATAGCGTGTCTCATTCTCCTAAATTTTTCTGCGAAAGCACAGAAAAAGACGATTGAAGATAGAATAATAGATACTGTATTTAAGATAAAAGAGGTCAAACAAATGTCTAACCTAATCAAGAAAGAAAGTAAGGGGAAACATCATTTGTTACTTTTTACTAATGGTGAACCATCAAAGGAAACACCCTATTACTGGATAAAGGTATGGGAGGATAATGGCGTTACCACCGTTACAATTTTTGATTTTTTTGTTTACCCGAAAACATTTAAAATTGAATATTACGATACCGTAAATGATACAGCCATCAGTTTAGAAGAATGGAGACGGCAAAATAAAAAGCAAATTTCAAACTGAGCCACTACCAAAAGATGGCATCAAACGATGCATTATCTCTTTTAACAGAAAGCACTTTTAAAGATGGGCTGCTTAAAGAATTACCATCATCAATAGTCGTTGCCCATAAATATGGAGAATCAGGAGACGCAGTATCCCATCAATTGCATGAAGCCGGGATAATATACCTCCAGAACAAGCCTTACCTCATATCGGTTATGACAAGGGGAACAGATTGGAATAAGTTATCGGAAGTAATAGGTCATATTTCCAGGATGACATACGATTACATGATTAATATGTAGATCGCCAGATAAAAAGCGAACCTGAGAACAAGCCAGCTATATACTTGTGCGTAACCTCAATGATGACCCTGATGTACTCAGCCAAGGCGTGTTGATCGCCGGGAGTAAGCTTTATTTTGAAAATAGTTCCGTATAGTTTGCATAGATTTTCGAAGCCTCTGCCATCTGTGCGCTATATCCTTCATTAAGCTCTTGTAACCTCTGAACATATTCGACTGATAAATCCTTATTTTCCTTTATCGCTTCTTTGATCTTAGGTGTAAACTCATCAAGGTTATGGCAAATTTCAGCCAATTTATGATTGACTTTCTCAACCTTTTTCATTGCCTCAATTCTTAGAAGTTCTGTATGTAAGTCCATATTTTCATTTATTCAAAGATACGAAGGGAACGCAATATCGGTAGTGTATCAGTTTGAAGGTTAATAGAATTGTTAAAGATAATTCCAAACTAAATCAAAGGGAAATTTGAGACTTTTTATAGCCATCTAAATACTTCTTAGCAATTCTTACCGCGTCATCCGGGCTTAAAGCGGAAATGTTCATCGTACCATTACCCGATTTATTAATTTCTGGTGTCTTAGATATTTTAAAAGCAAAAGAATATGTTTGAGTGCATGAGATAATATTAAATCCACTCACTTTAATGCAAAACTTATCCATAGTTAATACTTCTTATCCTTCTTAATGTTTCTACTCCTTATATAGATCAAAAGTAAAGAATATTAACTATTTCAAACAAAAAAGGCTGCGATTGCAGCCCTATTTGTTAGTGGTCTTTCCTTTAATCTTCTATCCTTCCCAATTTCATCTGAATAGGAATAGGTTATTATATCTTCAATAGTCATTGGCTTTGTTGTCAATTTTGCCACCACGGCTATTACGGTGTTAGGCATTTTTATAATTATTTATACTCTTGAAATCAGTTACTCAATAACCTTAATGTAAGTTATTGGATGTATTTCCCAACAACTGGCTCTCCAATTATGTTCCCCGTCTGGATAGGTGGCAAATGCCTGGCTTTTATGCTCGGCGTCGTAGAACAGCCATCCAGATACCTTGATCTTATGACCCGGCAATGTTGCCTTGAGTGTCGCCGTTGACCAATCCACCCCTTTTAAAGCCATTATAGCTCTAATCCTGGGCGTCACTTCAACAATAACCCGATACTCAGCCGAAGTATGTTCGTCGTCAGGAGTAAGCTCTATATGCGTGTCCCTGTATGCTTCGTCCTTGGTCTTGCAGTTACATGTCTCAACACCGCCCATCTTTAGATTAAAAACATAACCAGTGAGAATAATAGCCTTATCAACGGGAAACTGATATTCATCGCCGCTTGAGATCAAATCGTTCAATGTGATCCCCGTTACATAATCCCCTTTAATTGGCAGGTGATATCGGTTCTTCTGTTCATTTAGCCTGTACTCTGGTCGTTCCGGGTGTGCGCTGCCGTGAATGTCACAATCGATGCCATCAATATTTATTGATTCCTGTCCAAATGAGACCTGCATGGAAACAGGGAACAGAAGCAGGAGTATTAGGAAAAGTCTGTTCATTGAGTTTGGTTATCGACGATGATTTTCAAATTGTGAATCACAATAAAGTTAGGTTGTTTAAAGCGACCGCAAATTGGAGAAATAACTTTGTGGAATCCTAATCAAATCATTTTTTAAAACGAGATATTCTTAAACCTGCTTAGGATTTCAGAAAGAAAGTGTTTTAACTCATCATATAGTCCAATCCAATATTTTCCATTCCTTTCCAAGTTAATAAAATTACTACATCATTTACCCGCACAAAGTCCTCGTAAAATTATTATTTTTGGTAGATGCTTGGTATATATTGCAGAACTTCAAAAAGTCGAACCGATAAATATACAATTGAAAACCAGAAGGAAGCAGGTGTTAAATGCGCCAATAAATTTGGTCTTGGATTTCAGTTTTATATTGATGATGGAATTAGCGGAACCCTTGACGAAACAATAAGAGGTGGTTTATCCGACCTTTTTAGAGATATAAAAAGAGGAGACATTACCTGTGTCTATTGTATTGACCAATCACGTATTGAAAGGGATACAAGGACATGGGAATTTTTTGTTGCACTATGCTTAAATAATAACATTAAGTATTACCCAGGGGGTTCTGAATTCGATTTAGATAATCCTACTAATCGAATGTTTGCACAGCTAATGTCTGTTGTTAATGCTTATTATGCTGAAATTACTTCAAAGAAAGTACGGTTAGCCAATGCCAGAAAAGCAAAAGAGGGGAAAACACATGGTTTAAAGCCATATGGCTTTAAACGTGATGAAAATAACAATTACATTGTTGATGAGGAAGAAGCTCAAAATGTAAGAAGAATGTTTCAGCTTTCATTAGAGGGGAAAGGTGCTTATACCATTGCAAATATATTTAATGATGAAGGCATACCCACCAAGTTTAGTAAAAACTTTACAGGTAAAATGAAAAGGAAGGATATCTACACCAATAATACAAAGTACTTTGAGAAAAGTGAGGTTATTTGGCGTGGAAATGTTATTAGCGATATGCTTCGTAATAAAATTTACAAAGGAATTAGAGAGTGGAATAGGCATGAAGATAAACTGGATCACATAGATGGAAAACCAGTTAAACAAAAATATATAGCCGAACTTATAACATCAAAAGTCCCGGCAATTGTCGATCCTGGTATATGGGAAAAAATTCAAAAAAATTTGGCTGTTAACAGGAAGAAAGTAGGACGGAAAGATGAATACCATTATTTACTAAATGGCATCATATACTGTGCAACATGTGGGAGTGAAATTCGCGGTAAAAAGAGATTAAAGGGCAATGATAATGCCTATAAATGCACTGGGAAAAGATATCCCAATGCAAGGTGTAATAGTCGAGGAATAAATATTCCCAAGTTAGAATCTTTCATTATCAGGTATCTATCGGGAAGTAAAGATTTGCTGAGTTACCTATTTAATATTAAGGAGGATACCAATGAATTAGATATGCTACATAAAAAGTTGATTGACGCAAAAGTTGAATTGGAGAAAGTAAATAAACGGACTAACAAGGCATATAATTTACTTTTGGATACGGACTTTTCCAATGATGAAAAAATTAAATCAGAAATAATTGAACTTAATAAAAAAAAGGACAACTTAGCTGAAACAATAAAGATTATTGAACAAAAACAATTGAATCAAGTAAGTAATTATAAGACGGGGGTGTTAAAGAAATCGATACATGGGCTTAATGTTGAATTGCCGTTCGATTCATTAAAGAAGAGGATACATGATATCATTGAGTGGATTTCCATTTCTCACGATAAGTTGAAAAAGGGTGGAAGATATGAAGTGCGTATAAAATTCCGAAATTACAATGTGTATGTTCTTTTTTCTACAGACTGGAAATTATGTAATTGGAATTTTTTAGGTTATGCCGAAAAAATTCGAACTTTAAAAGCGTCTATAGAATTTGACCTTAAAACAAATAGTAATTTTGATATTAAGTCGGAATTAAAAAAATATAAGTTATCCAATAGAGACAGTGATAGTGAAGAGATTATCGCGAGAATTATTATTGATCAGGAGGATATAGTCTATTTTGACTAACTACATCAATTACCCGCAGGTACATGTACCTGCGGTGGATGGTGCGCAAGGACACTAAGGGTGTGGACTTTGGTATCTGGGGAAAGATAAGCCCGCGGCAGCTCATATGTCCGCTGGATGTGCATGTGGCGCGAGTAGCTGAACGGCTGGGACTGCTGGATAATATAAAATCGAACTGGACAAACGCGTTGCAGCTTACTGACCATCTAAAGGCGCTTAACTCTAAGGACCCTGCCGCATATGACTATGCATTGTTTGGCCTGGGTATGGCAGAGCGGTTTTGATCGCTATTCGCTTGTTTTTACTGAGGGAAGATAAGTGTAGCTATAATCTATATCGTTTGTTTTGGCCACCACTTCCCTGATTATATTGTCAAGGTCTTCCGTTGCCTTATGCAGCATCTCTACTATTTCGAAATTGTGTGGGTCTTCTGATTCCTGGCGGACCAGGGAGATAAGCCCCAAAATGCTGGCAACAGGTCCGCGCACTTTGTGCGATTGAATCCAGGCTATTTCTTTAAGCCTTTCATTTTGCTGTTGTATCTTTAAGAGCTGCATTCTTTGCTCGGTGATATCACGAACTATACAGTTGACCCCAATAATATTTCCATGGTGATCCATTACCGGGTTTGAGCTTATTTCATTGTATTGGACTCCCCCATTCCTGTTTTCTTCTATGACTGTTGTGAAGCTTTCTCCATTTAGCGCCCGTTGATATTCCTTTTTCCTTCGTTTAATAAATGCGGGAGAATGCCAGTTGCCCAAAGCATAGTCGCCCTCATCTAATACCACGCCGGCAAGGCCGTAGAAATAATCCTGGTAGGGTTTATTGCAGAAAATGATTTTGAGGTCAGTATCCACCGTCCATATCAGGTCCTTTGTGTTATTGATAGTGGAGAGCAGTTTATGTTCGCTGTTTCTTATGGCATTATACAATTCTTTTTCCTTTGAAATATCAATAGTGATGCCATTGATGGTGTCCATCTTGCCATTGACGCCTTTCTTATAAGTGACGGAGGCCTTCAACGTTTTTATGCTGCCATTCTTATGAATATGCCGGTATACGATCTCTGTTTTTCCTGCAGTTTTAACCTCCAGCATCGCACTGTGAAATAGGTTGCGGTCATCCGGATATACAGAATTTAAAATAAAATCTCCGCCCGTCTGCATATTCTCAGGGCTATAGTCATACAACTTGTAGTATGCGTTATTTGCGTAGATAAGCTCATTCGTATCTGCTCTTCGAGACCATATAGCATCGTTTTTAGAAAACAGTATACTGTCCACTTGTTCTTTTTGTTCTTTGACCTGCGCATTCAATTCTTTATTTTGTTTTTCCGCCAGGAGCTTTTCATTTACATCTACCACAAAGCTTAACCGAGCAGGCACATTTTCAAAAACAGTAGCATGGGAATAAATATGCACATAGAATATTTCTCCGTTTTTCTTTATATGCCGCCAGTACCCAGCATCAAAATACATCTTTTCATCCCGGTTATACGATTTTAGCATTGGTTGAATATCTTCCGCAGGGCGTATATCCATTAATGACAGGTCAGCGAATTCTTCCCTGCTATAGCCATATTTTTCAACTGCGGCATTGTTATACTCCGCAAGGGATAAAAAAGTGATTTGTTGACACATTAAAAAAGTGGCAATTTTGTAAGTGCGAAATCACAAAATATGTCCACTTTTTCTATCAACATCAGTCAAGCTGAAATTG
>Ga0182030_10018262_pt1 | contig 13460 bp, 13 predicted proteins | sample 812S3MmetaG_FD_121299 | JGI IMG/M metagenome (GOLD analysis project Ga0182030, IMG submission 121299) | Permafrost microbial communities from Stordalen Mire, Sweden - 812S3M metaG (Illumina Assembly) | ecosystem: Environmental > Terrestrial > Soil > Wetlands > Permafrost | place: Sweden... | reverse complement strand
TTCATACATATCCATCTCATGATTGTATGGGCGCAGCATTTGCAATATTGCCGATGCATCATCAATTTCAATATCGAGCCATTGTGCTTCGAGCCCTGGCTCGAGAATGGCTGGCATGCGGTGATGCACACCATGCAAAAATTGATTGTTCGGCACAGTAATAATCGAACAGCTGCGAATCATCGAACCATCAGGCGATGTCCATTCATCCCAAATGCCAGCCATGGCAAACAAATCACGTGCAGGCAAGCCAATGGCCAGCGGCCGTTTTTTCTTGCCCTCAACCTGCCATTCATAAAAGCCATCGGCTGGAATCAAACAACGACGGCGCGTCAATTTGCTACTTTTTTCCGCTTTTTCAGCGAGCGTTTCTACCCGCGAATTAATCAGCGGTTTGAGCTTGGTGATTTCCAGATTTTTATTCCAGAAAGGAATCAAACCCCAGCGCATGCGCTCGATGCCACGCACATATTGACCACCCTCTGTGGTTTGAGCGCGCACAACCGGCACAAAATTGGTGGGCGCAATGTTGTAGCTGGGTTCGAGCAAAACCAGCGGTCCACGAGGCGTATCAGCCCCTCTACGCCTGTCTGGCATGAGGATGTCATCCTCGTCGAAGACGCCATCAATGGCAAAGCGCTCGATTATCTCTTCAATTGTATGAGCTAATGTATATCGTCCACACATAAAGGCATTTTAGCAGCCTGCTTATTCTGTTTGCGGTCCCATCGTGCGAATTGCCAATTCTTCACGTAATGATGTCAAAACACGCTCGACATGCTGGGCGTCTTCACGGCTGGGTGCAGTCACACAAAACGACGAAAGAGCGACAACTGACGCCTTCAACACCGATGTGTCAGTGCAGCTGATTACTGGCGGAATGCAATATGATGCGCGCCGTCTCCAGTCGCGGCTTCTGCTGGCCATTTTTTCAGAGCCGCTGTTGCCAGCTGCTGGCTTGTCTTGGGTCAAAATTTGCTCGACTATCCAGTCGCGTTGCTCTTCATAACCAAAGCCCAGAGCGTCGATGTTCTGCGATGGATCACCGTAAAACAAATAGTGATTGAGACTGAAAATTGCCTCAGCTTCTTTGGAAGCCGTGAAAAATCCCTTCTGGAAATAGTCGCGTCCAGCTGACCACAAGCATGGCTCCATACCTGGTGGCAAACCGCGAAAGATTTGTTCGACTTCTTTTAGTTCAGATGTTTTGAAAGGAATTGGGAAACGACGGCCGTAATCGGCATACACGACATTTCCGTAAGTCAGGTCAACAACCATTGATGGTGCCCTCACATAAACACGATCGCCACACGCGATGTCTGATGAACTTATGTTATGTGCTTCAAGCTAAGTTGTCGATAACGGCTTTGGTGGCTGGTCTTACAAATCGATATACACTCGATAGACCCTTATAGTAGAAATAGAAGTATCGCCCAATTTTCGATTATTATTATTCACTAAGAATTGCCGGTGGTGGCAAATAATATTGCCACCACATAGAAAAACGACGCACCTTTCAGCACGTCGCAATCAATTCTAAATTCCCATCGTCAAAATAATCAGCGAAGAACTTAATTACCAGCCGCCGCGCCGTCCGCCGCCCATGCTGTAACCGTAGCCGCCCTGGATACCATAACCGCCGACGCTATTCATAGTTCCATCTGTCGGTGGTCTACCCCACGAAGCTGCACCCATTTCACTTTGCAGTTCGTTGAAGTGATTGATTTGCATCATCTGACTGAACTTATCGTCATCAGCCTGTCTCTGAGCGACTTCACGCATAGCGCCAACGTCAGCGCTGAGGTTCTGCGTTTGACCGTTCAACTGCTGTTGCAAATTGACAATTGCCTTGTCTAATTGCTTGATGTGCTCCTGTTCTTGCAGACGAGTCTCTTCATCATTTTTCAACCAGCCCTGCAAGGCATACATCTCGCCATTTTTAGACTTGACCAAACTTTTAGTTGGAGAGCCACCAGAAGTTTTCAGTTTTTGCAATTCAGAAATACGCTTTTCAGCATAAGTCCGATAACTATCTGCGCCCTCGTCTCTTTGTTTGGCTTTCGCCTCGTAGTTTTCAACCTGATTTTCGTATTGCTGAACCTGGTTTTGATCAGTCTGCATTATCTGACGGTCGTCCTGAAAGATCGCTTGCCCTTGAGCAAACGCACCGTTTGGAATCGCCAGCATCGAACTGATACCGAAAGCTACCAAACCTAATAAAGTGAGTCTGGATCTTCTCGATCGCATTCTATTTCTCCTGAAATCGACGGGCTGTCAGCCCACGATTCAATCATACCCATCAGGTGATCACCTTACACTAGACGCAATGACTTCAAAACAGAAAATTCACAGCGATATCGTGCGTCTTGATTTCCACAATCCGTAGACGTTGATCAATCCGACAGCAAGCAAGATTAAAGGCGCCAGATAGGCAAAAAGATTGCTCTCAAAATTGGTCAGACCATTTGAGGGCGCTTGATCGAACATGCCGTAAAGATAGATCGCCGCAAAAATAACGACGGGAATCAAAAGCCTGACGCTCTTACTCAGCCCCTTTGCGCAATCAATGGCTAGGTCTTTACCGGCAACCGACGCATCAGGTAGTGGCGGCATCACCGTACTTAGAGGCACTGGTACACGAACAGGCGCCGCCGCACAAACAGACTGTACAGCAGGCTCATAATGGCGCTTGCGTGAGCCGAGCGGGCGCAGGCGCGGACAATTCGAACGAATAGATATAATTGACATAATTTGGGTCTCCAGAGCCTCGAGCCTGATTGCTCCAATGCTCATAAAGACATCATCCCTCACATACATAACATTAACTTGATGTTGTCAACAGTTAATGAAGTGATTGGCAAAAATTTTTGCTTTTCACCAAAAAACTTCACGTCAGACGATAATTAAATCGAAAGTGACCGGAGATTGCCGATGTCTGACCACCAAAACCCCGCATTCAAAACGCACGACGTCCTCAACCAGTCTCAGCCGCTGGTCGACTACAACCTTTTTACGACCAATCGCGCTTTGCAAGAAGCAGTCAATCGCGAAGGCGCAAGCTGGTCAGTGCCAGCTCTCAAAGAATACGGAGCGTTATTAGGCTCAGAGGAAATGGTTGAAAATGGTCGGCTCGCCAATAAATATCCTCCTCAGCTGCAATTATTCGATCGTTTTGGCAACCGGCGCGATGAGATAGACTTTCACCCCGCCTGGCACGCCATCATGGCCGCTGCTGTGGCGCACGGTCTGCATTCGTCACCCTGGGCGCACCCACGCGCTGGAGCCCACGTAGCACGCGCGGCTGCAATATTGATGCACGTGCAAATTGAAGCTGGTTCTCAATGTCCAGTCACCATGACTTACGGCTGTGTGCCCACAATATCCAGGCGCAAAGACATCGCCGATATCTGGTTGCCCAAGATTTTTTCCTCTATATACGATCAACGCTTAGTGCCCATTGCTGAGAAAAAGGGCGCGCTAGTCGGTATGGGCATGACCGAAAAACAGGGCGGCTCGGATGTGCGCACAAACACAAGCACAGCGACCCTGATGCCCGGCACTGATGGCGAATATGAAATCGTCGGGCACAAATGGTTTTTCTCGGCACCAATGTGCGATGCCTTTCTTGTTCTGGCTCAAGCAGCAAAAGGCATCTCCTGCTTTTTCATGCCCCTCTTTTTACCGGACGGCTCTAAAAACGCTATCCACATTCAACGACTAAAAGAAAAACTTGGCAATTCTGCCAATGCCTCAAGCGAAGTAGAATTTCATGGTGCCCGCGCCTGGCTGATTGGCGAAGAAGGACGCGGTGTACCAACAATAATCGATATGGCCAATTACACTCGTCTCGATTGCGCAGTCGGCACCACCGGCTTGATGGTGCAGGTAGTGGCACAGGCAATTAATCACGCAACCTATAGAGAATCGTTCAAGCATAAATTGATCGCGCATCCGTTAATGCAGAACGTTCTTGCCGACCTGGTGCTGGAAGTCGAAGGCGCGCAGGCTTTGGCACTGCGTGTTGCCCGTGCATTTGACGGCCAAAATGACGAAGCCGAATCACATTTTCGTCGAGTAATAACGCCTACAGCCAAATACTGGATTTGCAAACGCGGCGCATCTGTTGCTGTAGAAGCCATGGAAGTGATGGGCGGCAATGGCTATGTTGAAGAAGGGCCAATGGCCAGGATTTACAAAGAAATGCCTTTGAATTCCATCTGGGAAGGCTCTGGCAATATCATGTGCTTAGATATGCTGCGCGCTTTTGGCAAAACTAGAGATGCATTAGAAATAGTGCGACAGGAATGGGTCCTGGCTAAAGGAAGCAATGCCAGTTTAGATAAATATGCAAAGTCTCTGGAATCGGATATTTTGCAATCACAAAGCGAAATCGTCGAATCACAAGCAAGACGTCTGACAGAAAGGCTGGCGCTGTGTGTTTCGGCAGCTTTGCTTGTGCGTAATGCGCCATCATATGTAGCTGATGCTTTTTGCGCCTCGCGTCTTGACCGCGACTGGGGCTCGACCTTTGGCACTTTGAACGCAAATGTTCACTTCAAAGAAATTATCGAACGCGGCAGTCCGGTTGAAGCAGCAGAGTCTGGAATTAAGCCGCAGTTTGTCACTAAATGAAAAAAAACTTTCCCTAGGAACAATTCGGTAGTCGACGAATTGTTTTCACAGTTGCTGTTGCTGCCACAGCCTTGGTAATCTTCCAACAGATATATGCGAGATCATATACTCTAGGAATTGAACAGCCCGTGGGAGCGTTCGGACTGGCAGACTATTTCTTTCGTCATCCTGAAAAACTAATCGAACCATTCTTTCATTCTCTAATGCAAGGTCTGTTGCACAAAGAACTCCCAGAGTAGATCCGTTGCATTCAACTTATCAGTGCGCTTACCAAATAGTCGCTCGGAGAGCGTTTCTGCACCACCTGGGTAAGTGTGTCCGGCTTCAGCGATCTTATAAAAATGAACATAAGGTTGATAGAAGAGATGCGTGACACCATTGTCAGCTGAAACTGTAACGGGTTCTTCTGAACAACCGCATGCCACAGCGTAGTTTTTGACAATGACGCGAAGTGAAGGACGATGGCGAGGCTCTTTGCTCCAGATGTCTTTGACCATGCCACCATCAATGGGGATCATGGGATCGTCTTCGCAAGCGATAACGAGGGTTGGCACCGAACGTACTGGCTTAGGCTCTGGTATCGCCAAAAAGCCCGCAACTGGACCCACTGCCGCTACCACATCAGACAATTCCACAGCCAGGCGCCAGGCCATGGCGGCACCATTTGAAAAGCCGGTCGCATAGATGCGTCTGTCGTCGATTTTGTGATCTTGCTTAATCACTTCAATTAAGGTCCGCACGAAAGCGACATCGTCTGGTCGATTGGCACCACTGGTTGCAACTCCGGCATTCCAGAATTGAGGATTGCGCATGAACGATTGGGGACGAGACGGATCTTTCGCCAGACCATCAGGAAAAACAGCGATGAAGTCTTCTGAATCGGCTTTATGATGCCAACCAGTAATCTCAGCTGCGAGTTCTCCTGTGCCACCAGCACCATGGAAGACCAAAACAAGAGGATACGTTTTGGCCGCATCATAACTGTGCGGCAAATGCAGCCTGTAAGTCCGCTCAAAGCCGCCAAAATCTAAATTACATAACAATGGCAAAGGCACCTTGAACATGAGTTCGTTGTGGACCAGGCAAGCGCATAATTATTTTGCAAGGAAGCGCGCCATGGTCATACGTACCAAACGTCATCTTTAAGCCGAAGCCTGTAACCGAATTAAATGATTCGCTACTTCCAGCATTTGAACAACTGACTTTAACAACAGGCATGTTGCTGGAACTTTGCGGCGTAAAGGTAAGAATTTTGCCCTGCAGATCATCGAGTGAGTAGCCGGTATCAAACTTAATTTCGATTTTTTGCGCATTGCCTTCAGATGTAATAGTCAAATTATCAAATTCAAAATTGTTTGCCGAAGAAACAAATTTCGCGCTATAAACCTTGAAAGACTGACCACAAACAGTGCCATCGGCTGGCTGTGTGGTTGGAGCCATATCCTTTACTGAATTGCACCAGTCAGTGATATTAGACGGTTTAGTTTGATATGGGCTGGCAGGCTGCGACAGGCACGGTTGGACCATCAGCAGTGCGAGCATTAGTCCTGCCCCAACAGAAACCGACAGACTAATCTTATTGAAAATTCCTGAACGAACCATATCAATCTCTCCAGTCCATCAATCCACTAAGTTTAAATGAGAAGGGGGCATTTTGATCGAATCGGGCATCTTTTTCAAAAAGAAAGGACCTGCCAATCATTGTGACCAGCAAGTCCTTCAATTGTTTCCCCGGCGCTCAGTATGGGCTATCTGGCAGCGACTGGCTCATTGACAGCAAGGGTCTTAACGAATTCTTTGATTCCTTCAGCAAATGCCTGACGGTCGTCGAAAGCCACTTCATCGTGAGCAGTGTTTGGCAGCTCAAGATAGCTTTTGCTACCACTTGCGCGTTCGAACAAAATCTCGCCGTGACGTGTGCCGACTTCGGTGTCTTTTGCACCATGGATGATGAGGACTGGTTTTGAGAAATCCTCGATAGCGAGAACATTGTCCATGTAAGGCTGAGGGAACATGCTGGTTGGATAAATCTGCAGCCAGGGCATATTTTCGAGAGCGAGATCACGCATCGATGTAAAAGCAGATTGGAGTATGACACCACAAACTTCGCGAGTGCGAATTAGCTGGCAGGTGACACCACCTCCGATCGATTCGCCATAAGCGATAACATCACGAGGAGCAACGTCGCCTTCTGTTACTAGCCAGTCATAGGCAGCAACTGAATCTTCGCAAAGTGAGCGCACAGAGGGCGTGCCTTGACTGCGACCAAATCCCTGGTAGTCATATGCAAAAACTGCATTGCCGGCATCAATTAGACCTTGCAATAAGATGCCCAGGTCGAATAAATTGCCTTCATTGCCGTGACTGACTAGAACAGTCTTTTTTGCGCCCTCTGTCTGAAACCAGACGCCGTGCAATTTGCTACCGTTTTCGGTGGCAAAGAAAACATCCTGATATTTATTGTTTGTGAAAAGAGCCTGAACATAGTCGCCATCTGGATCATAGAGTGGCTGAAAAAGCTTTGATGCATATAAACGTTCGTTAAAACGTGGAGAAAGAGCAAAGTAGGCAGCGCCAAGCAATGGTGTGAGAGCGGCGATTTTCTTGATAGTTTTAAACATGGTGCTTTTCCTCGCTGATGACTGCGGCTACCGAACGCAAGGCAGCGTGCATTGTCGGATACATCTGCTGCGGCTTATGGTCTGCTTCGGAGGTTGTTATTGTATCGCGGGCGAAGTTGATAAGAGGCAGATTGAGAGCAACCGTGATGTGTTGTTACTAATAAAAGACGATTTTTATAAGTGTTTTCACACCTTGACTTCTGCGTAAGTTTATTCACAAATCGACTGTGAGCGCCATCTGAATGAGCGTTTTTCGAATGCACGTCTCCACGCAATGCACTCTCAAAGGAAAGGGCGCTACAATTGCTGGGTTAGGTTAGGTTTGGAGATTTGAATGTTTAAGTTAGTAGCTAGCTTGCTTTTACTTTCTTTCGTTTCAATGTCAGCATCTTATGCAGACGAAGTGAAGCATGAAGAACACGAAATCGTGAAGCATGAAGAAATGCACCACGGCAACGAAATGAAGCGTGAACACATGCTCAAAGAAGACATGCACCACGAACATGAAGCCATCAAGCACGAAGAATTGAAGCATGAAGACAAAGAAATCAAGCACGAGATCAAGCACGAAAGAGAAGTTAAGTAACTTCAAATTCTGACGATTTGCAAAAAGCCCGCATCGATATTGATGCGGGCTTTTGCTTTTAAATTGAGCACGAGAGTTTTCGAGTTGTTATTCTGTAGACCGGCAGCACACATAGTGCGGAAGTGGAAAAGCATTCGATTCGAGTGGTGCCAGCGCCCAGCACGCTCTTGCCACCACCGCTAGAATCGAAGCGGCAACAAAAATTTTACTCAGGGATTTGACTGCTGGACCGAGACTCACTACCCAAGAAAAAGGACGCGCTTAGCGAGTGGCGCGGCTGAAAAGCGCTATTTACAGGTGCCTGTGCGGCTTGCTTCAAATTCGACTGGCAGCTCTGCCGCGTGGTAGAATTCGCCTCACGCGCTCGTAGCTCAGCTGGATAGAGTAGGTGGCTTCGAACCACTTGGTCGGGAGTTCGAATCTCTCCGGGCGCACCATTTAATATGACCAAGGGCTTCTGACTCATTAGCTTTTTCTTCCACACTTTTAGTTAGACGCTGAATCCTAGTTCAAGATTAGCCAACTCAGTCGTCCGGATTTGTTGTAGTGCGCAAAGCGTCATGTACACTAGCACAGGAGGAACTGAGACGTGTTAGTTAAAGTAGTTGTCAAACATGACGAAAGCGCGGAGTGGAGCAGTTCTTCTGAGATTTACAGTTGCCATACGCACAACGCAGGCACCGAACAAGATCCGATTGAAGCCGGTGCTTTGTTCAACGAGGATGCCGAATTGCCTCTCAAAATTGGGACTTGGCAAACTTGGCAAGAGTTCAATACCAATGTAATCGACTTGAGTACACCACCATCAGCCAATGTACCAGTGGAATTCACACTGATGACATTTCCAGAGTTCAGTGACACTCCTCACTCAATGATGATCAACCAGGCAAGAGGAGCGAGGGCTTTTTTATCAGCCGTCCTGGAACTGGTACCACTTTTGAGAGATGATCTGAAGGGGGTTTGGGTACGTGTCGAATAAGTTTCCAATTCCAACGAACTTGACCGCAGGCGCAGTTTTAGAACACTTCCTATCACTGCCTGCCGGGCCATATCACATTGATTATTCTGATTCGACTCACTTGGCCGCTGACGAGTGGATTCAACTGGCATCGCTAACACTAGCAAGCAATCAATTAGGTTTTGCAGGGGAAGATTTAAACATAGAAGATGGCGAAACCGTTATACATCAATCTTATGAAATTGAAATCGATGTTAAGGCACCCAACGTAACTCTCGATGAAGGTCATCAAAGAGTTTTACTGGATCAAATTTCACAATGTTTGGTCCGGTGCGGAATTCAAAAGCCGCTGTTGTCCCCTGAAACAGTAAGAGAAGTTATAAGGCTTCAGAAACAAAAGTCAGTGCTAATCATTCCGGATACAAACGCTCTCGCAAATGGCTCACTGCATTGGCTCCTATCAGCATTAGGAAAGACAAGCACTCATTTGGTACCGATAACAATCTCACTTCATCAATTACAAGAGCATGACCGTAACTTGAAAAGCATGGTTAATAAACGCGCTTTACACAATCTGCGACCTGCTCTTCGTTCCAGAGCTCTTGTGAATCACTCATTCGCAATGCTAGATATTTGTCCTCAGAATTATCAAGTCCTCGAAGTACCACCGGAACTACTCCGTTATGTGCGACCTTCTTCCAGTAAAAAGGGAGAGCAAGACGAAAGTGACGTGCTTGAAGATAGATTGCTGATTGAGGCAATACACCAGGTTTTGCGAGCCACGCGTAGCAAAAGTCCTAAGATGGTCATCACAGGAGACGTAACCATGTCTCGAGTATTGCATACGGAGGCCATTCCGTTTCTTTCAGTATTGGTGCCTATTTTGGAGAAAAATAGCAGATTTTCCAGTTTTTATTTTGACTCTATCGCTAAGAAGTTTCGGGGCGCACCGCTGCCTCAACTGATGTGGACACTCCTCCAAGTATTTTCTGACGTTCGAATTCGGAACGCGTCGAATAAGGTAGTTTGCAGAATGAGCCTTTACTGGCCTTCAAAAACCATCGATGATTGGATAGCACATAAATTTCTATTCGATACGATGTCCTTAAGTGCAATAACGCCCGTCGAACCTTTTGAGCCAAGCGCTAACACTGCGCCAAAACCGATACCTCCATCGCCCGTGGTACCACCTGAATTATCAGTTTTGAAAGATTCATTCGCGCCTTCAGATAAGCGTGTATCTACAAGCGAGTTAAGGGTTGCAGAGATTTCTGATGGCGACGGTCATTTGAGTTCAATGGCAACTCCAAATATTTCGTTACTACCGATAATTCAGTTAGCATCTTTAGCATCCAAAGTTGGAGAGCCTGAAGTCAAATATTTTGAGAGGGCTTTGTCAAAATTGAATTTTTCCGACGCACAAACCAGAAACGCAGGCGAAGTTCTCATCAAATGTGGTCTCCTTTGCATAAAGCAAAATATGGTTTTCGCAACAGACCTGGTGGATATATTGGAGATGCGGGTAGACCACAATCAGCTAGATATGATCAGCGACTTGTTTGTGAACACGTTTCAGCCCTATCAGATGTTGTTGATGCATTTGAAAGACCATGGAAATTTACCGAGCGATCTCGAAGAAAGTATCCGCTCTAAGTGGCCTCATTCCAGTAAAGTGGCCTACAGGTCTTTGAGAGGCTTCTTAATATATTTAGGACAAGCATGGACGGCTGATGGTCAACTATTTGATGGCTCAAACCGACCCGATGATAAGCAATTTTTGCAAGCAATCTTCGAAGTGTTCAAGGACAAAGATCTGTTATCGGTGTCCGAGTTAACTTTGACACTCTCAAGAAATTTAAAAATGTCGACGTGGGCAGCTAATCGACAACTTGAGAAATTGAGCGCGAAAGAATCTTTGAGTGCTTTTCGATTTGATCCTGCGACGCCATCTGAGCCGGTAAACAGTGAGAAACTGCTCCAAGGCCCTTTTAATAATCCAACCCTTGAACCTTTCAATATAAGTTCAATCTATGTAGGCGGCAAACCGGTGTTCACGGTGGCGAGGGCTTAGGCAAATGACAGACCCACTCAAAAATTTTTTGAAAGACATTCAGAAACCCGTGAACAAACAGGCGGCAAACATTGCTCTGGAAAAATTCGGTTTGGAACTAAATCCATTCCCGCCAAATCGAATGATTGTGCCAGACGTTATTTACGGACAGGATCAAAACGTAAATCGTTTTCTCACAACTAGCGTTGAAATCCTTAATGCTTCGGCGCCTCAGAGGCGTGCAGTAGCTATCGTTGCTGGAACGGGAGGAGGGAAAACTCATTTCCTACAATATTGTAGGCATGCTTTTCCTCAGGTCTCTAAGAAATTTGGTCAGCGCTTCATACTGTCTGAATTCGTGGCTGGCTCGGGAAAAATGATGGACTTAATCAGGAATATAATTCGCGACTCTGATGAAATGTGCAAAGAGTTAGACGGGTGTGATTTTCTGACCGCCATTGTTCGAGAACTAGAAATCCAAAAGGCTCCCGACGAGCATCTCGAAAAACTTCGCATTCCAGAGGTTCGCGAAGTCCTAAGTCGTCTTCTGAGTGTCAAACGAGCGCAACCAGACTTTTCATTCGAGATGATGATTAGCTTTGCTCGAAAGTGGATAAGTGCTGAAACATTGACCCAAACAGAAAAAAGAAAACTCGGATTGGTTTCAAGGATCTCCACTCCGGCATTTGCCGTGAAAGTGTTGAGAGAATTATTTTCACTTGCTCGAAAACTTCATTTATTCCATGGATTATTTATTTGCATTGATGAGATTGAATCACTCTTTACGAGAGGATTGAGCCCAGCACAAATTCAAGCTTTTCTACAAGACGTTCGATACTTTTACGACGAATCAGTTCGAGACGAACAGGGGTTTGACCTGCTTTTACTGACAGCATCAACTACAACTGGAGCCGACAATCTTCTAAAAGTGAATCCTCCAATATTTCAAAGATTTGGATACGAGCGAGATAACCGATTACTTTTAAACCAAATTGAAAGTGTCGGAGACGCGATAGAGTTTTCTTACAAATACGTTGACTATTACAACGATAAGTGGAAAGAGAACAATAGAAGTAGACCAGAACAAGCAGCGAGAAACATCATCACTCCTAAGGAAATCGAGACAGCGTTCATAGCGGCCTCCGCTGGACACCGAGCCGCTGCTCCTGGGTCACTGCTAGATTTGTTGCACAAAACCATTCAAGAAAAATTTGGACCCTTGCAAAACAGTTGAACTTTATCGAGTGATCGATAAGCAATTTTCCAAAGGATCGTCCACATTCTTTAATTTAATACTGGGGTATTTTCCTGCCGCTCGCGCTGCACCACAAGTCACGTTTGAAAAAGGGTTCAACCAGGCAGGTTGCGTCAGTTCTCGAGCGACTCTTCGTTGACTGTACACCCGCACAAGGTAGCCGCATATAATTGAACGAAGTCAACTAAAAAAACTTACCGCTTACTCCTGATTCACAACAAATGTCAGTGCGAAAGTTCATTCCACGTTTCATAATCGTAAGTGCACCAGAATCGCCATCTAGCGAATTGCGCCTGAGTGCGGTTTGATTATTCCGTTGACAGGGGAGGGCGATTTTGAATGTCACGGCATGATCAGTCATCAAAAAGAGATCTGAAAAAGGAGGCATTCTGGAGAGAGGTTTTTGCACAATATCAGAAGAGCGGTTTGAACCAAGCTGAGTTTTGTAGAAGGGAGAGGCTGAATCCTCAGCGTTTTTCCGGTTGGAAGGGTCTAATCGCAGAACGTGATTTTGAGTAGGCGCGCAAAATTACAAGCAATAGCGAAAAGCAAGAAAAACTGCGCTCTGGTATCAAAGCGTCAACGCAAAAGAAGAAGAAGAAGAAGCCAGCCTTCGTAAAACTGCAGATTGATGCAGGGGAGGAACTGCAATTTGGTCAAGCCCAAAAGAGCAATAGCAAGCCACTGCCATGCAGCCACAACCACCCGGTAATAGCCGCCGAGCTGACCGCTCCTGCTGGCTGCCAGGTGCGCATCTTTAACGGTGCTGACCCGTCTACGATTTCAGCTTTGCTTCAGGCTCTGGCTAGCTGCTGGTAAGCGGATACTTTAACTGCCACCGATCAGGCAAAAGATCGTCAATGCAATCTTCACCACGCCCCAGGCGAATAAATACGTCACGCAAATATAGGAATGGATTCAGCTTTAACCGCTTGCAGGTATTGACCAGCGTCATATGTATGCTCGCAGTTTCTAGAGCGCTTTCCGCGCCGATATGCTGCCAATTGTTCCTTCCTACGGCAATTGGTCGAATTGAATTCTCCACAAGATTGGTATCCATTCTCAGGAACGCATGCTGCGTGAATCTACACAGCTTTTCCCATCTCGGTAGACCATAGTTGATTGCTATTCCTAGTGGTGTCTTCGGCGGTGTCTTCAATTGCCATTCAAGAAACAGCTCTTTCATACAAACCAAAATTGGCAGCGACTCGTTTTGCTAAGATCATCCGAAGAGCACTTCGGGAAATCTGCAAAGTGCCAGCTTCACCTTTTGGAAAGCGAAAGCGTCCTGACTGTATGCGCTTGCTCCAAACGGCAAAGCCATTGTGGTGCCAGTAGAATATCTTGACGCTATCGCC
>Ga0182030_10018261_pt1 | contig 13460 bp, 17 predicted proteins | sample 812S3MmetaG_FD_121299 | JGI IMG/M metagenome (GOLD analysis project Ga0182030, IMG submission 121299) | Permafrost microbial communities from Stordalen Mire, Sweden - 812S3M metaG (Illumina Assembly) | ecosystem: Environmental > Terrestrial > Soil > Wetlands > Permafrost | place: Sweden... | reverse complement strand
TGAACAGTCGCGCCTCGCGCACCCACAGATCCATGATGCCGCCCTCGTTGACGAGGTCGTCGGCGACCGACTGGATGAAGCAGGCGTGCGGCTGCGGGTGCTCGTAGGCCGATTTGGACTTGGTCAGCTTGCCGCTCGCGTAGTCGACGTAATAATGGCCCTGCCCCGGCCCATCGATGCCGTAGGCCCAGTGCAGGCCGGTGTTGAACCATTGCGGCGAGTTGGGCGCGGCCATCTGTCGCGCCAGCATGAAGCGCGTCTCGTCGAAATAGGCCTGAGCGTCGGCCTCCGTGTCGAAATAGCCGCCCTTCCAGCCCCAATAGGTCCAGGCGCCGGCGAGCCGGTCGAACACCTGCTTGGCCGAGATTTCCGAGCCATAGCGCTCGGCCTTAGGCAGCGACTCCAGAGCTTCCGTATCGGCAACCGACCGCCACAAAAAAGACGGCGCGCCGTTCTCTTCCACGCGCTTCAGGCGCGCGGGCACGCCGGCCTTGCGGAAATACTTCTGCGCCAGCACGTCGGCGGCGACCTGGCTCCAGCCGGCCGGCACTTCGAGCCGGTCGAGCGAGAACACCACCGAGCCGTCGGGGTTGCGGATCTCGCTCTTGGTCGTCTCGAACGCGATCGACGCGTAGGGGGACTGCGCAGGCTTCGTGTACCGCCGCTCGATATGCATGGCCTCAAACCCCGATGCTCGGCGGGCGCACGCCCGCCATCGACCGCGCGAGCGGCCCCCCAAAGACAATGTCAGACGTTTCTACGCGCGCCGACGCCCACAAGGTTCCAAGGCTCCGCGCCGCAAGCGCCTTGCCCCGTCGCCGATGCGCTCTCGCGCGGGCGGCCGCCGCTCGCCAGACCCCCTTGGAGCCGGAAAGCCGCCGCGCGCCGAGAACGTCCGAACATTACGACTCTGTGACGATTACGTCAACAGCTTGTGCCGAACCCTCGCCACCAACACAACATATTGTGGAGAAAAATGTATAACTTTGGGTAAACGCCCGGCCGCATTGACACCTTCGGCCGAGTCGGAGCGGCTCGGCAAGGGGAAAATTTGGCCTCGCCAAAGGACGGCTTTGGCGCTGGACACGCCCCTTCCCGATCGCCATAGTCCGCCCGCGAAAAATTCCTCAGGCGGCTCACGAACGCGATGAAGCTCTTTCTCCTCCGGTTCTTCACCTGGTGGAACGGCGCCACGCTCAACACCCTGTGGCACACCCGCCGCCACGGCGAGCTGGTCGGCCAGGACGAGGCCGGCAACCTTTATTACCGCACCCGCGGCGGCAAGAAGGACCCGGCGCTGGGGTTCGAGCGGCGCTGGGTGATCTACAACGGCCTCAGCGAGGCGTCGGCGACGCCGCCGGGCTGGAACGGCTGGCTGCACCACACCGTCGACGTGGCGCCGAGCGAGGAAGACTACAAGGCCAAGCCCTGGGAGAAGCCGCATATGGCCAACCCGACCGGCACCAGGGCGGCGATTCGGCCCAAGGGCTCGACGATTGGCCTCGGCCGGCGCCAGGCGGCGGCGGGCGACTATCAGGCCTGGCGGCCGGAGGGCTGACGAAGCGCCTTCGTTTCGCCCGGCTTTGCCGTCAAGGGAGCCCGATGCGCCTCGAGCGCGCGCCTAAACCATGCAGCGGCCCGGATCCAGACGATGAAACAACGTTTCCGGCGCCTCGCGGTCCTTGCCGGGGCGACGATTGTGGCCGCCGGCGCGCCGGCGCTCGCCGACAAGATCAAGCATCCGACCGCGGTCTTCTCTGGCCTCGACAAGATCACCGGCCGAATCATCTCGTTCGAGGCGGCGATCGGCGAAACGGTGCAGTTCGGCTCGCTGCAGATCACGCCGCGGGTCTGCTACTCACGGCCGCCGACCGAGGCGCCGCAGACCGACGCCTTCACCGAGGTCGACGAGGTGGCCGAGGACCACGCCACCCATCGCATCTTCAGCGGCTGGATGTTCGCCGACAGCCCCGGCATGCACGGCGTCGAGCACCCCGTCTACGACATCTGGCTGACCGACTGTAAGGGCGACGGCGAGCTCATCCACGAGGCGCCGACGGTCGCCGACGCGCCCTCCGACTCGGGCGATGCGGGCCTCGGCCCGATTGCCCCGCCCGACCGGCCGGTCCCCCAGCCGTCGGCGACGCCGACGCCGAAGAAGCGCAAGGGCGCCGCCGCCGATCCCGGCCCGCTCGACCTCAACGCGCCCGGCGCGCCGGTGACGATCCCGCTGCCGCCGCCCGTGGTCACGAATCCGCTGCCGGCCCCGACGCCGCGCAACACGCCGAGCCAGCGCTTCTTCCCGACCGACAACGACGCGCCGATCCCGCCCGCCAACATCGGCCGCTGAGTCCGGCGGCTGGACCTATGAACATTCAGGCGCCGCTGAGATAGGCGTCGAGCCAACCGAGGACCTTCTCCCAATTTTCGGCGGCGCCGTGCGCCGCCTGCGGCCGGCCGAGAAAGCCGTCCTCGCGCAGCGTGATCAGGGTTCCGTGCGGCGGCGGCTCGAAACGATAGGCGAGCGTCGTTTCGCGCTCGCCGACCAGCGGATTGGCGACGAAATGGCGGGTCAGCACGATCCGATTCGGCGCCTCGACGGCGCAGATCTCGCCCCATTCGTCGAAACTCCGGCCGTCGCATAGCTCGGCGCAGACGCTCCAGCCGCCCTGGGGACGCAGATCGGCCCGCCAGTCCTTCTGCCGATGGACGCCGGGGAGCTTCCACCAGCGCTCGACCTCGCGGGTCATCAATGCGGCGAAGGTCCGCTCGGGCGGCGCCGGGACTTCGGCGGTCGCGAGCAGCATGCCGCCTACGCCGTCGGCGACCGCCTTTGGCCGCTTGTTCGCCGCCGCAGCCATGCGAAAATCGGGCACCGCGTTCGCTTCGTTCGTCATCCCGCCGCCAGTTCCTAGAGTAATATCGATTTTTCCATTGGATAAATCAGAATGTGAATGTGAAGGTTCAACTCGCTCGGGCGCGACGGCGCCGGTCGAGGATTCTCTTCAAGCGCCGCTTGAACGCTTCGATCTTGGCGATCGGCGCGCGCGAGACGGCAGCGAACGACGCATCGCGCGCCGCAAGACGGACGAGCCCGCCGGCGATGGCGCCCCTCACGCAGGAACAATGTTTGCAATCGCTTGCGCCGGTCTGCTCAACCGTGAGGCGAAGCCGGTCAGCCGGCCGGCTTGGACTTGAGAACGACCTGGCCGGTCTCGAGCAGCGATTTGAGGTTCGAAAGAATGCGCGGCCAGCCGCCTCCGACCGCTTCGATCAGCTTCGCGCCAGGGTGCGGAATCGAGTGGTTGATGGTCAGTTTGACTGCGCCTTCGACCGGCTCGAGCTCGATGACGCAGAACGCTTCGCCTTCCGCCGCCAGCTCCGGCCTCCACAGATGCCGCCAGCGCAGAGCGAGGCGCCGCGGCGGATCGCATTCTGCGACCTCGCCCTCGTCGGTGACGAGGCCATCGGGGAGGACCATCTTCCACGGCGAGCCGGCTTTCCAGTCGGTCTCGAGGGTCACGCCGAACCAATATTGCTTGGTGAATTCGGGTTGCGTCAGCGCCGCCCACAGTTGTTCGGGCGTGGTGCGGATATAGGTCGCGTAAACGAAGCGGCTGATCCCGTCAGTCATGGCCGTTTCCTTCTTCCAGCTTGCGTTTGAGCTCGGCGAGCGCGGCCAGGCGCGGCGCGTCGAATTTGCCGATCCAGCGCCCGGCGATGTCGTTGATTGGGACCGGGTTGATGAAATGCAGCTTCTCGCGCCCGCGCTTCTGGCTGACGACGAGATTCGCCGCTTCGAGCGCGACGAGGTGCTTGGTCACCGCCTGGCGGGTCATGTCGAGGCCCTCGCAGAGTTCGCCCAAGGTCTGCCCGTTGCGCGCATGAAGCCGATCCAACAGCCGCCGCCTGACCGGATCGGCGAGCGCGCGAAAGACCGCGTCCATGCTCATGGCGGAAATATGCAACCAAATGGTTGCCTTTGCAAGCGCAAAATTTGCGCTCCCCGGAAAGCCGCCGCCTCACGCCGTCAGAGGCGCGACGACCGCGTCGAGCAGCCTGGCTACGTCTTGTGGACTCAAGCGCGCCTGCAGGCCGCGCTGGCCGCCGTTGACGAAGACGTAGGGCTCGGCGAGCGCCTCGGCGTCGATCGCGGTTCTCAGCCGCCGCGTCTGGCCGAACGGGCTGACGCCGCCGATCTTGTAGCCCGAGACGCGCTCGGCCTCGGCCGGCTTCATCATCTCAGCCGCCTTGCCGCCGAGCGCGACGGCGAGCTTCTTCATCGAGACTTCGCGGTCCGAGCGCAGCACGACGCAGATCGGTTTGCCGTCAACCAGCGCGATCAGCGTCTTCAGCACCCGTTGCGGCGCCTCGCCCAGCGCTTCGGCCGCCTGCATCCCGATCTTGTCGGCGTCGGGATCGTAGTCGTAGGCGTGGACCGAAAACGCCGCCCCCGCCTGTTCGAGGGCCTTGGTGGCGCGGGTGGATTTGGACAAAAGGGACTCCTGGCTCAGGCTTCGGGCTCATCTTCGCCCGACCGCCTCTGTTGCGGCGAAGCCGCATCGTACCGCTCTGCCCGATTCCTTTCACCCTCCCGCGCCAGCGCGGCGATTCTTGCCGTCCGCGCGCAAGAATCGGCCACCTATCTGCTCGGGCCCGCCGTTGCTACGCTGCCGCCTGCGAGCGGCGTCGCAATCGCCAATGGCGGCGCGAGCGGCGAAAAACATTGGAGAAACGGCTCATGGCGCGCGTCTTCGTCACCGGATCGTCGTCCGGCCTCGGCCTGATGGCGGGCGAGCTGCTGGTCGAGCAGGGCCATCGCGTCGTCCTTCACGCCCGCAATCCGGCCCGCGCCGACGAAACGCGCCGCGCCCTGCCCCAAGCCGAGGCGGTCGTCGTCGGCGATCTGGCGAGCGTCGCCGGCGCGCGCGGCGTCGCCGACGAGGCCAATAAACTCGGCCGCTTCGACGCCATCATCCACAACGCCGGCGTCGGCTATCGCGAGGCGCGGATCAACACCGCCGACGGGCTTCCGCATGTCTTCGCGGTCAACGTCCTCGCGCCCTACGTCCTGACGGCGCTGATCGAGCGGCCGGACCGCCTCGTCTACTTGAGCTCCGGCATGCACCGCGGCGCGAACGCCCGCCTCGACGATCTGACCTGGACGAAACGCGCCTGGAACGGCGCCCAGGCCTACGCCGAGAGCAAGTTTCTCGACGTGCTGATCGCCTTCGCCGTCGCGCGGCGTTGGCCGGACGCGCTGTCGAACGCGCTCGAGCCCGGCTGGGTGGCGACCCGCATGGGCGGCCCAAGCGCGCCCGACGACCTCGACCAGGCCCATCGCACTCAGGTCTGGCTCGCCGTCAGCGACGAGCCGGAAGCGCGGGTCACCGGCAAATATTTCCGCTACAAACGCCAGCGCGCGCCCGACCCGCACACGGACTCGATCGAGTTGCAGGACCGGCTGATCGCCGAATGCGCGCGACTGTCGGGCGTGGCGCTGCCGGACTGAACGCCGCCTGCGGCCGGCTGCGGCCGCCTAGATCAGCAGCGCCAGCATAGACAGAAGCGCGGCGGTCGCCACGGCGTTCAGCGCCATGCCGAGGCCGGCGAAGGCCCCCGCCGTCGAATCGACCTGAAACGCCCGCGCCGCGCCGATGCCATGCGCGGACACGCCGACGGCGAAGCCCCGCGCGCGGAAATCGCTGATCTTCATCCAGTTGAACAGCGGCGTCGCCGTCATCGCGCCGACCACCCCGGCGAACAGCACGATGACCGCCGCCAGCGCCGGTACGCCGCCCAATTGCGACGCCACCGCCATCGCCACCGGCGTCGTGACCGCCCGTGGCGCGATCGACGCCAGGACGGCCCTGGGGGCGCCGAAGAGCCACAGAATGCCCACCGCGCTGACCACCGCCGTCGCCGCCCCCGCCGCCAAGGCCAGAGCGATCGGAAAGGCCTGCCGCCGGATCAGCGCCCGCTGGCGCCAGATCGGAACCGCCAGTCCGACCACCGCCGGCCCCAGCATGAAGCTCAGCGCCTGCGTCGCGTTCCCATAGACGGGATAAGCCGTGCGCGTCGCCAGCAGCAGGGCGATCAGCGCCGGCGTCGCTAGCAGCACCGGATGGCATAACGGATGGCGCCCGCTGCGCCGCGACACGACATCCGCCGCCTCGAACGCGATCAGGGTGGCGGTCAGCCAGAAGATCGGGGTCGTCAGCAGGTCGCTCACGCTCCGGCGTCCTCCGCCGGCTCGCCGCGTCTCGCCGCCCAGCGGAAGACCAGCGCCGTCACCGCCATGGTCAGCACAGTGGAAACCGCCGTCGCGACGACCAGCCCGACGCCGTAGCGCGACAGCGCCGGCCCCTGCTCGATCAGCCCGACGGCCGCCGGCACGAACATGATCGACAGATGCGCCGTCAGCCACGCGCTGACGGCCTCGAGCGTCGGGCGCTCCTTCTGGACCAGCGCCAGCCAGCCGATCAGCAGCAGCATGCCGATCACCGAGCCCGGCAGCGCCAGGCCCGCCAGCCGATGGACCGCCTCGCCCGCCAGTTGGCAGACGAACAGCAAAGCCAGAGCGCCGATCATGGTCACGATGCAAATCTCATGCGGGCGTCGGCGGCGTCGACCGCAATGCGCCGACTTCGCCAACCCAGCCTCTTCGCGATCGGCATGATCTAGCGGCGCGCGGCTGGAACGGCAATCTTTCGCTTGCCGTCGCGGGGCGCGGCGATCAAGCCGTTGCGCGGCGGCGCACGATGACCAACATTCGCGCCGTCGTTCCGCGGCAAGATCGAGCCGACTCCTTGTCATCGCTTCAACGCGCAGGAAATCCGCCATGCCCGAACTGAACAACCGCGTCGCGCTGGTCACCGGGGCCTCGCGCGGCATCGGCAAGGCGATCGCCCTGGCGCTCGCCAAGGCGGGCGCCGCGGTGGCGGTCAACTATCGCGAACGCGGCGAAGAGGCGGCCGCCGTCGTCGCCGCGATCCGCCAAGGCGGCGGCCGCGCGGCGGCGATCGCCGCCGACGTCGCAAGCGCCGCCGCCGTGCAGCGCATGGTCGGAGAGGCCGAAGACCGGCTCGGCCCGATCGACATCCTCGTCAACAACGCCGGCATGGCGGCGGCGCGCGGCCTCGACGACATCACCGAAGCGGATTTCGACCAGGCGCTCGCCGTCAATCTGAAGTCGGCCTTCCTCTGCACGCAGGCGGTCCTGCCCGACATGCGGGCGCGGCGCTGGGGGCGGATCGTCAACATCTCCTCGATCGGCGCGCGCGTCGGCGCGGGCTCGGTCAGCGTCGCCTACGGCGCCGCCAAGGCCGGGGTCGAGGGCCTGACGCGCGCCTATGCGCTGCGGCTCGCGCCGGAGGGCGTGACGGTCAACGCGATCGCGCCGGGCCTGATCGACACCGAAATGGGCGCGCCGCTGATCGCGGCGGGCGTCGGCGCGCGCATTCCCGTCGGCCGCGTCGGCGCCGGCGACGACATCGCCCAGGCCGTTCTGTTTCTGGTCGGCGACGCCTTCGTCACCGGCCAGACGCTGGCGGTGAACGGCGGGGCGCTGTTTTTGTGAGGAGGGGCGAGTCGGGGCGGCGGAGGCGGAACGGGCGAAGCCTCAGAGAGCGCGGGCTGTCGCGGTCGGCCGTGGCGCGTCGCAGCCGATCGACAAGACCGAAATGGAACGCGCGGCGCCGGCTCGGCGAACGACCGCCGCCGAGCCGAAATCGCGGCGCCGCGTGGACTTACTTCGACTTGTCGAGCAGAGCGGCGCAGGCTTGCGTCACGCCGGGGCCGACGGAATTGCTTCCGGGCATCACCGCCCAGCCGCCCTTTTCGATGAACGCCGCCTGCTCCAAATTGTCGACCTTCTTCAGCGCGGTCAGGTTGTCGGCGGCGCTCGCGGCACGTTGAAATTGGTCGACGCAGATCGGCGCCATCGCCGCGACAACGGCGTCAGCGGCGGCGGCGTCCGCCATCGTCTTGGCCGTGGTTGCGAGCGTAAACCCGGCGTAGCCGAACCCGATGACGAGCGTCGCGACGGCGCCGACGACCGCCCCTTGCAGAAGCCGCTTCAGCGATTCTACTCGCAGCAGACTTTGCGTTCCCATGAGGTCTCACTCCCAAAGTGGGGAGGAGGAGCTCCTCCCCTGCGGACGCGGCGCGACAAGTTGAAAGCGGGACGCGCATGGCGCGCCCTCCTGTTCTCTCCAAGTCGGGCGATCAACCAGCGGTCCCGCCCCTCCCGCCTGGCGCAGCCGGAGGATTCTGCTTCTGCGGCGCATCGGCGAGGGGCTCGGAAACGGGCGTTCGCGAAACGAACGTCGATGGGAGGCTAGCGGACCGGCGGGCGCCCGGGATAGAATCGGAAACTACGCAGAGGGGACCGACGGCGTCGGCCGGAGCGGTCCGATTACGGTCGGCGAATCCGACGACAATGCTCGGCGTTCAGCGTCGCGCGTCGTCGCCGGCGACGGGCGCGGCGCTTCCGTGCCAACGCGCCTCGACGGCCGGACGGCGCTCGCCGCTCGGGCTTTGCCTCCAGCGCGGCGCCGCGGCCGCTCTTTCGCGCGCGAGAGGGGGCGGCGGGAATGGCCCCTGCCCGGCCTTGAGGCCTGTTGCGAGCAAGCGCGCGGCGCCGGTCTCGCCATCGGCGGCGACGATCGAGGAGATTTGACGTGGAAGACGAAGAGATACGAGCGGCTCTGGATCGCCACTGGGCCGCCTCGGACGCCAACGATTTCGAGGGCGAGCACCAGATCTACCGAGAGGACGCGCTGCTCGAATATCCGCAATCGGGCGAGCGCATTCGCGGGCGGCGGAACATTCAGGCCTCCCGCGCCGCGCAGCCGAACCGGAAACGATTTACCGTGCGGCGGATCATCGGCGCGGGCGGCCTGTGGGTCACCGAATATGTCCTGACCTATGACGGGCGGCCGTCTTACACGGTGAGCATCATGGAGTTCCGCGATGGCAAGGTCGCCCGCGAAACCCAGTATTTCGGCGATCCGTTCGCGCCGGGGCCTTCGCGCGCGCAATGGGTCGAGCCGATGCGCTGAAACCGGGCGACGTTAAGGATGGCCGTCCCCCGCCCGCTTGCCCGCTCGGAGCTGCCGATCGACACCGCGTCTCTCGCCCGCGATCTCATTGGCAAAGTATTGGTGCGGGAGTCGCCTGAAGGCGCCGCCAGCGGCCGCATCGTCGAGACCGAGGCCTATGGGATCGGCGACGCCGCCGGGCACGCCTACCGGGGGATGACAGAGCGCAATCGCTCGCTGTTTCTCGAGCCTGGGCGCGCCTATGTCTATCTCGCCTACGGCGTCTCCTCCATGCTGAATGTCTCGAGCGAGGCGCCCGGGATCGGCGCCGGCGTCCTGATCCGGGCGCTCGAGCCGCTCGAAGGCTTGGCCGTCATGCGGCGCAATCGCGGCGTCGAGCGCTTGCGCGACTTGGCGCGAGGGCCGGGACGGCTCGCCGCCGCTTTGCGCATCGATCGCTCGCTCAATGGCCTCGATCTTTGCCGACAAGGCCCGCTATGGCTCGGAGTCGACGACCACGAACCCGGCGAAATCGGCCAGAGCGTCAGGATCGGCATTTCGCGCGACGCGGAGCGGCCGTTGCGGTTCTATCTTCGGGGGAGTGCGTTCGTCAGCGGGGCGAGAGCGCTCAATGAATGAGAGACCGGCCTGGACGGCGAGGCCGGTTGCGCGCGCGGCTGCGGCGGCCGCGACAGGTTGGTTCGCTGATCGTGGATTTTCAGCCGCTTAGGCGCCAAAACGCGCGCGGACGCGAGACGCGACGGCGGCGTTCGAGAAATGCGCCTTGTTGAAACCCCACACTCTGGCTATATTACTGGAAATAGGCTGGAGGTCGTCGTGGGCGATTCGCAAAAGCGCGCCATCCAGAACTATCGCGCTCGCCTCGGCGAACGCGGCTTGGCCCGCTTCGAGGTGCTCGGCCGCGACGCCGATCGCGACCTCATCCGATCGTTGGCGCGCCGCCTGGCGGAGGAAGGCCCGGAGGCCTCGCGCCTGCGCGCCGCCGTCAGCCAGACCATCGCCGGCGAGCCGCCGAAGAAGGGCGGCGTCCTGGCGGCGCTCAGGCGCTCGCCGCTGGTCGGCGCCGATCTCGATCTGACCCGTCCGCGCGAGGCGGGACGGAAAGTCCGGATCTGATGCGCTACCTGCTCGACACGAACATCCTCAGCGACATCGCCAAGCCGGCCCCGTCGCTCTCCCTGCTCGCCTGGATGAGCGAGCAGGTCGACGAGGACCTGTTCATCGCCTCGCTGACCGTCGCCGAAATCCGCCGAGCGGTTCTCGAAAAGCCGGCCGGAAAGCGCCGAGATGCCCTCGAGGCCTGGTTTTCCGGGCCGGAAGGCCCGCAGGCGCTATTCGCCGGCCGCGTGCTGCCGTTCGATGAGGCCGCGGCGCGGATCTGGGCGCGACTGATGGTCGACGGCGCGAAGAAGGGCCGGCCACGTAGCGCGCTCGACACGATCATCGCCGCCGTCGCCGAGGCGCACGGCTGCACGGTGATGACCGACAACGAGCGGGATTTCGCCGACGTGAAGGCAATCAATCCGCTGCGCGGGTGAGCCGCCGACCACGTCGATGATACGCGGGGCGGGCAAGACCCGAATGGGGAATTGTGCACCCGTTACCGCAATTCCGTCATGGCCGGGCTTGTCCCGGCCATCCACGTCTTCGCCATCGATTCACGCGTTCAGGTCTTCGTACAGATCGCGCCAGTCGGGATTGGCGGCGTGGATCAGGGGCGCCTTCCAGGCGCGCGGCCAGTGCTTGATGTTGCTCTCACGTTGGATTGCGTCGCGGATGTCCTCGTAGAACTCAATGAGCACCAGTCGCTTGAGGCCGTACCGGCGCGTGAAGCCATCAATCAGGCCCTCGCGATGCTCGTGCGCGCGGCGCGCGATATCGCTCGTCACGCCGGTATAGAGCGTGCCATCGGGCCGGTTCGTCATGATGTAGACCCAGCCGCCGCGCATCGCGCCGCATCCTATCGCGGGCGCCGTCGTCGGCGAAAGACGTGGATGGCCGGGACAAGCCCGGCCATGACGAGTCATTTGCTCAAGTGGCCGGGGTTGCGAGCTCGACGGCCGCTGATGGGTATCCGACGAACTGGCAGGCGGCGGAAGCGGAACGAACCTCGCCGTCGAACTCTTGGCGGCGAAACTTCCAAATCGCTGCGGCTGTCAAGGACGCGCCTTTCTGGCGCGCCGCCGCGCGGCGGTCGCCGCAGGCGATCCTTGACAGCCGCAGCGGTTTGGAAAAATGGGCTCTGCAAGAGCTCGACGGCGAGGTCCGTTCCGCGGGGGCGGGCGGCACCCAAACGGGGAATTGCGCGTGCATCACCGTAGTCCTACGCGACCCCACTGGATCCCTTGCGTCCTACCTACATGAAATTCCGGAAGTCGAACTCAGCGTCGACGAGGTTCGGATTCTGCTGAATGATTTTCGCGAAGCGCTGGGAATATTCAAGCGTGACTGGCAGCTTCTTGTAGAGCGTGTTGTTGTTCCAATCCATCTTCGTGAGCCCGATGATGCCGGCACAGGTTTCGAACCAACCTCCGCTGCCGCTAAAGCGCCTAACGATTAGCGGTGAAGGCACCGGCTTCAGCATCGCCTCCTTGTATACGTCACGCGTCGGGCCGCTCATGTGAACGCCCTTCACACTGCCCTGCGTCCAAAGAAACGTCTCGTCAGGTGAGATGGGAAGATATGTCCCACGCGTGACCGGATAGCCTTCAGGACCAGCAGTCGCAGCGACTTTATACCGTGTGCCGAACCAGTTCGTGCTTTTCACGATCTGTACGAGTTCCACTTCAGTCTGCGCATTGAAGGCGTCGATAGCACCAAGCGCCTCGTCCTCTCGGAACGGCGTATTCTTGTGGATGGTTACCTTCATTGGCGCGCGACCCGAATGGCCGCGCTGATAAATCTCCAAGCTCCGTGACATCACGCTTAGCATCTCGTTGTACGATAGATAGGGATTATCCCGCCCGTCCTTCGTGTAGTCGCGGGTGTCGTAGGCGACGAACTGGAAACCAGTACCGTCAGGGTCGAACACCTGGCTACAGCAGGTGGTGTACTCCATGCCGGTTGGGTTGGTCTTCATGGCGTAGCTGATGCCGATGAAGGCCGACTCCCGATCAAGCCCGGCGAGCTTCCACGGAATGCCATTCGCCTTTGAGTAGAGCGCCAAGCTCAAGCCCCACATGACATTCGCTCGGCAACGGCGCGTAAGCGCTCCTTCCAGCACGATTTGGATCGGGATGCCGACCGGCGCGCAGTAGGCCTTGAGATAGTCGTGAAGGTGAAAACCTTGGCCCTCAAAGCAGGCGGACCAAGCTGTCGGCAGATAGAGCAGGAGCACATCAAACTGCGGCTTAAACTGCCCCGCCTTGCCGATGGCATCGAACAGATGCCGCGCCAACTGCGCTCTGTCGTTGGCGCGCGCGTAGCCGTCGAGATCGTCCGGCAACGCGATCTTCAGTGCGTTCGCTGGCTTCACGAGCGGACAGCGGAAGAGTTGATCGAAGCCGGGGTAGTCCGGATAGTAGTTAGTCGCTTCGACAGGCTTCAACGTTTGATCGAGCTCGGTCGCAAGACGATCAAGTCGCGGAAGATCACGGCGCGGCGCTAAGTGCGCGATCCTTACACGGCTCGGCACACCCAAGGTAAGGCTGTAAGGCCCGTTCGCGATAAGACCGCGTAAAGGGTGCAAGTCGGTTTGACCGCCGGCGAAGATCAGCTTCGGCTCGGGCACCGCCTGATAGGCACTCATCTCGGAGTTCATGCTCATGAAGCAGGCCTCCGGCTGAACGCGGTGCGGTCGTTTAGAATGAAGGTCGGGTTCCCAGGCCCCTCAGGGCCATCGAATGCGGTGGTGCTGTGATCAGCGCCTCGACCACCGCCAGGCAAAAGCAGCGCGATCCACGCTGACAGAAGATCGTCGGCCTTGGGATTGAAGCGCCCGCCGCAGCGCCGTTCAAGGAAGTCGGTCGCATTGCGGCGAGCCCACTTGGGCCAAATCCAAACGTCGGGACTGAGGAGAAGCCAATTCCGTCCTTCGATCTGTTGGAGATCAAGGTGAACGCATTCGGCCCAATAGACCGGCTCTCGTGTTGGGTGATCTGGTGTGGGTGTTGTCATCAGCCCGCTCACCTGACCATGCAACGCGCCGCCGACAGCCGAACGCAGGCCGTCGACCACCGGATTCGGCGGAGCATGCCGGTCGACGATCAGCGTCGAGCCTGAACGGTCGCTGCGCAGCACCAGAGGTTGCCCGCGCTGCAAGCCCTTACCAATTCCCTGCTCTAGCAGGCTGCTGAAAAACGCATCGCGTGCCCGCGATTGATGGTTGGCGGCGCGATTTTTTGGCGGATTGAACGGCGCGAGCGGCGGATAGAGGCGGGCTTCTCCTTCATTTTCGAC
>Ga0182030_10018260_pt1 | contig 13460 bp, 6 predicted proteins | sample 812S3MmetaG_FD_121299 | JGI IMG/M metagenome (GOLD analysis project Ga0182030, IMG submission 121299) | Permafrost microbial communities from Stordalen Mire, Sweden - 812S3M metaG (Illumina Assembly) | ecosystem: Environmental > Terrestrial > Soil > Wetlands > Permafrost | place: Sweden... | reverse complement strand
CTCCTTCGTGGTATCTTTCGTCATGGCGTGGTCTCCGTTCCAGCGCGCTAACGCTGGAATCATTAGGGTTAAGCAACCCGGAGACTACGCCAACCCAATTCCAACCACCTCCGCGACGGGACCACTCTGTGGCGCACTGCGAGACTGAAGAACTTATCCATGCGAATGCGCCCGGGAGTTCTGCGAGAGAAGCGTTCGAGGATCGCCGGAGTTGGCCGAGCAAGTCCCGCGCCCCGGTCGGTGCGACTATCTCGCTGATCCAGCGAACGCCAGTGGGGTCAACGCTTGGCTCGGACCCGCAGACGCGCTCGGGGATGAGTAGACGCCAACTTGTCGTTGCGAGGGGCCGGCACGCTCCATGTCGACCAGGGTCGCGCGCAAATCTTTGGGCAACGAGCGCGCCTGTGACAAGGCGACGAAGTCCGAGGACGTGATCGAACGAGTTTTGGCGCCCTGAAACACCAGGAAACCTTTGGGCGTCACCACGACATCGCCTTTTCGCAGCGTAGGATCGTTCAGCACTGCCGCAGAATAGCCGCGCGTGAGCGAGCGATGACAGCTACAGGTGTTGTCGAGCGTGGTTCGATAGCGATTGGCCACTGGAAGGGCGGTGTAGAGCGCGCCGTGCGCTGAAACCGCGTCCTCGATCCTGTCCGAGCCAACCGGCTCGGTGTAGCGCGCGGTGGGCGCATCCGGACATTGAGCCGCGCAAGCCTCGTCGCCGCCCGAACTCGTGGCGCTCGGGAAGAAGAATCCGTCGCACAAGCGCACGCACACCGCGAGGCCGTTGGCTCCAGCGTCTCTTGGTTTCAGGTCTGTGGGAACATCGATGGCCGGGATCGCCGCGACCTCTGGGACCGGATCCCACGGCGCCCAGACTTTCTCGCCGCCACGAGCCCACGCCAACCCGCCTGCGAGCAGCAACGCCCCTGCCAGGAGAATCGCGATAGACGCGACAAAGGCGAGGCTCGGACGCCGAAGGGCTGTGTTTCGAGTCTTGCCCCAACGACCGGAAGGGCGGGCGCGGCTTGGAAATCCATGCTCGCGAGGGTTGGTCATATGCATCCAATCTGGATGCACTTCTAACGCTGTTGTCGGACGGCGATAGCCTCGGAATATACTCAGTTTCGGCACAGCCCTTGGGCAGGTTCTGAAACCTTGCCGAGCGGATGTGATTGCGGTGACGGCGTCAGGCTCCCGAAGAAACTCAAGGCGAGATGAGACGTGAGGTCAGCGCGTATGCGTCGCCAGATGAGCCGCGAGGTCTTGTCTCACGTCTCTGGGAACGACTTGCAAGAAGGCGTTGTTGAGATCGCGCATCTGGCGGCGCAGGTCGTAAAGCTGATCGAGCAGCAGCAGGACGACCGGCAGGGCGTCCTCGCTGATCTGCATCTCGTCGCGCATTTCCAGAATCAGGCGCGCACGCGCCACATCGATCTCTCGAAACGCGTAGCCGCTCGCCGACTTGTCAGGCCGAACCCACGCGTTTGAGATCCAGCGCTCGAGATCCTGCTGCTTCAGCCCGGAAATCTCAGCGATCACGACGTCGATGCCGATCATGGTTGCTCCCTCATGGTTCGTCTGGGATCGATCGGGTTCTTCGGTTTCCAATTGCGCAGAAATTCTTCCAACGCTTCGTCTGGGGCGCCCAGCACGACGTTCAGTTTGGCGTAGAGATCTCCGGCGGCGAGGCCGTCGTGGGCGGGCACGCCTCGCCCCCGGAGTCTAAGCTCCGTCCCGCTGTCAGCGCGAGGCGGAACGCGCATGCTGACGGGACCGCCCGGGGTCGGAACCTCAACATGGCCCCCGAGAACCGCCTCCGACAGCGTGACAGGCAGCGCCAGGCGAATGTCCTGACCGTCGCGATGAAAAAGGCGATGCTCGGCGACGTGAACCTCGATCAATGCGTCGCCCGCGGGCGCGCCGTTGCGGCCGGGTCCCCCGAGGCCGCGCAGGCGAAGCACTTGCCCTTCCAATGTCCCCGGCGGGATCTTGACCTCGAGCGCACGGCCATCCGGCAGCGTCAGTCGACGCGTTGCGCCGTTCACGGCGTCGAGAAAGGTTGTCGACAAGACGTAATGTTCATCCCGACCGTGACTTGGACGGTCATCGTCCGTTTGTCGCCCTTCGCCGAACACCGAGTTGAAGATGTCGCCGAAGTCGGCGTCGCTCCATCCGCCCGACTGCGGACCGGCTCGGCTGTATCGGCGGCCAGGCCCGCCTTCTGCGTGTTCGCGATACGATTCCCGTGGAGCCTGCTCTTGTCCGGAGTCATCGATCTCGCCGCGATCGAACTTTCCCCGCTTTTCGGGATCCGAAAGAATCGAATTGGCGGTGGATACAGCCTTAAATGTTTCTTCGGCCTTCGCGTTCCCGGGGTTGAGGTCGGGATGGTGCTGCTTGGCTAATTTTCGATACGCGTCCCGGATGGCGTCCTGGCTCGCGTCACGCGGCACGCCAAGCGTCGTGTATGGGTCCGCCAATTCGTGCTCCGTTCATCCACGTGCCTGGCGACATGTTCTAGACGAACATATGTGGCGTTCAATCATGGCGGCAAGGCTGGTTTGAGACGTCGCTGCGCTGCGGCTCACGGCTGCCCGACATAGAGCACGATCTTGCCAACGGTTCGACCGGACTCGCTCAGCGCATGCGCGTCGGCGACATTCCGCAACGCGAATTCGCCGCCAATCAGGGGGCGCAACTTACCCGCGTCAACCAGGCCCGCCAACTGATCGAGAACCGCGGCGTTGGGGCTGATGAGCACGAAGGCGCTTCGGACGCCCAAGGCCGCTGCGCGTTCGATCGAGGGAACGCTCACCGTCGAAACAAGAATGCCGCCTCGGCGCAAGACCGACCATGACGACGCCTGCACATCGCCGCCGACCGTATCGACAACCACGTCGACGTCTTTCACTTTGTCGGTGAAACGCTGGTTGCGATAGTCGATCACTTGATCGGCGCCCAGCGAGCGAACCAGTTCGATGTTGGCGCTCGAAGTGGTCGCCACAACATGCGCGCCACGCGATTTCGCGATCTGGACCGCGAGAGAACCGACGCCGCCAGAGGCCGCGTGAATCAGCGCCTTCTGACCGGCCACGAGATTTCCAACCGAAACGATCGTTTCCCAAGCGGTGATTCCCACCAGAGGAATTGACGCCGCCTCGATATGCGAAATCGTCTTCGGCTTTCTCGCAATTTCGACAGCGCGGACCGCGACGTATTCGGCATAGCTCCCATCCCGTCGAATGTCGGGACGCGAAAACACGGCGTCGCCGACGGCCAAGCCGGAAACCTCGGAACCCAACGCCTCGATAACTCCGGAGAAATCCCAGCCGAGCGTCAAGGGAAAGACGTAGGGAACCATGGTCTTCAAGTGCCCCTGCCGGATCTTCCAATCGATCGGGTTGACCGCCGCGGCGACAACGCGCACGAGCGCCTCGTCGCGTGCGATCGCCGGCTTGGGCGCGTCTTCGAATTGGAGGACCGAGCGGTCTCCGTAGGCATGGATCCTGACGGCTTTCATGAAATCTCCTTGGACTTGGCGGCCTTTGTTTTCGGCGGCAATCCGCTGCTCTGGGAACGGTCCCTCGCGTCTGTCGCCCTATTGCCCGCGAGGATGAGGGTTGCGCGCTAAGGCCGGTCTTGCGGGAAGCCGAATTGCAAGGCGGGGGGAGCGGCGTCAGCGGCGAAACAGCGGCGGGCGGCAGGCCGACGGCGTCGGTCTGCTGGGGAAAGTCGTCGCCGTCGCGCGCAGCTTCTCTGATTGGCCGTCCGCCAGATCGTTCTTCGAAGTGGGAGGGGCCGCGTTGAAGCCGCCGCCGGGCTTTTCGATCGACTTGGCTTCGGAGGCGGATTGCGTGGATGCCTTCATCATGTGACCGATTTCTGACATGGCGTTTCCATCCATTACGCGGTGGCCACGTGAGAGCGAGCGCCCAACACCCGGCTCCGCTATGCCGTGTGATAGGGGCAAGAGCCGCCGTGGGTCAGACTCGGAAACTACTCAGCGGGCGCCGCATCTCAAATCAACGCGTTCGTATTGTCCATGACGCCTCGATCCGGCTCAGGCGGCTCAGCAGGCGTTGGCGCAAGCGGCGAAACGCCTCTCGCGGAAACATCCCGCTGCAGTCGCTCGAGCGGACTGGAATGCCTGGCCTCTGCGCCGAGGCCGCGTCAGACCCATCGTTGGAAGCGGAAAAGGGTCAATACGCCAATTACTCGACTTCGTTCGTCAGAAGCGAGCGACAGCAACGGCAAGGACTCGCGGAACGCCTCGACGCGCACGGCCGACATCGCGTGAACCAAACTCTCTCTTTCCCGAGTCGGGCTATGCGAAGAGAGTGTCCTGGCGATTTCGGCGATCCTCTTTCCTTGGTATCGCGCCCCGGCCAGTTCATTGCGGGCGCCTTCGGCGATTGCGGCCGCAAGCGTTTCGATGTGGCCATAGGACGAATAATAGAGAACGAGAACTTTGGTCATGAAATGTCGCCTCGTGTCGGCAGAGCTCGCAAGGGCGGGAAGTCCGCGCGATCGCAAGCAAATCGAGATCGCCTGCAGTAGGGCGCTACACGTCGACTTCCCCCGAGGCACAGCTTCGGAGAACACGTAGAGGCGGCGCGGCGGAGACTCTGCCGCATTTGGCGCAATCGAGCTCTCCTCACTGTTTTCGCTGACGCGGCGGTTGCGACGCGCTTGCCGAGCGGTCGCGAACTCGGTCTGCGCCTCTGAGACATCCGCCGCACAACCGATCCTCGGACGTGAGTAGTTTCCGAGTCTGGCGCTGCCGACTAGCGGATCCCTATCGTATTTTCGCCAAGGGTCCTGCTCCGCGCTTGACGTCGACCGGGCGTCCCGCGCTCGGCATGTCTTCTTGACGGCGACGCGCCAAGCGCTTTCGCGACCGCTCGGAGCCCATGCGCAACGCAGCGCGGTTTCGAGCGCCGCACTTTTGACGCGCGTAACAGCGTTTGTTCACCGCGGCTCGCTTGGCGGCGTCGCCGCGCCGAAACATCGGCGGAGGATGAGGATCAAGAGCGCCGGCGCGCTCAACCAGCATGTATGGCGTCTCGGTCCCTCACAGTTCGCCACGTGTTCGACGGCGCAAGGAAGTCGCGCAGGAGGCCCAGATTGTCGAGCATGGATTTGAACGCCAGATCCGCAATTTCGTCGCGTCGCTTCCCCGGGTTTTCAAGGAGAACGTCGCCCTGGGACAGCGAAGCGCCAATCCGCGAGGAATTGTTCAGCGTCGAACGCCTGGAGGCGCATGCACGCAGTCTCGCGGTCGCGCAATCCATCGCTTTGCGACCGACCCGAGGCCTGCCGCTGGCCGCCCGATTGGCCGATAACGGCGCGGTCCTGTTGTCGGCCTATCGAGAGATCGTGGAGGCGACCGACGAGGGGCGCGCGACAACGCCGGCGGCGGAGTGGCTTATCGACAACTACCATTTGGTCGAAAGGCAGATCCGTCAGATCACAATGGACCTGCCGCCCAGCTACTATCGCCAGCTGCCGAAACTCGTCTCGGGCCCTTTCGCCGGATATCCGCGCGTATTCGGCATGGCTTGGGCGTTTGTCGCCCACACCGACAGTAGTTTCGACGCCAACATCCTCGTCAGCTTCATCAACGCCTATCAGACGATCCAGCCGTTGATGATCGGCGAGCTGTGGGCGGCTTCGATCACCCTGCAGGTCGTGCTGATCGAAAATTTGCGACGACTCGCGCAGCAAATCACGCAAAGTCGGGTCGCGCGGCACGAGGCCGATGGGGTCGCGGATCGATTGCTGGGCGTCAGCGGGCGCGCTGCGGAGCCAGCCTCGATCGTTTTCGCCGATCAAGATGCGGGGTCGCTTTCGGAGGCGTTCGCGGTTCAACTCGTGCATCGGCTTCGCGATCAGGATCCCAAGGTCACGCCCGCGCTGGCGTGGTTGGACGAGCGCCTGTCGAAGCAAGACGTGACGGCGGATGTGGCGGTGCGCGAGGTCCAGCGTAGTCACGGGGCCGCGAACGTCACCATGCGCAACATCGTGACGAGCTTGAGAGTGATCGCCGAAGTCGATTGGACGGAACTGTTTAAGCGAATTTGTCTCGTCGATGACGCATTGACCTTAGGCGGCGCATTTCTGAAAATGGACTTCGCCACCCGCACACTCTATCGCACCGCGGTCGAGCAACTGGCGCGGGGATCTCGCCAAGGCGAGCTCGATATCGCGCGCCTTGCCGTTACCGAAGCGCACAAGCCTCATCCATCCCTTGCTCCCATGGAGCAATTGCGGCGCGCCGACCCCGGTTACTATTTGCTCGCGGGCGGACGCCGCGAGTTTGAGAAGTTGATCGGCTTCCGCAGGCGCCTTTGGCGGCCCGCGCGCGCAACAACCAGGTTGAGTTTCGACGCCTACAGCGCAGCAATCGTCCTCACGTCGGCGTGCCTGCTTGCTGCGCCATTGATGGTTATGGCCGGCATGGGTCTCGGCGTTGGCCTACTCGGACTGCTGGCTTGTCTCGGAGTGGTTTCGGCGATTGACGTTGGCGTGGCGCTGGTCAACAGAGGCACCGCGTTTTTTGTCCACGCGGTCCCGTTGCCCGGGCTGGAGCTACGCCACGGGGTTCCCGAGTCGCTGCGCACCCTGGTCGCGGTGCCGACGCTCTTGACCTCTCAGGAAGATATCGCGGCGCAAGTGGAGCGGCTCGAGATCCATCATCTGGCGAGTCCAGAGGGCGATTTACACTTTGCCCTGCTTTCGGATTGGGTCGACGCCGACGCCGAGCATGTGGACGGCGACGCTGAGCTGCTCGCTTATGCCCGCGAAGGCATAGAAAGTCTCAACCGACGTTACGGCCCAGCCCCGGCGGGCCCTCGTTTTCTCTTGCTGCACCGCAAGCGCATCTGGAACGACAGCGAAAGGCGATGGATCGGTTGGGAACGCAAGCGCGGCAAGCTTCACGAGTTGAATCGACTGCTGCGCGGCGCGACGGACACCACCTTCATCGATTCCAGCGCCGCCGCAGCGCCTCCCCCTCAGAACGTCCGATACGTCCTCACGCTGGATTCGGACACGCGCTTGCCGCGTGACACGGTCAGGCGACTGATCGGCAAGATGGCGCATCCGCTCAATCGGCCGCGCATCGACGCCGAGCGCGGCAGGGTCGTAGAAGGCTACGCCGTGCTTCAGCCGCGGGTGACGCCGTCGCTGCCCGAGGGCGGCGAGGGATCGCTGTTTCAACGCATATTCTCGAGCGCCAGCGGGATCGATCCTTATTCCTCGGCGGTCTCGGACGTCTACCAGGACATGTTCGGCGAGGGGTCGTACGCCGGGAAGGGCATCTACGACCTCGACGCGTTCGAGAGCGCCCTCTCCGGCCGCGCCCCGGACTCGACGCTGCTGAGTCATGATCTGTTCGAGGGGACTTTCGCCCGCGCCGGCTTCGCCTCGGACGTCGAAGTCGTCGAGGAATTCCCTTCCCGATACGACGTCAGCGCTCAGCGTCATCACCGCTGGGCGCGAGGGGACTGGCAGCTCCTGCCTTGGATTTTCGGCTTCGCCGACAGAGGCGATGGCGCGCCGAGCGTCAAGGGCGAACTCCCACGGATCGGTCGCTGGAAGATGATCGACAATCTGCGTCGAACCCTTTCGGCGCCGACCGCCGTCGTGGCCTTGGCCGTGGGCTGGACCCTGCCGATCTATCCGGCGCTGGTCTGGACTTCGTTCGTGCTCGCCACGATTGTCGTCCCTAGTCTCATTCCGGTCATTTCGGCGATCCCCTCGCGACGCCCCGGGGCGCAGATTTCAACGCATGTTCGCGCGCTCGTTGGGGACCTTGGCCTAGCGGCGGTATTGACCGCGTTGAACGTGACGTTTCTCGCCGACCAGGCGCGACTGATGAGCGACGCAATCTTGCGCACGCTATGGCGTATTTTCGTCAGTCGGCGGCACTTGCTGCAATGGGTGCCTGCCGCGCAGACGTTGATGGGACCGCGTCTGGACCTGGCCGGCTTTATCGTGCGCATGTCGGGAGCGATCTGTATCGCAGTCGCGGCTTTGTTGGTTGCACTCCTTTTCGGGCATGGGGCTTGGCCGGTTGCGGCGCCCCTCGTTGCGCTTTGGCTGGTCTCGCCTGCGGTCGCGCGCACCGTCAGCGTCCCTCGAGGCCTCGAGCGCCGGGCGAACGCCTCCGCGGCCGACGTGCAAGCGCTGCGGCGAACGGCCCGCCGCACCTGGCGGTTCTTCGAAGTCCTCGTCAGCGCGGCGGATAATTGGCTGCCTCCCGACAATTTTCAGGAAGACCCGGCGCCCGAGGTCGCGCACCGCACTTCGCCGACCAACCTCGGGCTGTATCTGCTGTCCGTCGTCAGCGCCCGCGACTTCGGTTGGATCGGCGCGGCCCAAGCCATCGAGCGCCTAGAGGCGACGTTGGCGACAATGATCCGAATGGCGCGTTTCCGCGGTCACTTCTTCAATTGGTACGACACCCGCGATCTCCGAGTCCTCGAGCCCAAGTACATCTCCTCCGTCGACAGCGGCAATCTGGGCGGTCACTTGATCGCGGTCGCCAACGCGTGCAGAGAATGGCGGCAATCGCCGATGGCTGCGGCATCGCGCCGGGCAGGAATCGCCGATGCGCTCGCGCTGACTGCAGAGCAGGCCGTTGACCTCCGTCACGGGCGCAGAACTCAGACCGTCACGCCGCGCCAACTCGAAGACTCGCTCGCGTCGATAGCCAAGACGCTGGAAGGCGCGTCCCTTGCCGACGACGAAGCGTTCACAACGCAACTGGCGGGCCTCTCGGGCGAGGCGACGGTCCTGCTCGATATCGCCCGCGCGATCGCGCTAGAGCGCAGCGACGGCAGCGGATCGGATCTCCTATATTGGTCGCAAGCGAGCCTCTCCGCGATTGACGCGCATCGAGCTGACTTGGCGTCGTCGGCAGAGACCGTCGCTTCGCGCCAGGCTCGGCTGATCGTGCTGGAGGACGCGTTCCGCGTCATGGCGATGGCGATGGATTTTGGCTTTCTCTTCGACAAGCAGCGACAGCTGCTGTCGATCGGATACGTCGTTTCCGAGTCGGCGCTGGATCCCAATTGCTACGACCTCCTGGCCTCCGAGGCGCGGCTGGCTAGCTTCTTCGCGATCGCCAAGGGCGACGTGCCAGCCCGGCATTGGTTCCGACTCGGCCGGGCGATGACTCCGGTCGTGCACGGTGGGGCTCTCATCTCCTGGTCAGGCTCGATGTTCGAATATCTGATGCCGCCGCTCGTCATGCGTGCGCCTGCCGGAAGTTTGCTCGATCAGACCGATCGGCTCGTTGTGCGTCGTCAAATCGACTACGGCGCGAAGCTTGGGTTGCCGTGGGGCGTTTCCGAATCTGCGTACAACGCGCGCGATCTCGAATTGACCTATCAATATTCCAACTTTGGCGTGCCTGGCCTCGGGCTGAAGCGGGGGTTGGAAGCCAATCGCGTCATCGCGCCCTATGCGACCGCACTGGCCACGATGGTCGATCCCGTCGCCGCAGCTGCGAATCTGAAACGGCTGACGGCGATGGGGGCGAGGGGGGCTTACGGCTTCTACGAAGCGGTGGACTTCACCCCTGCGCGCATTCAAGACGGCGAGGACTTCGCGTTGGTGCGCGCCTATATGGCGCATCACCAAGGCATGACGATCGTCGCCGTCGCCAACGCGGTGTTCGACGGCGCGATGCGCGCCCGTTTTCACGCCGAGCCGATCATTCAGGCGACGGAATTGTTGCTGCAGGAGAGGGTTCCGCGCGAGGTCCCGGTAGCGCGGCCTTGGGTGGCTGAAGTCCATTCCGCCACGCTTCCCAACGAAGAAGACGCCACGGGCAGTCGCAAAATCATGTCCGTCCATCTTTCCCCGCCCGCAACTCTGCTGCTCTCCAATAGTCGCTACGCCGTGGTGCTGACGGCGGCAGGCTCCGGTTACAGCCGTTGGGGCGACGCGGCGATCACCCGTTGGCGGGAGGACGCCACCTGCGACGATTCTGGCGCCTATATCTTTCTCCGTGACATGCGCAGTGGGGCCGTCTGGTCTGCGGGCTATCAACCAACGGGTGCCGAACCCGACGAATATTCCATCCATTTCAGCGAGGAGCGCGGGGAGATCACGCGGCGCGACGGAACCCTGACGACGGTCCTCGAAGTGCTCGTGTCCGAGGAGGACGACGCCGAGGTGCGGCGGGTCTCGATCACCAACGCGGGCGGCCGCTCGCGCGAAATCGAGATCACCTCCTATGCCGAACTCACTCTCGGTCCTCAGAGCGCCGATGTCGCTCATCCCGCCTTCGCGAAGCTGTTCGTCGAAACTGAATACCTCGTCGATCCGGGCGCGATTCTCGCCACGCGACGAAAGCGAACGCCGTCGGAGCCCGAAATATGGGCCGCGCATCTGAGCGTCGCCAAGGGCGAGGCCGTCGGCAGACCCGAGTTTGAAACCGACAGGGCGCGCTTCCTCGGCCGGGGACACAGCATCAGCGCGCCGCTTGCGATTGGGGACGCGCGGCCTCTGACCAATTCCGTTGGCGCCGTGCTCGATCCGATCTTCGCCTTGCGCCGCCGCGTCGTTGTGGCGCCGGGCGCCACCGTTCGCGTCGCGTTCTGGACTATGGCGGCCAATTCGCGCGCCACCCTGTTGGATTGCATCGACAAGCATCGTGACGCCGCCGCCTATGAGCGCGCCACGACGCTCGCCTGGACCCAGGGGCAAGTCCAGCTTCATCATTTGGGCGTCAGGCCGGGAGAGGCGGGTCTGTTTCAACGTCTGGCCGGTCACGTCGTTTTCTCAGGGCGGGCGCTGCGACCGGCCTCGGACGCGATTCGTCAGGGCTCCGGCCCGCAATCCGGACTGTGGTCTCACGGGATTTCGGGCGATCTGCCAATCGTCCTCGTGCGAATCGCCGATATCGAAAATCTCAGTTTCGTTCATCAGATTCTGCAAGCTCACAAGTACTGGCGAATGAAACAGCTCGCTGTCGATCTCGTGATCCTGAACGAGCGCCGGTCGTCGTATGTGCAAGACCTCCAGGTGGCTATTGAAACCCTTGTTCGCGCCAGCCAATCGAGGCCCGCCCCAGGCGTCGAGCGAGAGCCGGGCCATGTGGCCATTCTCAGGTCCGACCTCATCCCCGCGCCAACGCGTTCGCTGCTGATCTCGGCGGCGCGCGTCGTGCTCGCCGCCCAGCACGGCAGCCTTTCCGATCAGCTCGACCGCGCCGCCGACCCCAACGCGCCCATTCGACCGCTCGTCGAGCCTCCGGCGCATCGTCCGCGGCTCCTCGCCACGCTCCGCCCGCCCGATCTAGAGTTCTTCAACGGCTTGGGCGGATTTGCGGTGGGCGGCAAGGAATATGTGACGGTGCTCGGCCCCGGCCAATCGACTCCTGCGCCATGGATCAACGTGATCGCCAATGCGACGTTCGGCTTCCAAACGGCGACCGAAGGCGGCGGCTACACCTGGTCCGCCAATAGCCACGAGAACCAGCTTACCCCGTGGTCCAACGATCCGGTCAGCGACCCTCCGGGCGAAGCCTTCTACATCAGAGACGACGAAACTGGCGATCTCTGGAGTCCGACCGCGCTTCCCATTCGCGACCCGCAGGCGACCTACGTTGCGCGGCATGGGCGAGGCTACAGCCGCTTCGAACATACAGCGTGCGGCATCGCTGCGAGTCTTCTGCAGTACGTGCCAGTCGAGGGATCTGTGAAGATATCACGCCTTCGCCTGACCAACGAAACCAATCGCACGCGCGTACTCAGCGTGACCGCTTACGTCGAATGGGTCCTGGCCGCATCGCGATCCGCTTCCCTCGGCTTCATCGAAACCGAGATGGATGGCCTCACCGGCGCTATGTTCGCGCGCAATCCTTGGAACACGGACTTCGGTTCGCGCTTCGCGTTCGCCGATATGCGCGGCGCACAAACAGATTCGACCGGCGACCGGCGCGACTTCATCGGCCGCAATGGCGCGCTGGCCAATCCGGCGGGGCTCGCGAGCTCGGCGCCGTTGTCCAACAGGGTCGGCGCCGGCTTGGACGCTTGCGCCGCGATGCGCACGACGCTCGAGCTGCCGGCGCGCGGTGTCGCCGAAGTGGTCTTCTTCCTGGGACAGGCCGCGACACGGAAGGCCGCCCGCGCGGCGGTCCAGACCTATCGCGCAGCCGATCTCGACGCCCTCGAGGCCGACGTCGCGGCGCTTTGGGACGACACGTTGGGCGCGATTCAGGTCAAGACGCCCGACCGGACGATGGACCTCATGCTCAACGGCTGGCTCCTCTACCAGACGCTCGCCTGCCGCATCTGGGCGCGCTCGGCCTTCTATCAGGCCAGCGGCGCCTATGGGTTCCGCGATCAATTGCAGGACGGCATGGCGCTGGTTGCGGCTCGCCCCGATCTGACGCGCGAACATCTGTTGCGCGCGGCGGCCCGTCAGTTCACCGAGGGCGACGTGCAACATTGGTGGCTGCCAAATTCCGGCAAGGGCGTGCGCACCGGGATCTCCGACGACCGCGCTTGGCTCGCCTACGCCGTCGCGCAGTACGTCGAGGCCACGCAAGACAAGCTCGTGCTCGACGAATCCCTTCCGTTCCTCGAAGGACCAGGATTGGAAGCGAATGAGACGGACAATTTCTTTCAGCCGACAGTCTCTCAAAAACAAGCTACGCTGTTTGAGCATTGCGCGCTCGCACTCGATCAGAGCCTAGCCGATGGCCGCCACCGACTTCCGCTCATCGGCACAGGCGATTGGAACGACGGCATGAACCGCGTCGGCGAAAAGGGCGAAGGCGAAAGCATTTGGCTCGGCTGGTTCCTCTACGCGACGCTGACGGCGTTTGCGCCGCTCGCAGCCGCGCGCGGCGAGACCGCCCGCGCGGAACATTGGACCATGCACGCCGACGCGCTCAAGGTCGCGCTCGAGCGCGAAGCTTGGGACGGCGATTGGTATGTGAGAGGCTTTTTCGACGACGGAACGCCGCTTGGCTCGTCGCGCAGCGACGAATGTCGCATCGATTCCATCGCGCAATCCTGGGCGGTCTTGTCGGGAGCGGCGACGCAAGGCCGCGCCCTGCGCGCGATGGCCTCGCTGGATCGCGAGTTGATCCACCGCGACGACGGCTTGGCGCTCTTGTTCGCCCCGCCCTTCGATAAAACGGCGACCGATCCCGGTTACATCAAAGGATACCCCCCTGGCGTTCGCGAAAACGGCGGCCAATACACGCATGCCGCGACGTGGTCGGTGATGGCGTTCGCCGCGCTGGGCGATGGGGACAAGGCGGCGGAACTCTTCGCCATGCTCAATCCGATCAACCATTCGCGAACCCGCGCCGACGCCTATCGCTACAAGGTCGAGCCCTACGTCGTCTGCGCCGACATCTATTCGACCAAGCCACATGTCGGACGCGGGGGGTGGACCTGGTACACCGGCTCGGCCGGATGGCTGCAACGCGCCGG
>Ga0182030_10018257_pt1 | contig 13462 bp, 10 predicted proteins | sample 812S3MmetaG_FD_121299 | JGI IMG/M metagenome (GOLD analysis project Ga0182030, IMG submission 121299) | Permafrost microbial communities from Stordalen Mire, Sweden - 812S3M metaG (Illumina Assembly) | ecosystem: Environmental > Terrestrial > Soil > Wetlands > Permafrost | place: Sweden... | reverse complement strand
CTCGCCGGATTGCGACCGAAGCGCTCCGCTAATCTTGCTCCAGTTCCGCGGGCGTAGTTCAGCGGCAGAACATCAGCTTCCCAAGCTGAGAACGCGAGTTCGATTCTCGTCGCCCGCTCCAGAAGAAATACCTGACCAGCCGGGATTTATCTCCCGGCTGGTTGCGCGTCTGGGGCACTGTCCGAGGCCCCGATCGCGCGTGTATCGCGCGAATGGATGCGGGTTACCGGTGCGAGCTCCGCCAGTGCGTCTGCAAGCGCCCGGTCGCGGTCCTCGGTGGCGTGCTGGTAGCGGAGAGCAGCGGCAGGACTCGCGTGGCCGCCACGGCGCATTAGTTCGGCCACGCTCGCGCCGGTGGCTGCGGCCCAAGTGAGTCCGGAATGCCGAAGGTCGTGCAAGCGGAGATCGGAGCGGCCGATGCGGAGCCGGGCCTTATCCCATCCGATCCCGAGCGCGCGCGAGGTCACTGGGAGCACCAGCGCGTCAGGCTCCGGAGCGACATAGTGAGCGAGGTGGTCCTCGAGCACCGGGAGGATGTTCCTCGGGATCGCAACCGTCCGGCGACCTGCGTCGGTCTTCGGTTCCTTCTCCACCGTCTTGCCCGCCATAGTCGTCGTCCGAGTGACGACTATCGAGACGGCGCCCCGCAGTATGTCTATGTCTCGCCGGCGCAGCCCGAGTAGCTCACCACGCCGAAGCTGGCACCAGGCGGCGAGCAGCACCGCGACCCGGAGGTGCTCCGGCATGGCCTCGGCCAGAGCCTCGACCTCGGCGGTGCTCACGACGGGGCGTTCGGGTGCCTTCTCCACGGCAGCGCCCTTCACCTGGCAAGGATTCCGCGCGATCACTTCGTCGGTGAGCGCGGTGCGCAGGATCGACGAGAGGAGCCGGTACGCCTTGGCCGCGGTCGTTGGGCGATCCACAGCAAGCGCAGAGTGCCAGGCGCGCACTGCCGAAGGTGAGAGATCGGCGAGGGCCATGTCACCGAAGGTAGGCAGGATGTGCCGGTCGAGAAGCCAGCCGTAAAGTTCGCGGGTCCGTACCGCAAGGTCGGGGCGATGCGCGAGCCACTGGCCGGCGTACTCCTTCAGCGTGACGCGGGCTCGCCTCGGGTCCACCACGACACCGCGCAGCTTGTCAGCCTCGGTCGTATTCGCGTAGACGTCGGCATCCTTGCGGCGCTTGAAGGTTCGGGTGACCACCCGGCCAGCGATCCGGGTCCGCACGTCGTACACAGTCTGAGCGCTGTCAAGGTGCGCGGCCAGCACAGCGGCGGCTTTACGGCCCTCGTCAGTGCTGCGGAACGTCTGGGATACGCGTTCCTTGCCGCGGCGGCCTGTCACGCGGTAGATCAATTGGGCCATTCAGTTCTCCTCCAGCTCGGGAGGCTCGCCGACGATCGCAGCGGAGCGCTTGTGGGCGGCTTGGTGGGTGATGCCGCGAGCAAGCCGCCACCTCGCCGTGACCAGCCCGCTAATCCCCGAGATGGCGAAGCCGATCAGGTAGGTCCGGCGGACACCGAAATACGTACTTCTTGCCGATCTTCTGTTTTGTCATCAGACCTCGCCGTTCAAGATCAAGAAGATCTGCGCGGGCCGATTCGTATACAACGCGATGGCGACGTGCCTGAGCGCTGATCGTGAAGGATTCGCTTGAGTCTCGCAGCGCATCTCGAATGATAAGAAGCTGTCGATGGTTGAGGTCCGACGAGCCGTGAATGAGTGCCTCAATATCCCGCGTCTCCGCGATTTTACGCGACAAATATGCATACAAACTTCTGATGGCTTGCTCTATGACCTGGAGCTGGTAAATAACAAAATACGTGATGTCGTTGTTATCGGTCTCCGTCAGGAGATACGATCTCGCGTATTTAGCCGGGGCTTTCCTGAGAATGCTGGACACGGACAAATATCGCGTCAACCAGTAGCCATCATGCAGCATCGCCCAATAGAAAAGGGCGCGAGCAGTTCTTCCATTTCCATCCACAAATGGATGGTCGTATCCAATCGCGAAATGTACAATGATGGCTCGGACCACTGGATGGATAAATCCCTCGCCGAGCTGGCCGTTGGCAAACTTGCATATGGTTTCGAGACGCTGAGGAAGTTCGATAGCGGGAGGGGGTCTGTGCAATAAGGTACCGTCATGCCAATAGACGGCGATTCTCTCGTCATCAGTACTCTGCAGACTACCGGCGCCTGAAGGGCCGTCCAAGGTGTCTTGAGTCACAATGCGATGAAGGTCGAGGACCTCTGCGGCCGTAAGCTCTTGATCTTCCAGCTCCTGCGCGGCCGTCATTGCCCGGAAGTTGTTGACGATCATCTGCTCGCTTCTGTCACGTGGTTTGCGACCTGTGGCGAGCAATTCTTTGGCAACGCGTCGTGTTGTACTGGCGCCCTCAAGCTGGCTTGATGTGATTGCTTCCTCAACGAGCGAACTTACCAGGTAGCGGTCGCTCGATCGAAGATTCGTGACGACATCATCGGCTAGAATTTGGCCGCTCGCTTGCTGGTCAATCCGATGAACTAGCTCGTGTATCGTATCGACGTTAGAAAACTGGAAAGGTCGACCGTCGACCGCATGAATCGGGAGTGCCCGAGCGATGCTCCGGCGGGCCAGAGTCGTCCCCAGCCACCACTCCCGATGACTCAAGCCCTCAGGCGGGTTTCGATTGAGCATGTCCTCCCAGTGGAGGTAGCGGCCCTTGTAGTCGACCGGTCGGTTGGCCAGAAAAATCCTGCCGAGGTCGCCGCTCTCAGACGCTTCGGCGAAGAGGTCGTTGAGCTCCGGGGGTGCTTCGGGGATCCTCACCCTCTTGCTACCAACTTTCTACTAGTGTGCTTTTGATTAGTAGTATAGCAAGTAGGGGCCGAGGTTTCTACTAGTTGTGGACGAACTAGTAGCAAGCGAGTATGTCATGGTTGTAATTTCCATTTTGGCTGCTCAGAAGCAGTGGACAGGCGGCAGCCACGGCTCGGTGGGAACTTCTGTTGAGTTGCGCCACGCTCGGAGGGGATGGCCAGCCGGGGGACGGTGGCGTTCGTCCCCGTAGCTAGGAGCCGGCTCGGACGCCCCATCAGGTGGCGGAAGGAGACTCCTGAGCACGACCAGGCGTTCCCGCGTTGATGTCCAGCCCCACACGCCCAGCCCATCCGGACCGGACCACCAAGGGCGCAGGTCGGATGGCGGTCCAAGTTGTGTCGCCGAGGTTCCGAGCGGGAATCGATCGACCTCCTAGTTGACCTGCTTGATGTTGCGGAACCATTCGCGGCATGGGCGCCACGAATGTCGACTGGCCGTGTTTTAGAGAGGCAGGCCCGGCTGTGGAACTCATCTCGCCGGGTGGCTCATAAGTAACGGTGAAGCTGGCCGATGTGCCCGAGCCTTGTATCGGACCAGGCAACGCCTCGACCGACCCGTCAGTCGCCACCATCTCGATTGCATCGGAAAAGGAAGGGAGATACCAAGAGCCAGAAGTGGGCGCCAAAGTCAGGTCCGTGAAGGTCACCGATCCGAAGTCCGCGAGAGGATAGAGGCCCTGGGTTGTCGGGTCACCTGTATCCTCTGCTATCCACTCAGCGGTCATTCCAACACCCGAGTACGGTTCTTCGGACAACGAAGATAATCCGCTGGTGAGATCCTCGATGTCATAGACCCAGAAGCCTGACGTGTCCTGGTAGACGTAACCGTAGATGACATCACCGGGAGCGACCGCAAACAAGTACTGAGCGGCGTCATTGTCATCGTCATCCGTCCACCATGCAAAGTCACTTGACTGCCCATCGGAGCAATACGAAGTAGTGCCATCTTGGAAGAGACCAGGGAAGCCGGGCGAACCGTTGACGCCCACCCAGTCCGATGTATAGCCATCGGGTGTTGAAATGCAGTCGACTGTCGGCACTGTCCAGTCAGCACTTACTCCATCGTTCTCTTGCGAGAGTTCATACCCTGACCAGTTAGTAGAGGTCCAGCCGGGGGACGGTGTTGGGGGCAGCGTCGTTGTCGTCGTGGTGGTCGATGTCGTGGTGGTCGATGTCGTGGTGGTCGGTGCTGGCGTCCCGGCCTCAACGACCTTCAACTGAACGACCGTCCTCGTCGTGCCGCGCATAACTAGGTACAGCGTGTAATCCTTCGCCCTGGTTGACGTGTTCCCTTGGAACGTGGCCGGTCGAACAACCCTGCCGGGCTTGCACGTCACAGTTCTGTCGAAGCCTGCGACCTCGGGCGACGACCCCCAGCGGCACGTGTTGGCGTTGCGAATCATCACCGTCCACCTGATCGTGGCGCCACTGGCGGGGAGGTGGCGAATCGGGACCGCCGCGGTACTCGCGGCGCCTGCCAACGTGGGAACGGCGAGGGCGACCAGCGCTGCTACTGCTAAGAGGGGATGGAGAACCGTTCGCATGTCGGACCTCCCCGGGTCACTTCTTCATCAGGGTACGCCTTCCACTGGGAGTGCCGTGACGTGCCGACTGACACGAACCCGCCCCGCAGCCCGGAGGCAAGGCACCTCACCTCGCAGTGCGAAACTGTCAAAGAGTGGGCGGCGGAGTCAGCGCGGCGGAAGCCGGCTCGGTAGGCACAGTGGCCGCACGAGCTGGCCGAGGATCGCGAGAGCGCTCCGGCGAACCTCGCTCGACGCTTCAGACCTCGAACACGTAGGCCCGGCCGGCACCCTTGGGGTCCGGTGCACCCACGACGGCAGTAGTGCCCGACATGGCCACCGGGCCGCCGAAGCCATCACCGGCGACGGTGTCGGAGCCCTCCAGCTCGGCCACCTGTTTCCAGCCGGCCCCCGTCTTGGTGAACACGTAGATTCGACCGGCATTCTTGGCGTGGCCCGGTGCACCCACGACGATGGTCGTGCCCGAGATCGCCACCGCGCCGAACTCATCGCGGGCGACTGTGTCGGAGCCCTCCAGTTCGGCGGCCTGTTTCCAGCCGGCCCCCGTCCTGGTGAACACATAGGCTCGACCGGCCATCACGGCGTAGATGGCACCCACGACGATGGTCGTGCCCGAGATCGCCAGCGGGTCGATGAAGTCGTAGGCGGAGCCCTCCAGTCGGGCGGCCTGTTTCCAGCCGGACCCCGTCTTGGTGAACACGTAGACAGCGCCGTAGCCGACGGCGGTGCCTGCACCCACGACGATGGTCGTGCCCGAGATCGCCACCCGGAAGCCGAAGCCGGAGTAGTCGCCGTACTCAACTGTGTCGGAGCCCTCCAGTTCGGCGGCCTGCTTCCAGCCAGCCCCCGTCTTGGTGAACACATAGGCCCGACCAGCCCCGTTGGCATGGCCGCTTGCACCCACGACGATGGTCGTGCCCGAGATCGCCACCGACCAGCCGAAGCCGTCGCCGGCGACTGTGTCGGAGACCTCCAGCTCGGCGGCCTGTTTCCAGCCAGCCCCCGTCCTGGTGAACACATACGCCCGACCAGTGAACTTGGACTTGGCGTGGCCCACTGCACCCACGACGATGGTGGTGCCCGCGAGGCCAACCGCGTCGCCGAAGCCGTCCCCGGCCGCGGTGTCGGAGCCCTCCAGCTCGGCCACCTGTTTCCAGCCGGCCCCCGTCCTGGTGAACACATAGGCTCGACCGGCAATCTTGGCATGGTAGACGGCCCCCACCACAGCAGTCGTGCCCGAGATCGCCACCGAAGAGCCGAACCAGTCGCCGACGACTGTGTCGGAGCCCTCCAGTTCGGCGAGTTGCGTTCCGATCGCCGGCGCTGCCCGCGGACTCGCGGCCACTGCTGAGGTGCTGCTCGTGAGGAACGGCAGGGAGATCGCTCCCACTGCGACGAGGCTGGCTATGCGGGAGGTACGCATGTAACGCCTCCGTTCACGGGCTTACTTAACAAGGGCCTCTGGGCAGCCATCTTGCACCTCGGGCGTGTTCCTCGCCACATCGACCACATCCGGCCCCGTGCGGCCGACCCGCCCGTCCTTCACCTGCCACCCGCCCCCCTACGCCCCTCGTGGGCGAACGTGGGCGCCTGTCCGCCACCGGTGGTTCGGCGGCCTGGTCGCCGGTGCGTCTCGCCTCAAGCCGTCCGGTCCCTTCCGCCGTCCCGGCCGTCCGGCGGCTGGGGCCGCCGGCCGTCCGGTCCGGTTGCGGCTCGTGGCGGTCCGGCGGTCGGTGCCTGCCTTGCGGCTTTCGCCCTAGTTGCGGCGTTTTGTCCGCGTCTTTGGCCCGTTCCGGCGGTCCTGTCTCTCCCTCCCCACACGCGTTGCTGGGGAGAGAGAGGCACGGCGGAAAAGCGGGGCGGCAGCGAGGAACGAGGACGCAGCCCGGAGGGCCGGGCGGCCACGGGCCGGGGACAGGGGGGGCAGAGCCCCTGGGCCGACCGGGGACACGACAGAGGGACACCGACCGAGGGCGGCCTAGCGGAGGGCTTCTTGGTCCCGCGCTCACACATCGAGAGGGCCGCTCGTCACGTTGCCCTCGTCCAGTACGCGCGACAAGATGATCGGCCGATTACCGGAGTCCTGCCAGCCCATCGCAAACACCTTTTGAACGTCGGACACCTCAGATCTGATGAAGATCGCCTGCGGATGTCTGTTTCTTCGTAAGCCGAACTCGGGAGGGAGTCCGAACGAGAAGCGCAGAACGAACGGGCCGATCGCCAGTTCACCAGCCGCGAGCTTTCCGTCCGGTCCGGTTATTCCAGACAGGTCGATCTCTGCTGTCGGACGAAACAAGAGGGCCGCGGTTGTCATGTACAAACCCCAACCGTCTGGAAGAAGTTGCCCGCGGAATAGCACTTGAGTCAGCTCCTCGGCAGGTATCGAATCAGGCAACTCGATCAGTGCGCCGTCAGGATTTTTGACGTTCCCGGACGTCACGCATCCCCAAAACACCTTCAGGAGCCACCTCTCAACCGTCTCACCGTCGAACAGGGCGAACTCTGGACCATGGGGATCCGGTGTGGTGCGCAGGTCGGCCTGAAAGTGTCTGAGCACGCGGAACACCTCGCCTGCGGCGTCATCCAGTGGAGAGAGCGCTCGGTTGTGCCGATCGCAGAGGATGTTCGACCCGAGTGCCTTGGCTCGAATCGTGCTTTCGCCATCGTGCCAGCGGAGCCCGCCGACCGTGAGTGGCTCTAGCTCTCGGAGTAGGTTGCTGCTGAGCCAATGCTCTGACGTGAGCTTTGAAGAACAGTCTTTGCTCGCGCGCGCGTAGCACCGCGGATGGCTAAAGCCTGACGGTTCGTCGGTCAACAGCGGCTTGGGCCGAGGGGTGAGCCACCGTCCGTCTTGTGCTACGTGGCAGCTACGCGCTCGCCGACCGGACCCACAAGGACAAACGTCATCGCGGCTTGGTCCCCAGTGTTGCGTTGAAGGACGGAAAGGTTTAGGCCAGCCGTGCAGCGGGACAAGTCGAGTTACCATCGATTCTCAGTATCTCAGCCCGGGTGAGTTTGGCTCACTAGTGGTCCTCTGCAGAAGTCCGAAGGATATTCTCCAACGGCGACCCGGTGGCTCCCGTGCTCAGTCTTGACTATGGAACAGGTGTGAACGCGATCCGAACATCGTCCAACGTGACCGGCTCCAGCATGTTCCATTCAATCTGGGGCACCTTGAGATAGCTCCATGGTGTGTCAGTCAACAAGGTCGCACTCTCGCACCAGATCAGGGCAGCCCTGTCCTTATGGGCGACGTCGACGTCTTCACGACCCTTCGTCTCGATTAGGTAGTGAGCCCCGTCGTACCCGACGGCGACGAAGTCCGGCTCGTAGTAGCGCAGATTGGTGGCGCTGTCGGTGTACTCGATGGCGAAGCCGAAGCGCTGCGGGAGCTTGGCGAAGGCTCGCACGTCAGACGCGTCTTGCAGGAAGTGGGCGAAGTCACGCTCGAACTCATTGTCGGTGGCAACGAGGTTGAAGACCGTCTTGCCCGCCTCGAACGTAGGCCGTGAGAAGGGAAAGGGCTCAGTGCTCGACAACGGGCGGCCTTCTCCCTCCAGGGTCGGAACCAACTCCTCCACCACCAGTCCGCGCAAGGCTGCCGCGAAGGTCTTGACGGTCACGTATTGCGCAACGCTCGTGGCGATCGCCTTGATCATCGTGCTTTCACTGAGGTTCACCGTCTCGCCGAAGGCCTTCGTCTCCAGGAACTCGCGAACTTTCGGGACCAGTGCAGCAAACTGAGACGGGAGCTTGACGTCCTGAGCAATGCGCTTTGCGTAGTACGAGATCACCTCCTCGGCCGTCTGCGGCTCGGGGATGGTGTAGTCACGGTCGACGAGGCGCTGCAGTGAAATGATGTCCACGCCTTCGTAGTGGAACTGCTGGGCGGCGACGTCGTTCTCCTTCCTCGGAAGCATCGGGCACGGCATGGCCCCGACGTCGAGCGCTGCGATCTCTTCGGCGAGTGTCTTCTTCCTCGTAAGCAACGGGCTGAGCGCTGGCACGCTGATGTCCTTGTCGGTCTTCGCCGGGTCAGGTGCGATCGTCGTTATGACTAACGGTTCTTTGAGATCGAATGAGTCGAGGGTGATGTCCTCGTCGCGCTCTAACTGCTCGACGAACTTCAAGAACGCAGTGTTGCCGATGATGTCGACCCGTTCGGTGTAGGCCGTGTGCATGCTGCCGAACATGAGGCGAAGACCGCGCCCGATGGTCTGCTCAGGGAGGATATTGGCCTTGGAGGTGTAAGGCCGAAGACCCACGATCACCGTCACGTTCTGTACATCCCAGCCTTCGCGCAACATCAGGACGCTAACGATGGCATTGAGTGGACTATCGCCTTCGTCGACACGACGCGCAACCTCTCGGGCGGCGTCGAGGTCTTTCCGTGAGACCTCTCCACTGCGATCGGTGTGGATGACGAGAAGCTGTTCGTGGCCCGCAGTCGTCGCTCCGAACTCCTCCGGGTACTTGACGCGGAGGTAGTCGCCGACGTCGTCGGCCTCGGTGGTGCTGTTGAGCATGACGAAGAGCACGGGCTTCTTCCCGAGGCCGGTCAACTGATCGCGATACTCACGCCAACGCTCGACGCCAGCTGTCAAATAGGCGCGGTACTTCACGCTGGCAATGTCAGATGGCTGATCCTTGATGCCGACTGTCAGCCCCTTCATGGGACGCTTGACGACGTTATCGATGATCGCCTGCTTGAGTGGGTAGTCATACACCGTCCACGTGAAAAGACCACCCTTCGCGTAGCGAGGCGTGGCTGAGACGTCCAGTTGGCCAGTCAGTCCCGACGGCAGGCTGTCATGGAGTCGCCGGATCACCTGGTTCCACTCGCTCTCCTCGTCGTGGGTGTGATGGCCCTCGTCGTTAAGAACGAGGCACGGTGCACGTCGAGCGGCGATGCGCGCGTCGAATGCTTCGACCTCGCCGTCCGACACCGGCGGGATCGGACCGAGAACATCGGTCATGACTTCGGGCTCGTTGGATGTTGCAGCAGGCCGGTCGTACAGCTGCTGAATGTTCGTGAGGTACAGGGCTCCCTCGGAGCTGGAACGCTCGCTGTCGCCGCGCATATAACAGTCCAGGTCCCAGAAGATGCTCAGTTCAGCCGGGATGACAGGATCGGCGTGAAAGATGCGCCCGCCGGCAAAGTCAGAACGCAATCGTTCGAACACGATGACATTGGGCGCTAGCAACAAGAACGATCTGGCATAGTCCTCGCGACCCTCAGCGACGGCGTTGAAGTACTGCCAGGCGATCGCCAGTGCCATGACCTTGGTCTTGCCGCTACCCGTCGCCATCTTGATGGCGTAGCGGGCGAACTCATCGAACTGCAGCACGTGGATGCCCGGCACGGTGGCGTAGCGTTCGATCAGGTCACGATGACGGCGGACACCTTCGACCTCGAACAGGTAGACCAGCGTTTCAATGGCCTCCCGCTGGGCAGGGTAGTAGGCGAAGAATCCTCTGCCGGGCGTCCGGTGGTCGGTTGTAAACCAGTGATTGAGAAGCAGCTTGGTGGTCTCGGTCGCGCCCTTGTACTTGCGATCACTCCATTCGGCCACGGCCTTGCGGATTGCCGGCACGCACGGCGCCGTGGTGACACGGGCGTCGAGCAGGCTGGCCTGGGCGGGTCCAGGTCGCGCTTTTCTAGCGGACACGATCCGGCACCGTGACCGAGAGGGACTTGGTGGTGTCATTGCCGAGGATGTCGATGACCTTGACGACTATGGTGTATTCACCTGGTTCTTCGTACTCATGCGACGTCGACAACTCCAGAATGGGATCCCTGCGAGAGCGATAAGTCTGCCATTCGTTATGGAAGGTGTCGCCGTGGTTGTCCCAGTCCACCGCCCAGTAGTCGATCCACTGCGGCCATTTGTTAACGGCGCGCTGAACGTCCTCGGGGACGTCATCGAGAGGGATGATGAAGTTGGTCAACGTCACGGTGACCCGGCGCTTGGTCTGTTGTGTGCCCACGGCAAGGGCGGCCAGCTCGAAAAAGTGGATGTCCCCCTGATCGACCGCCCGCTTGTCGAGCACCTCCCTGGGGATGCGGACGAAACGCATATCTATCCCGGCCTTGGCGGCATCCTGTCGGGCGACCTCGTTGACCTCGAAGGCAAAGTCCCAGCCGAGCACGTCGACGCTCCTAGTCGACGGTGAATCGACGCCCTTGCCAACCGCCTTGCGGAACTCCACGGCGATCTGTTTGACGTCGCCGACGGTAACGGGAGCGTCGACGGTCCCGACGTGCACTAAGCGCCCCAGCTTCAAGCCGTGGAGCCATGTATATCCGCTGACCGGCCGGGCGTTGTACAGCTCCAGAATAAACGCGCGATACGCCGCGGCCCTTGCGGCCGCCGTCTCGCCGAACTCGGCCATCTGCCAGACCTGGCGCTCGTACTTGCCGAGGTTCTGCACCACGAACGGCCTCAGACCCGCTATCCCGAGGAGCCTCTTGCGGGTCGTGTGGATCGCAAAACGGCTGAGGTCGCAGGCTACCCATCTGCGGCCGAGCTTCTCGGCCACTGTCACGGTAGTTCCCGATCCGGCGAAGAAGTCGCCGACGATGTCATCAGGGTTCGAACTCAAGCGAATAATCCGATCGAGGAGAGCCTCGGGCTTCTGCGTGTCATACCCCACGCGTTCAAGCGCCTGTGGCTGCACAGTGTTGATGTCCAACCACAGGTCTTGCAACGGAACGCCAGGCATTTCATCGAGGTAACGCTTTTGAGCGGGGACGGTTCCGGGGTTGGTTTGCACGATACGGCCTTGGCGGTACATCTCTTCCATGCGTTCTCTTTTGAAGCGCCAATATCGAGTTACTCCAAGAAACTCATACTGCGGATTTCCTTTGGCAGCCCCGCCCGGACCAGTGATGTCGCTCAAGCGGTATCGACGTCCCGTATCTGGTTCGACATTGTTATAAAACGCGCCAATGTAAGCCTCCGAGTATGGCTGATACTGCATGTTCCACTGATAATCGGAACCCTTGCCGTACACCAAGATGACGTCGTGGATCGGTCCCATGTGTTTTGAGCCCTGCCCGACATCGCTATGCGCAGTCTGTCGACGCCAAATGACTTGATTGACGTAATGGCTTCGTCCGAAGATCTCGTCTAGAACAACTCGGACGTAGGGGGCCACCTCCCAGCCCATGTGAACGTATATAGTGCCGTCCTCGGTAAGAAGGTCGTACATAATGGCAAAGCGCTCATACAGCATCTGAAGGAATGAGTCGATTCCTCGACCCCAGGTATCCCGGTATGCCTTCTGCTCGATGACCGACGCCTCTCTTACGAAGTCCGAGCTTTCGATCGTGGCGCGGAACGAGAAGTCCTGGCCCGTGGCAAAGGGTGGGTCGATATAAATAAGTCTGACTTTGCCTGATAGCTGTTCCAGCAACGCGGCGAGGACATACTTGTTGTCGCCCCAGATCAGGCGATTGCGCCAGTCGCTATCAGCAGTACGACTCGTCCCGAAGAGGTCGAGAGAACGCTGCCTCTCCTGGGCCGACTCGTTCACGGTCTCCACCGTTTGGAACGGGAGCGCGACCCGTAGTGGGGCGAGTTTGCGACCGTCTGACCCGTACTTTCCTTCCCACACCAGTTCGGGCAAGCCTGCCTCACTCTCAGTCGGGTAACGAGGCTATGCGCGCTCCGCTGTCGGCGTGCGGACTCTTCGCCTCCAGAGCGCCATCCAGCTTGACCAACTCAGCGCTCGCGAGGGATCGCACCCGAAGTGCGCAGGTCTTGGTGGCTTCCACGGGTGTCACTCGGCGTTAGCTTTCCGGTAGATCGCGTCGAGGAGGGTACGAGCTTCATCATCCGGCCACCGTCGAGGCGTGCCCCTGACGAACGCAGCCCATGCGCCTCCCTGTTTCAAATTCGCCTTCCAGAGCCGCGGGAGAAGGTCGATAACCTCACTGGGTCGTACGGCGCGCTGCGTTGGCAACTCGACGAGCACCTCAACGGGGACTCGGACCGGAAATGCGCCTTGAGGCCAGATGGATGGCTCGGCAACCCAATAGGCGGCGCCGACCACTCTGAGGGCCGCTATCCACCCTCCACCGTCGACGAGATAGCAGAGGAGGGTGTCCTTCGGTGCTATTTTCGCGGCCCGCGACATGGCACGATCTGGAAAGCCTGCGGTGTTTGCTCCAGCTGCCTTGAACTGCTGCCACGACGCGGGAGTAAACACGATGACGTAGCTCACGGAACCAGCCATGCTCCAGTCTGTCCCATTAAGGGAGCGGCAGTACGGTCCTTCCTTGCTCCTCCTCGTTCGCTGGAATTGTCTCAGCGCGGGCAAGGTTGGCCAGCGCCCCCCATGTCGAAACATGTGGTGTCCGCTTCCCGCGCCGGTAGTCGGAGGCGGACGCCTTAGAACATCCGGCCGCCTCCATGATCTCGGCAAGCGGCACGGTCCCTAGCCTTGGCAGGATGTCCCGCCGGAACAGCTCCGGGTCGTAGACCGTGCCGGGATTCACCTTGTCCCACTCCGACAAAGCGCGCTTCCGAGCCGCGATGACGGCGCCACGCCGGCCCCTGATCTCGGGTACCTGCGCTGGGTCGGTGACGATGCATGCCTCGCATCGGACTTGGCGAGTGCCGCGCTAGGGCAGCGGCGAAACAGAACTCCGCGCCGATCGCTCACCGGTCTCGAAGGGACGATCGCGCCCGAACGATGGATCGGGAACCCCGAGGACCTCGCGCCGTCTGTGTGGTTGACTGGCGTTTGAGGCGGGTATAAGGCGCGCCTGGAGCACGGTCGCCTCGCGGCTCGTGAGAAAGGCCAGATGAAGGCATGGACGCTCTTCAGAACAAGGGGCGTCCGAGCAGCACACGGTATGCACAGGGGTGCCAGAAGGCTGGCGACGACGCCAGGTGCGGACGTTCGAGCGTTGCGATACTCACGATCGCACCGTGGTTCGCGGAGCGCAGCCACTACGGTACCTGGACCCCGAACCGCTTGACGACGTTCACGAGCGGCGCCTTGACGACGTCCGGCTCGGACCCGTCAAGGCAGCGACCTTCTGATGATCGG
>Ga0182030_10018256_pt1 | contig 13464 bp, 15 predicted proteins | sample 812S3MmetaG_FD_121299 | JGI IMG/M metagenome (GOLD analysis project Ga0182030, IMG submission 121299) | Permafrost microbial communities from Stordalen Mire, Sweden - 812S3M metaG (Illumina Assembly) | ecosystem: Environmental > Terrestrial > Soil > Wetlands > Permafrost | place: Sweden... | reverse complement strand
TTCCTCGGGATTAATTCCCTCATATAATATAATCGGTTCACCTTCTATTTCACCTATATCTTCGTTTATATCCATTTCTTCCTCTTCTGATGAAAAATTTTCAAAATTAATTGGAACACATTCATAATTAGTATTATAATGATAATTTCCATCAGGATTTGGCCCCTGACATATGGCTTTATCTCTGTCTTTCTTTATATCAGCAGGTATAAGCCGTCGATATCTTTGGTCCATCCTCTCAATTTGTGCATCACTTATAACTGGTTTATTTGCTATTCTTCTGTTTATTATGTCATTCATTAATTCTTCCTTAAACTTTCTTGATCTCTTAAGATTATCAACTGCCTTTATTACTGACGGTTGTACTAACGACCTTTTTTTAAATTGTTTTAAAAGATTTTTTTTCTTTGGGAGTTTATCTAATTTTTTTTTTAATTGTTTTCTCTGTTTATGTAACTCTCTTCTTTCAAAAGCAGCTTCATACTTATCCATAGTACCATGCTTGGTGGCTACATTTATAGATTCAATCATTTCATCAATATAGTAAATCTTTCTAAGAAGATCAGAACGCTTATTAATTTGATTAATTTCTTCTTTAGTTTGTTTTTCCATATATTATGTATATCTTAAATGCATATTATTTTTTATTTATTCGTTCATTTTTAGATACATTTATAGCTTGACCTTGACGTCTAGCAGCTTGATAGGCTTCTTCTTCACTTACACGCGAACGCGGATCGAAATAATATTTTTTTTTATTTCCAAATTGGAAATAAGTACCGTACGAATCTTTTTCACAATGAAGAGGCATTTTTCTAAGTATACTATTAGATAATAAAATTATAACGAAGCTATAAATAAAAATATTAATTATTATTATAATACAATGAAATATGTTAATTGGGTTAAAAAATATCGTCTCAAGCATCCGAGGATGTCATGGATTGAGGCGATGCAAAAAGCTAGTGCATCATATCATAAAAAATATGGCTATCCATCTGAAGAAAAAGGCAAACATAAAAAGAAAAAATCTATGAAAAAAAAGAAAAGTAAAAAGAAAGGTGGTGTTGTTACTGGTGGTAAAAGAAGAAAGAGACGCGGGGGTATAGTCGTCGGCGGAATGAATCATGGTATGTATGGAGGTACTGGAACAAAAGCAGGAGCAAAGAAAGCGAAAAAAACACTATCTAAAGAGAAAAAAGAATGTGAAAAAAGAATACAATCATTAATTAAAAAATATTTAAAGTAAAGAACAACCTAACTCATGTAATATATATTGTGGGTATGTTTTCCCAACACAAACATATCGACTTGGTATTTTTTTTAATATCATGTCAATTTGTTTAGCTGTTAAACCAACATAATTTTTTAATGCGTATCTTATTTGATGTGCAGCACCTGATTTAGGAAATACTACAATTTGTTGAGCTTCATTTAAAACAGTTCTTGTATTTTTTCGATCATTACCAGTAATCAAATGAGAAGTTATTAAAATATGAATATTATTATGACGTCCAGTTTCAAGAACATCATTTTGTATTTTTGATAATGCATCTCTTATTTTTTTTTCAGTTACTGTATCACAATCATCAAAAAATACAAGATCACCAAATCTAAGATCTTTAAAAATATCAATTGGATTGGTTACAAGATTCATGTCATTTTTAACACGCACAACATTTAAATGATCTAAAGTTTTATCAAATTCTAATCTTGAAAAAACATAAACTGTAGAATCAGGATAAAGAAGTTTAAAATTCTTAATCCACATAGATGCATAATATGTTTTACCTGATCCAGCAGGACCACAAATATAGACAATACATCTAGATTTATAATCTGGCATTGGTTCAATTGTCCAACCATCTTGCTTGATAACTTTTATACTTTTAACACCTGGAATATCTTCACTAATAAAAACAATTGTATTCTTATCACCATCATTTATTTTAGCAATCGACCGACCATCTTTTAAGTTAAACATTATATATTATTACAAAACATAATCTTGCGATAATATATAATAAACAAATTACATAAATGAATATTGAAACTGAAAAAATCGAAAAAATTAAAACAAATTTAAAAAAAGGGATACCCTTAACTATGTATGAACCGGATACGCTAAAGTATATTAATAAACCTATTGGAAAAGCAATTTATAAAAAATACGAGAATATCAAAAATCCAGAATATAAACCAAATAAGCCAGGGAGACCAAGGAAGAATGTAGAGGAAAAAGCTAAACCGAAAGATATTGTTAAATGTATTATCTGCCCTGGTCAATATACGAGATCAAATGTTTCATCACATAATAAAACAAAAGTTCATTTAATTTATCTAAACATGCATGAAAAATTAAGAAAAACGTTAATGACTTAAAAATATGTTCTCTTATTATTAATTTGTTTTTGAATCATTAAAGATGTTTCGGCTTCTTTAACCATTAATTGATATGGATTTCGAGGGTGATCATCTGGTCTCCTTACTCTACTAGAATTATATTTTAAAACCTTAGGTAAAAAACGTATTGGAGGAGGATTATAGTTTATATCGTTGAGACACTCAATTGTCCAGCTATTTAACTGATCTTTTAAATAATCTTTAACATGTTTTAACATATCTATTTTTGCATCTTTTGTTTTTAATAATAGATAACTGTTAAATCTGTCTCCAATACTTCCAATAACTTCATCGTCAAGTAATGTTAAATATGCAGCTTTAAATTTAATATCGTCAAGTTGTTTCATAATTTTTTCTTCGGGTATTATTTTCGATACTTTTATAACTCCAATGATTGCCTCTAGCTGGCTTGTCAATGAATATGCTAATGATATATCTGATGATATAATATGTTCTAAATTAAATATATCATCTCTATATTTAAAAAATCGAGAAAATGCCCATATTCTTTTTACCATTTTAAAAGGAGAATAATACATATTTGAATAATATAATTTTTCAATTTCTTCTTTCATTTGTTCATCATATCTTTTATCAAAAACATTTTCATTAAATAAATCATCTTTAAAATTAATAATACTATAATTATCATATTTATCAACATAAGCTAATATAATATAATTAGTAATTTCAACAAACTTATGATCAACTAAAGCAATCATATCAATTTTAACATCTGATTTGAATCGTAAAGCTTGTTTAATTGTTATTTTAATATCTCCTGGTAATATTTTATGTCCCTTTTTTAATTCTTCATAATTCCATCGTAATATTTTATGTTCTCTGAAAATATAATGAATAATATCATATTCATCAGCTGTTAAACTTGATTTATTTGATAATATTTTTGTAATTATTAAATAATCAGCATTTGATAATAATCCTTCTTTAAATAATCTTCCGCTAGTTACCATTAGAAGTTGTCTATTTGGCATATAAACACCATTAACCATATATCCGATGTTAATATCATATCTTTTATCGATACCAATTTTCATTTCTGTTATCCAGTGAAATTTTTCTTTTGATATTCTTTTAATTAGCTTATTTAAACAAGAAATAAATTTATTTAAAACGTCTTCTATCGTACAACAATCATAAAAAATTTCGCTAGAATCTAGATCACCCGGATATTTTTGAATACGATAGGTAAATGATCCAAAAACTTGTACAATATCATTATCATTTAATGTTATTAATTTAACATTTCTTATTTGATCTTTTGTGTATGAAGATTCTGGTCTTATTGACGTTATTATTTTAAAACTATCTTTGTTACTATCTTTGTTACTCATGATAATATTATATATTATGATAATAAATAATATTAGCTTACATATTCATTCTTCTACTTAGCATTTTTCTTGACAAATGTTTTCCTCCTGTCATTACTCCCGAACCCATATTATTATTACAACCGCCATAGCCATATTTACTTGCAACAGATCCAACAGCTTGAGCCAATGGGTGAGGTATTTGACTAGCTATCGTCGAGATTACTTTATTATCTCTTAAAAATTGATTAACTGGTTTAGCTATCGATAAAATTTCACGTCCGAAATTTTTTAATCCAGATAAAAAGTTTCCTCCATTAATATCCTCAATATCATGATAACTTACCCATGGTGATTGCTTAGCTGTCAATATATCTTCTTGGGTGATAACACCGATATTAGTGGAACATTTACCTAATCCTTCGATAGTAAATGAACCCTCGCTAACTACTATGATATATAATGAAGGTGATATATTTCTTGATGGGTTAACATTTGTTGCAGTACCATTAATTTGCAAAGTAAATTGTCCAAGAGATCCAGGGGCTAGATTTGAAGGTAAACCGATTTGTGTAGCAAACTCAAAACATAAAATAGTTCCAACCCCAACAAAACCAGGAACATTTAAAGCACCATCGGGAGGTGGTGCATGTGATCCAAGATATCCATTACCCCATGGATTTGGTAGAGTATAATTAGGTAGTACAGTTGACATTGATCCAGGAATTGGAGTTGTCCCATACATACCATAACCACTCCATTGCTCCCAACTTAATTTACAATTATTATCGACAGCAAGTTGATAAAGTTGATACAATGAAGCGGATGCCATAAGCCCGCTATCATTTTGGAATTGTAAGTTAAACGGAGTGTTTATTTGAAAATATGCATCTGATGCGTTTGCATTCATTAATAAATCATTATTACGCTCTCTAATATAAACATACATACGCCTTGGTATTGAATTTAATTGAATATTGTTACTGTTAAAATTCCATATTCCTCCTGGTATAACAGGGTTATTATTATCTGTGACATATCTTTGTACATCAAAATATGGATACGTTATAGGTAAATTATAAGGGATGTACTGGTTTTCTTGTGGCGTGATATATGTGAAATTCATCAGTGGCTGAGTTTGAGATGAATATGAGAACGGCGGAGCAGTAAAATTATTAAAAGTTGCGACGATACTGTCTATTGTTGTCCCCTCTGATACAACAGGAGGAGGACCACCCCAAGGAGAATTACAATCATGCGACCACATACGATTCCCGGCCTGATTCAAAAATGTCACGTTTACATCAAAAGAAGTAACATTAATAAAACCACTTGCATTATGACGACCAAAATAAAGGGGACTCAAGAAAAATGGTTCAGTAACTACAAAATCAACAACAGATGTTAATGTATTTGTTAAAGCAGTTGTTACCGTTTGACTAACAATCGTAAATGGAAAACCTCCACGACCCATTATAGTTTTATCATCCGATGAAGTATATAAACCTAATGGTGATCTTGTACTTCCATGTGTCATATAATATTCTTGTGCCTGATCAGTTGCGGAAGCAGTTGTTGAATAATCTAACATTTGGACATCATCACCAGTATTAAAGTTCATTAGTGCGTGAATCATATCAGATATTTGAATTGATACAGCTTGATTATTGATTGTTATTTTAAGAGTATCAATTCCAGAATTTAACGGAAAAGATCTAGGAGCATCAGTATCAGGATTTAAAAGAGCTATACCAAGATTAGAGTTTAATGCACCATTATAATGACCAGTCATTGTTAAACGAATCGGCATAGTCATTGTAATTTTCCTATCAACAATAATATTACCTGCAGGAGGTGGACAACTAAATTGAACAGAAGATTGTGAAACTGATGATGTTGTAAAAGTTTTAAATGAAGTTCTAGATCCAGATTTTAAAACTGCATATTCTCGCTCATTTGTTAAAATTGTTCTTGGATCTCTTACCTCAACGGGTTTTAATCTTTGATATGATAATGACATATTTTATATATTATAAAGAGATAAAATAAATCATACACTACATTTTTTTAAGTAAATTTTTATACAAAGATTTTTTAAAGAATCCTAATTTAACACTTGCTTGCTGTAATGGTAGTAAATATAAGTCATAAAAATTCCCATTTGTATCCTCCCACACTACTCGTAAATCTATTCTAAATAATGGTATATCGCTAAGCATATCAGATAAACGATATTGTGAAGTTGGGAAATAAAATGCTATAGATCTAGATTGACCAGCTTGCTCCGCTGGAATAACGAAATCTGTCAAAATTGGAAAACTAACGGATTGACCCGCTGTATTAGATGAACCAGATGGAATAATTTCATTAGCTACAGGTATTGAATTAGTTGTAATAATTATTTTACGTAAAGTAGCCCATAAATAAACTGATGGATATTCTTCAGTAAATTTAAAAAATAATGGTGTTGTTGTAGGCCCAGATGTTGGAGGATCAGGAGGAAGCTCACCGTTAAAATAACCTGTACCGTATTGATAAATAATCGCGTTCTGTGGTAGTAATGGTTGATAATTTGATGGAAGTGTTTGAAAATAATAATCATCATTATAAACTGTTGTCGTATGCGTCATCGAATTATACTCCGTCGTATTTTCTGAATTATAAAGTAAAACAAATGAACTTAAATATGTTTGTAAATATGTATTAATATAAATCTCTGGAGAGGCCGGATTTAGAACAAAATATTCTGGTACGAAAAACGATAATAATTGACTTACTGGATCAAAAAAAAAGAATGGATAATAAACAACATCATTTATTGTTATTAATGGTTTTACATACGTAAACTTAGGGCTAGTATCTATTAAACTTTTTAATCCTATGTTAATCATATTAATTAGTACTTGATAATTATAACAATAGTAATAGGGTGTTATAACTTGTTGATTTAGTAACGTTTGGGATGGGATAGTTTCAAATGAATTATTTGGATAATATATTAAATGAGTTTCATCTATAACGTCAGTTGTTTCCCCATTCATACCAATGATAAAAGGAGTTAGGTTAGGATTTGACTGATTTGGAACTATGGGCATAATAAATAATGGTGTTGCATTTAAAGGAATATCGAAACGTAAAACAGAAGCATAATAATCACTACATTTATTGAGAATAGGTATTGTTTTCGTTACGTTTGCCACGGCAACTATTTGTTCAGTTGTGTTATTAGTCATTGTAACGTTTACGTAAATATTATCTTGGTTTGGATCATCTTCAAATTGAAAATTACCATAACTATTATTTGAACTATTATTTGATTTCCAGTTTGAACACATAATTATATATTATATATTCATATTTTTAATTAATATACGCTGTTAACAAAGTAACTAAGCCATCAGGATTTAAATCAAATTCGTAACATAATAAATTAATTAGTTCTGTATATTGTTTTAAATTTAAATTTTTAAATAATGTTCTAACTACACAGTGACGCCCACATGTATTAATTGAATTTCCTTTTTTTTGAAATTTATGCTCATTATAAGATAGTTCATAAGGTGAATCCATCATCAAAATTGATAAATATGGATGTAATTGATTTGATTTAATTCTAAATTCCATTGATATCATTGATAAACTATCATCTGGATATCCGCCATATGGGTTAAAAAATTCAACTAAATTGCTATTTATCTTATTGAGAGCACACCAATGCCCAAAATTTGGTTTACTTTCAAAAAGAATTATACAGCTTCCGTATGGCTCTAATATCTCGTCTAATGAATTAAAATTTATTATTTCAGGATACAAAATTATATTTGCTTTTCCATCAAGTAATTTTAAAATTTGTTTATTTGATAATGCTATTTGTTCATAATGTTTTAACGCTGTATTCATAGTTAATATTATATTAGTTAATATATATAAACATGTCAATACAATATTTATTCTCTCCTAATAACAAAAATTTATATTGTTCAAATTTAACTGTTTCCAACGCATTAACGTATAATACTTTAGATATTACTAACCTTGAAGTTTCTGAAAATGCTACAATTGGAGGAAACTTAACGGTTGACGGATTATTAACATATGCATCACTAGATGTTACTAATTTAGATGTAACAAATAACGCGGTAATTGGCAATAATTTAACTGTTGGTGGAACATTAACTTATACTAATCTAGCAGCTGGATCATTAACAGTAACAGGAGATGCATCAATTGGTGGTACTCTCACAACAAATATTTTTAATCCATCTACGATTTCAACAACAACATTAAATGTTTCGGGAACAGAAACAGCAAATAATTTAATAGTCACCGGAACCCTCACAGCCCCATCATATAATCCTACTAACATAACAACAAATAATTTAACTGTCACTAACAATGCATCAGTTGCAAATAATTTAATGGTTTCTGGTATAACTACGCTTAATAATGCTAGCGTAACAGGTACATTATCAGTTCCTGGGACATTTGCACCTTCAAATATTTCAACTGGGAATATTACGGTTGCGGGAACATCAAGTTTAAATATTGTTGACTGTAGTGATTTAGCAGCTACATCAGTAACAACCGCATCATTAGACTGTACAGCTACAGCGACAGTTTATGATTTAGATGTTATTAATACTCTAACTACGGGAGTATTTAACCCGTCTAGTATTTCAACAACAACTTTAAATGTTTCTGGTAATGCTGATATTGTTGGAACCTTAACAACTGGTGTATTTAATCCGTCTAGTATTACAACAACAAGTATTATATGTGAAGTAATTGATGTGTCTGATCATATGACTATTGACTTAATAAATAGCAATACAATCGATAATTCTGGAACTATAACATCGGTAAATGTTGTTTGTTCTGATTCAATAGTTGCTGATAATATAACATCAAATTCTTATGTAATTGCCGCAAGTGCTCAGTCTGGTACAATTTCAACATTAAGACAGGTAGGTGTCGCAACCGTAACAAATGGATTAACTCCGACTAGTTTTGATTTTTTTATTGATACATTTCAAATTGGGAATTTTGTATATTGTAATTTCCAAAATTCTACATTAGTAACTTTATCACTAACAGATACATTTATAACGTTTACGTTACCCTATGTATTACCGACAAATACTAGTTACGGACCTTCTTATGGTCAAGCTACTATTATATACGGGAGTGGAAGTAGCGCAGCGATTGGAATATTAGCGATGACAGGAATAGCAGGGAACGATTATATAACAGCAACTGGTTTTATGACTACTTCGTTAGCTGCGAGAACAGTAAGAGTGACAATATCAGGATCATATTCATTAGAATTATCATTATAATTAACTTATTAATATCTTTGTTATAAATATATTAATATGTCGATACAATATTTATTCAGTCCGAATAATAAAAATTTATATTGTAATACAATAAAAACAATAAATGCGAATGTTGATCAATTAAATCTAGGAAATATAAATTTTGTCCCTGGAGCAGTTGCAAATTTTGAATATGCTACAGTAGAAAATATTGAGTTTCCACCTACACAATTAGATGGAAAATTAGGATATAATACCTATTTTGTCACACCAGTTGGTAGTTTAGTAAATAACGGTTTATCTTGGGAAACTGCTGTTACATCAATTGATTTAGCTATAAATATCATTGTTGGACTTGGGACAAATGAATTTTATACAATTTATATCGCATCTGGAGTTTATAGAAATCCCATATCATTAGCTGGTAATATTAACCTCATAGGAATTGGCCAGGTTATAATCACAAATAGTGCCATAATAGATTTAAATAATACTTGGTCAACTGGACAAACGTCATTAATACAAAATATTACATTCGATAATACGACAACATTAAATTTTCAATTGAATGATCAATCTCAAACTCTTAATATCCAAGATTGTAATATTAACGGAACTTTAAATTTAGGATCAACAAATTATAATTTTTTAAATACTGTGTTTTATGGAAACGTTAATATTGGATCAGTTGGTAATAATCTCCAAGTAGTTGCATATTTTTATAATTGTGTTAATGTTAACGGTACACTTACAGTGACATATAATTCATTACCTGAAGATTTACCCATAACAGTAGCTTTATATAGTTCTAATCAATTAAACATATCTTTAGTTACATCAGACTATGATATTGGGATATATCTTTATTATGATGCTGCTAGTTTACCAAATTTTGATTTTTCTACTACAGGTGGGGGAAGAGTTAATCTAACACCTTTAGATGACTGTAATGCACTCGCTTACAATCCATCAACTCCATCAAACTGGCCATCTCCAAACCCTACAGTTTTACAACAGGCGATTGATATACTAGCATCAAATTACTCATCAAATATTGTGCAATATTCTTTATGGACTCCTACGTTTAATACTCAGAGCTCAACGATATCAAGCATAACATTTCCTCAGGGTGTAGGGAGTTACATAGCTACTAATAACGGAACACATCCAGGAATATGCTCGTTTTCAATACCTATGCATGTAACTACAACAGGAACAAACGCAGTAGCATCATTTAGCATGACATTACCAGTCGGAGCAGCTGGAGTATTAACATATGGATCTGGCACTTTAGTCGGTAACGATTCGGTATATAATCAGCCTATTAGCGGAGGATATGGAAAACCTGATTTATATAATACATCAATGACTTTTACATTTACATTTACAGTAGCAGCAAATTATTTTATTGTATGCTCAGGTCAATATCAAATACCATAATAATTTAATTAATTAATTAATTTATTATTTCTTTTTAGTAACAGGTTTCTTTTTAAATTGTTTTGGTTTTAAAACTGGTTCATCATCGCTACTTAAACTATTTCTTTTATTAAATTCTTCTTCTAAACTTTCAGCAATTTCGGCCCTCATTTTTCTTTCATAAACATCAAGTCTTTCACGTATTTTCTCCATTTCTAAATTATAAAATGATGTTATTTTCTTTTTCCTAGCATCACAAAAATCACGAAACTGTAATTCTTCTTCGATGTCTTTGATGAGACTTTTTAAATCTGGTCTAGATAAAATCGTATAATCTAATGAAGAAATATCAATAGGAACATATTCTTTTTCTTTTGGAGCTTCGTTAAATACTTCAATAATCGACATTGTATAATATTACTATATATTTATTTCCGATTATTTATAACTATTTCCGATTATTTTTTAAATAATTAATTTTAGCTTGGCCAATATTTTTAAATGCTTTAGAACAGCCATAACATCTATAATGATTTATTCTTTCTTTATTACTACAATGTTTTTTACAATAAACACCCATACACATAATACAATTAAAAACAGCTGGTAATTTACAGTTAGGTTTATTACATTCTAAATCAAGACTTTTTATTGATATTGACATGATATAAAGCTATATTATAAAATAAAATCGGAATTAGTCAGAATTTAAATTTATTATTTCAGAAATTATTTTTTTATGTTCGCTTGTTATTAATTTATCTTTATTTTCATCACGTTCCATTTCTTCGATAATTTTTTCTCTTATTGTTTTCCTTTTATTTCTCATTTTTTCCATTGAATCTATTGATTCTTTTACTCCTATCAAAGATAATGTTTTAATATATTCTTTTAATTCTTCAATTTCTTGTTTTAGTTTTTTATTTTCATCCCTAAATGCCTTCATCATCGCATGTAATTCAAAATATTCATCTTCCATCATTTCAGTCAAATCAGCCTTAAATATATCGAGAAGCTTAATATTATTTGGATCAAGGAAATTAGTTTTTGCGAAATCTTCAACAACAGTTTGTAATAAAAGGTCGTTTAATGATTTCCTTGTTTTCTCTTCTTTATTGAGCTCTTCCATTATATTAATTAAACTATATTTAAATTTTTTAACGATAAATCGTAACTAGATATTGTACTTCCGATTTTTAATTCTTATATAAGAATATATAATGTCTTCTGGTTCCGAAGATTCACATGATGAAATATCTGAAGATAAATCAGAATCGAATGATAGTGGTTCAACTAGCGATATTGATAGTGATAAGATTAGTGATATCGATAGCGATCCGATGGGTGATATTGATAGTGATCAGATTGATGATGAAAATAAACAATTTGAAAAACAAGATAAAGAAATAATAAGCGAGTTAGAAAAAACTAGAAAAGAACGAAGACGAAATCATTGGGATAAAGAAAGAATACGAATTGAACAAAAAGCAGTTAAAAAATATTTAGGTCTTCGATCTGCTTGTAAGATAGATTATTTAAATGATTTAAATTATAAATATCGTGATTGGACTATTACATTGAAAGAATATGATGATTTGACGGATCATTATGATCATTTAAGGCGAGAATACTCGAAATTAAATGATGAACTATATAGTATCAATGAACAAAAAAAAAATTATGATAAATTAGATGTTAAGTATTATCGATTAAGTGAAAATTTTGGTAAATTAAATAGAGAAAAAAATAAATTACAAGAAGATTATGATGAATTAAAGAAAAGATATGATGATAAAGTTGAAGAAATAAAAATTATGATTGAATACATGCCAGGATCAGGAGAAGCATATTTAAAAGCAGAAGAACATTTTAATGAGAATAAGTGATCTATTTACCTATGATAATAGATAAACAGAAAACAGATACCAAATTATAAACTCAAATTATTGTTTCTATTTTTTCATATATTGTAGTAAGATTTTATATTATTATATTGTATAGTTATAAATCGGAACTAATGGAAGAAATACCAAAAGTAGCGAAAGGATTTGATAAAGATTTAGATTATATTAAAATTAAAAATAAGTTTATCAATGAATTAAATAAACTAATAATAATTTTTGACAAAGATAAGATTAAACCAAAACAAAAAAATATATGTGGTCGTAAAATAGTTTATTTATTATGTGCGATGATACAGCTATTAAATGGAAGTAGATGTGTTGAATCAATTTCAGCTTTTAAACAATTTATTACAATACAAGAATATGAAAAACGAGTTATTGTTAAAATAGCGAAATCAGATTCAACCAAAATTAATAAAAATAAAGTTAAAATTAAATTAAAACCAAGATATCGAGAAATGAAATTTCCCACTCATTGGATACCAGATTTATTAATATTGAGGAAAATTAAGAATATTGCATTAAATATATTTAAATGTAATCGATTAACTAAAAGAGTATTAGATTATTTATCAAAAACATTTAACTGTAATACTCATAGTCTACGATATGCATTTATCAACTACATGCTTTATGAGAAAAAAATTGAAATGCCGTTAGTGGCTAAATTTGTTGGTCATTCATCAGTTGGCCAATTAGTAAGATACACACAGTTAAAAAATACTAATAAATTATTTGATTTAGATGCTTAATTTTTCCCTCTTAAACAATAAAGCCGCTAAGTAACAGGCCTATTAATGTGGCTTAATAATTGGCATTTTTAATGGTTACTTGCTAATTTTTAATATTAAAAATTAGCTTCTTTTGGACAATAAAGCCGCTAAGTGATTGGCCTGTTAATGTGGCATAATAATTGGCCTGTTAATGTAGCTTAATAATTGGCATTTTTTATTGCTATTATTGTTGTTATTATTACTATTATTATTTTAAAAATTAAATAAATTATAATAAAAACAATAGAATAGATACGGAGAATACAAGTGACGGAGGTGACGGACCTTCCCCCACCTTACAATACAAGGAATAGTT